>Ga0207701_10007404_pt1 | contig 10917 bp, 10 predicted proteins | sample KBSSwiSSwithPhiX_FD_184294 | JGI IMG/M metagenome (GOLD analysis project Ga0207701, IMG submission 184294) | Switchgrass rhizosphere bulk soil microbial communities from Kellogg Biological Station, Michigan, USA, with PhiX - S5 (SPAdes) (version 2) | ecosystem: Environmental > Terrestrial >...
CGAGGAGCGAGACGCCTGTCCCGGCGACGCCATCACTGGCTGGTGCTCCGCCGACCACGGTGGACATGATGCCAGTCGCCGCCGCGACGCGGCGGACGCGCAGCACATTCTGATCGCCGATGAAGATGTTGCCCGCGCTGTCGATCGTCAACGTCTGCGGCGACGACAACATCGCACTCGTCGCCGGCCCGCCATCACCGCCGTTTCCGTAGGTGCCGGTCCCGGCAACGGTCTGCAGTAGGCCGTTCGCAGGATTGAGCCGTCGCACGCGACTGCCAAGCCCGCGACGACACGCACCCGCACGTCGACCCCGAACCCTGAGTGAAGACGCCGCTCGTCTGAAGCCCGACCCTCATCGGCATCGGCGCGCGGTGACCACCTACGGTCCGAAGGAAGAGCGCGGCGCTGTCGACAACGCGACACGACGTTCCACACCGGGCGCCGACACCCGTCCCTTACGCGCGTCGGGCCGCGACGCAACGTCCGCTGCTGAAAAGGGAATTGCTGAGCAGCGAGATGGTGCATTGCGTCCGCGCCGTTGTCAATACGGAAGAGCTCCAGAGAGCCTAAAAAAATATGGCCACTGAAAAGTCTTCCTCCGCCGCGACTTTCTCTATGCGCCGCGCAACGTGGTTATCGTCGACGAGAGAGGAATGTTGGTGGGAGAAGAAACGACAGACGACAGCCGTTATTCGAGGGCTGTCACGGTAAGGGCCGGGATCTCGCCAGTCGATTGGCGAGCCTGTTTGATCAGGACGAACGATTCCATCACCAGCACATCCATCCCGGTGTTCATGAAGCAGCGATACGCATCGTCAGGCGTGCAGACGATCGGTTCGTCCTTGACGTTGAACGAAGTGTTCACGATCACCGGGCAGCCGGTGAGCTCGCCGAAGGCGCGGATGATGTCGTAGTAGAGCGGGTTGTCCTCGCGGCGCACGGTCTGGATTCGCGCCGAGTCGTCGACATGGGTCACGGCCGGAATCGTCGACCGCGCCACCTTCAGCTTCTCGATCCCCCAGAGCGCTTCCGACCCCGGCGGCGGCGGCACGCGGTGCGGTTGCGCGACGTCGGCGACGAGCAGCATGTAGGGGCTCTCGGTGTCGAGCTCGAACCAGTCGGCGACGCGCTCGCGGAGCACCGCGGGGGCGAACGGCCGGAACGACTCGCGGAACTTGATCTTCAGGTTCAGCACCGACTGCATCGCCGTCGACCGCGCGTCGGCGATGATCGACCGGCAGCCGAGCGCGCGCGGCCCGAACTCCATGCGCCCCTGGAACAGGCCGATCACCTTGCCGGCGGCGATGAGCTCGGCGATCCGTCCCGGCAGCGCGGCGCGATCGATCCGCTCGCCTTCGACGTGGTTCGCCTCGAGCCACGCGCCGACGTCGGCATCCGAATAGGCCGGGCCGAGCAGCGAGCCCTGCATCGCGTCGGCGTAGCCGGGAAGCGCCCCGCTCCCGCTGCCGCTTCCCTGCGGCTGCCAGGTACCGGCCGCTTCAGCGCTCACGCGCGGCTTGCCCAAGTACCTGTGCCACAGCGCGTAGGCCACACCCAGCGCGCCGCCGGCATCGCCCGCCGCGGGTTGAATCCAGATATCGCTGAAGGGCCCTTCGCGCAGCAGGCGGCCGTTGCCGACGCAGTTCAAGGCCACGCCTCCGGCCAGGCACAGCTTGCGCGAGCCGGTCTCGCGGTGCGCGGTCTTCGCCATCCGCAGCATCACCTCTTCGGTGATCTCCTGCACCGACCTGGCAAGGTCCATCTCGCGCTGCGTCACCGGCGCATCGGGGTCGCGCCGCGGGCCGCCGAACAGACGTTCGAACCCTCCCCCGGTCATCGTCAGGCCGTGGACGAACTCGAAGTACTCGAGGTTGAGCTCGATGCTGCCATCCTCGTGGATGTCGACGATGTTGTCGCGGATCGCTTTCAGGTAGGTGGGCTGGCCGTAGGGCGCCAGGCCCATGATCTTGTACTCGCCCTCGTTCACCTTGAAGCCGGTGAAATAGGTGAATGCCGAGTACAGCAACCCGACCGAATGCGGGAACCGCATCTCGCGGATCATCGACAGCGCGGCGCCGTTGCCGTGAGCCACCGACGACGTCGTCCACTCGCCGACGCCGTCGATTGTGAGCACCGCCGCCTCTTCGAACGGTGACGGGTAGAACGCCGACGCGGCGTGCGACTCGTGGTGATCGCCGAACAGCACGTCCTTCTCGATCGCCAGCTCGCGCTTGATCTCGTCGGCCAGCCACAGCTTCTGCCCCAGCCAGATCGGCATCGCCATCAGGTAGGAGCGCAGGCCGCGCGGCGCGGTCGCGATGTAGCTCTCGAGCAGCCGGTCGAACTTGACCAGCGGCTTCTCGTAGAAGCCGACGAAATCGATCTCGCCTCGATCGATCCCCGCCTCTTTCAGGCAGTAGTCGACGGCCTGCGCCGGAAAGCGTTCGTCGTGCTTCTTTCGGCTGAAGCGCTCCTCCTGGGCCGCGGCGACGATGCGGCCGTCGACGAGCAGGCAGGCGGCCGAATCGTGATAGTAGGCCGAGAGTCCCAGGATCCTGGTTGGAGCCACGGATCTAGAACAGCGAATAGATGAACGGCGCCACCGCGCTGCTCTGGGCGAACACCAGTAAAAGACCGAAGAGCACCAGCACCATGATGATCGGCGCCAGCCAGAATTTCTTTTCCTGTTTCAGGAACGAAAAAAACTCGCGTAGAACCCTGAGGTTCGCCATAGATTGCCTGTCACGGTCCGGCTGAAGCCGAACGCTACGTACGACTAATAAAGATGCTCGTAGTGCCGCGGCTCGCGCCGCCGCTCGTTGTAATCGGTCCAGTTGGTGTCGGAGCGCGCCGTGCGGAGCGGGTTGCGGCCGAGCAGCCGCATCACCCAGCCGGCCGGCGTCAGCACGACGAGGAAAAACACGGTCAGCAGGATGCGCGAGTTGATCCACCCGAGGATGGTCGCGAATCGCCACCAGATGCGATTGGGCACTCGCAGCGCCGCGGGGGCGACGAGCGCCGCGACGATCAGCACGGCGCCGATGCCCGCGGCGACTGCGCCGGCTCGCGGATAGCCGCGCCACGCCAACAGGGCGCCAAACGCGATGCTCGCGGGCCCCACAGATAGCCCGAACGAGCGCTCGCCTGGCATCCGCCCTGGCGCGCTCATCGATCAGCCATCGTCTGCAGCAGAGCTTGGATCATCGCCGTCATCTATAGCGTACCGCGCCGGCTCGTCCATGCAAGCCCCTGGGCTTCCGCGGGACGACGGGCGTGACCGCCGCGGTCACAGCCGGAAAATCGTCGCGTCCCGCCGGTCCTTGAGCGCGTTGCGCGTGTCGACGATCAGCGTGCCGCTGGCCACCAGCGCGTCGTAGTCGGTGCCGGTGTGATCGGTGCAGACGACGGCGCAATCGGGCGGCTCGACCAGCGCCGCCGCCAGATCGAGCGACGACATCGTGGCGCCGTGGTAGGTGAGCTCCGGCACCCACGGGTCGGTGTAGGTGAGCTCGGCGCCGCGCTTCCGGAGGATGTCGAGCACGTCGAGCGCCGGCGACTCGCGCATGTCGTTGACGTCGCGCTTGTAGGCGACGCCGACCAGATGAATGCGCGATCCGTTGATCGGCTTGCGGACGCTGTTCAACGCCTCGGCCACGCGCTCGACGACGTACTCGGGCATCGAGGAGTTGATCTGGCCGGCGAGCTCGATGAAGCGGCATTCGAACCCGGTCTGCCGCGCCTTCCAGGAGAGATAGAACGGATCGATCGGGATGCAGTGCCCGCCAAGTCCGGGACCTGGATAGAAGGGCATGAAGCCGAACGGCTTGGTCTTGGCGGCGTCGATCACTTCCCAGACGCCGATGTCCATCTTGTGGCACATCAGCGCGATCTCGTTGACGAGGCCGATGTTCACGGCGCGGAACGTGTTCTCGAGCAGCTTCACCATCTCGGCGACCCGCGTCGAGCTGACCGGCACGACGTGCTGGACGGTCGCCGAGTAGAGCGCGCACGCCACCTCGGTGCTGTTCGGCCCGACGCCGCCGACGATCTTCGGGATGTTCTTGGTCGTGAACTGCTGGTTGCCCGGGTCGACGCGCTCGGGCGAGAAGGCGAGGAAGAAATCGACGTCCGCCGCCAGGCCGGTTTCCTCGAGCATCGGCTGCACGACCTCGTCGGTCGTGCCTGGGTAGGTCGTCGACTCGAGGATCACGAGCTGCCCGGCGCGCAGCGTGGCCGCGACCGCCTCCACCGCGAGCACGACGTACGAGAGATCGGGGTCCTTGGTCTTGCGCAGCGGCGTCGGCACGCAGATGTCGATCGCGTCCATGGCGCCGAGCTGCGTCATGTCGGTCGTAGCGGTGAGCTTGCCGCTCTTCACCGAGGCGGCGACATCCCCTTCCGACACGTCGGGGATGTAGCTCCTGCCGGCGTTGATCTCGTCGGCCTTGCTGCTGTCGACGTCGAAGCCGGTGACGGTGAAGCCGGCGTGCGCGAGCTCGACGGCGAGCGGCAGGCCGACGTAGCCGAGGCCGATGACGCCGACGCGCGCCTCTTTCGCGCGGATCCGCGCGAGCAGCGTCTCTGCGACCCCGCCGCGCTCGGCCGGCGCGGCGGTGGAACTGGGTTGCGAGAGAAGCGCTTCGCCGGTTTCGGAGCGCCCTGGTTTCATGACAGGCTGCGTCAAAGCGTCGACAGGCGGTCGAGCGCGCGCGGCGCCGCGGCGACCCGTTCGAGGTCCGCGTCGACCATCATCCGGACGAGGCCGCTGAAATCCACCGACGGCTGCCAGCCAAGCTGCGCGCGCGCCTTGTCGCTCGCGCCGATCAGATGTTCGACCTCCGCCGGCCGGATCAAGCCCGGATCGAGCTTCACGTGCTTGCGCCAGTCGAGGCCGGCGTGCGCGAACGCCACCTCCACGAGATCCTTCACCGAGTGGCTGATGCCGGTGGCGACGACGTAGTCGTCCGGCCGCTCCTGCTGGAGCATCAGCCACATCGCGCGCACGTAGTCGCCGGCGAAGCCCCAGTCGCGCTTCGCATCGAGGTTGCCGAGCGAGAGCGTGTCGGACACGCCGAGCTTGATCCGCGCGACGCCGTCGGTGACTTTTCGCGTCACGAACTCGAGGCCGCGCCGCGGCGACTCGTGGTTGAAGAGCATCCCCGAGACGGCGAACAGGTCATAGCTTTCGCGGTAGTTGACCGTGATGTAGTGGGCGAAGGCTTTCGAGACGCCGTACGGGCTGCGCGGGTAGAACGGCGTCAGCTCGGTCTGCGGCACCTCGCGCACCTTGCCGAACATCTCGCTCGACGAGGCTTGATAGACGCGGATCGACGGGTCGACGTGCCGCACCGCCTCGAGCAGCCGGGTGACGCCTTGCGCATTGAACTCGCCGGTCAGCAGCGGCTGATCCCAGGACGCCGGCACGAAGGACATCGCCGCGAGGTTGTAGAGCTCGTGCGGGTGCACATCGTCGATGACGCGGATGAGCGACAGCTGATCGAGGAGGTCGGCCGGCTTGATGGTGATGCGATCGAGCAGATGCTGGATGCGCCAGAAGTTCGGCGCGCTCGCCCGCCGTACCGTGCCGACGACCTCGTACCCTTTCGCCAGCAGCAACTCGGCGAGGTAGGATCCATCCTGCCCGGTAATTCCGGTGATAATGGCCCGTTTGGACATATGAATCGCGCGATCTTACCACGCGCCCTCCCGCTTTCGGAGCTGAACCCTTGGAACGGATCGACGTGGCAGTCATCGGCGGCGGAGTCTCTGGACTCGCCTCCGCGCGAGCCATTGCGCAGCGCGGTTTGTCGGTGTGCGTCATCGAGCGCCATCCGCGGCCTGGCCTCGACACCAGCACACACAACAGCGGCGTCATCCACGCCGGGCTCTACTATCCCGCCGGGACACTGAAAGCGCGGCTGTGCGTCGAGGGGCGCCAGCTGATGTACGAGTTCTGCGAGCGCCACCACATCCCGCACGTGCGTTCGGGCAAGCTCGTCGTCGCGCACGACGAGCACGAGATCCAGCAGCTCGAGGCGCTGCAGCAGCGCGGCACCGACAACGGCGTCACCGGGCTCGAGATCGTCGACCGCGCGTTCATCGTCGCGCATGAGCCGGCGGTCAACACGCGCTTCGCGTTGTGGTCGCCCGACAGCGGCATCGTCAACGCCGAGGAGCTGGTCAAGGTGCTGCTGCGGACCGGCGAAGAAGAAGGCGTCATCTTCCTGCCTGGGACCAAGCTCGCCGGCGCCGATCGCCATCCGGAAGGGATTGCGCTTCGGACCGAGCGCGAAACGATTCTTGCCCGCACCGTCGTCAACGCCGCCGGGTTGTACGCAGACGATGTGTCGAAGATTCTCGGCGGCGAGACGTTCACGATCTATCCGTGCCGCGGTGAATACGCGGAATTCACGCCGGCAAAACGCGCGCTCGTCAACGCGCTGGTCTATCCGCTGCCGCACGCGTCGGGGCACGGCCTCGGCGTGCACCTGGTGCGCACGACCGGCGGGCAGGTGTGGCTCGGGCCGACGATTCACTACCAGGAGCGCAAGGACGACTACGAGAACGATCGCGAGCCGCTCGAGCACTTCGCGGAGTCGGCGCGATTGCTGATCGACGGTGTCACGATCGACGACCTGCGGCTGTCGGGCAGCGGCATCCGCGCGAAGCTGCACCCGCCGAGCGAGTCGTTTGCCGATTTCATGATCCGCCGCGATCGCGAGAATCCCGCCGTAGTGCAGGTGTCCGGCATCGATTCGCCAGGGCTGACCTCGTCGCTCGCGATCGGGAAACTGGTGAGTGAGATCGTCGCGGAAGACTCGTAGGGCAGCCCTTCAGGGCTGATCGCGTGATCGCCATTCGTGAACGTAAGCGGCCAGCGCCTCCTGCCACGGCGGCATGTCCACGCCCGCCGCACGCAGCTTGTCATTCGCCAGCGCACAGAACTGCGGCCGCCTCGCCTTGAGCGTCACCTCGCTCACCCGCACCGGCACCAGCCGCGCCTCGAGCTGGGGTTCGCCCAACTGGCGCGCGATTTCCTGCGCCAGCTCGAACCAGGTGCAGCGGCCGCTGTTGACGCAGTGATAGAGGCCGGGCGCCGCCTTCGTTTCGAGCAGGTGCCGCGTCGCCCGCGCGGCGTCGGGGATGCAGGTCGGCGAAATCGTCCGATCCTGGAAGACCTTCGGCGAGCCGCCCGCGACCAGCGTCCTGACGATATTCGCGACGCTCCCCTTTTCCGGACCCGCGCCGGGCGCGCGGCCGAAGAGGCTCTCGACACGCAAGACATAGGCGCCCGGCGCCTCGAGCGCGAACCACTCGCCGAGCAGCTTCGACGCAGCATAGACGCTCTGCGGGCTCGGGCGGTCCGTCTCCGAGTACGGCGTCGTCGCGCGGCCATCGAAGACGAAATCGGTGCTGTAGTGGACGAGCGTCGCGCCGAGCGACTGCGCCGCGCGCGAAAGCGCGCGAACCGCGAAGGCGTTGAGGTTGAGCGCGTCGACCGGATGATCTTCCGCGGCTTCGACGTCGTTGTACGCCGCGCCGTTGACGATCGCGTCGGGACGCGCCTGCTGCATCGCCGCCGCCACCGCCGCATCGTCGGTGACGTCGAGGTCGACGTGGCTAAAAGTGACGACCTCATGCGCCGGAGCGCATTCGTGTACGACCGCGGCCGCGAGCTGCCCGCGCGCGCCGACGACCGCAATCCGCATCAGGCGGCCTTGGACGAGCCTGAAGCCTCGAACGCCCGCATCCGGTCGTCGTCGAGCACACCCTCCCAGCGCGCCACGACCGCGGTGGCAATGCAGTTGCCCATGACGTTGACTGCGGTGCGGCCCATGTCCATCACCTGATCGACGCCGAGGAGGATGGCCGCGCCTTCGAGCGGGAGCCCGAACTGCGTGAGCGTCGCGGTGAGAACCACCAGCGCCGCCCGCGGCACGCCGGCGACGCCCTTGCTGGTGAGCATCAGCGTCAGCATCATCACCAGCTGCTGCCCGAAGGTCATCGGGACGCCGGCGAGCTGCGCGACGAAGACGCTGGCGAGCGAGAGATACAGCGTCGTGCCGTCGAGGTTGAAGCTATAGCCGGTCGGCAGCACGAAGCCGACGATGTTCTTGGGAACGCCGAAGCGCTCCATCACCTCGAGTGCCTTGGGCAGCGCCGCTTCCGAGCTGGCGGTCGTGAACGCGATCAGGAACGGCTCGCGGATCGCCTTGACGAAGGTGAAGAACGGCACGCGGATCAAGTAAGCAACGCCGCCCATCACGATCAGCACGAAGATCGCCAGGCCGAGATACATCAGCGCGATCAGCTTACCGAGCGTGAAGAGGATGGCGAGCCCCTTGCCGCCGACCGTGGCGGCAATCGCGGCGAAGACGCCGATCGGCGCGAACGTCATCACGTAGCCGGTGAACTTGAACATCGCCTGCGCGGTGCTCTCGAGCACGTCGAGGACCGGCTGCCCTTTCGGACCGATCGCAGCGACGGCGATGCCGAAGAAAGTCGAGAACACGACCAGCTGCAGGATGTCGCCGCGCGCCATCGCATCGATGACCGAAGTGGGAAACAGGTGCAGGAAGATGTCCCACGCGTGCTGCTGGTTCTGCGCCATCGCCGCCGCCGCGCTGGTGTCGGCGCCGATCGGCATCGCCAGCCCGGCGCCCGGCTTGAAGATGTTGACGAGCGCGAGCCCGAGGAAGAGCGCAATCGTGGTCGCCACCTCGAAGTAGATGATCGCCTTGACGCCGATGCGGCCCATCGACTTCAGGTCGCCCGTGCCGGCGATGCCGACGACCAGCGTCGCGAAGACGAGCGGCGCGATGATCATCTTGATCATCCGCAGGAAGGCGTCGGCCAGCGGCTTGACCGCGACACCGAACGACGGCCAGAGGTAGCCGACGACGATGCCGAGCAGCAGGCCGATGAAAATCTGCGTCGTCAGCCCGGGGAGGCGGCTGCGCGAGCGGGCCGGCTCGATCGAACTCGAGCGGATCACCGGGTCACCCCGACCTTGCGATGCACGAACTCGGCAATCGACGACACCACGGTCTCCTGTTGTTCGGCGGTGAGCTCGCCGTAAATCGGAATCGCCAGCGACTCGTCGGCCGCGCGCTCCGCGTGTGGAAACGCCCCGCGGCGATAGCCGAGATCGGCGAAGCACGGCTGCAGGTGGAACGGCACCGGGTAATAGATCTCGTTGCCGATCTTCTGATCGTCGAGGTGCCGCTTGAGCGCGTCGCGCTCGGGGGTGCGGATGACGAACTGGTTGAAGATGTGCCCGTAGCCGGCCGGCTCCTGCGGCAGCACGATCGCCTCGTCCAGTCCGGCGTTCCTGAACAGGGTGCGGTAGCGCTCGGCGTTGCGGCGGCGCCCCTGCGTCCACGCCGCCAGGTGCGGCGCCTTGACGCGCAGCACCGCGGCCTGCAGCGCATCCATCCGGAAGTTGCCGCCGACGACGTGGTGGTAGTACTTCGGCTGCATGCCGTGCGTGCGCAGCAGCCGCGCGCGGTCGGCGAGCGCATCGTCGTTGGTCGTCAGCAGCCCGGCGTCGCCGAACGCGCCGAGGTTCTTGCTCGGGAAAAACGAAAAGCACCCGAACGCGCCGATGCCGCCGGCCGATCGCGCCTTGTAGCTGGCGCCGATGGCCTGGGCCGCGTCTTCGACAACCGGGATGCCGGCGCGGCTGGCGACGTCCATGATCGGATCGAGATCGGCGCAGAGTCCGAAGAGATGTACCGGGATGATGGCTTTGGTTTTCGACGTGATCGCGGCGGCGGTCTGCGCCGGATCGAGGTTGAACGTCGCCGGGTCGATGTCGACGAGCACCGGCCGCGCGCCAACGCGAACGACCGCACCGGCCGTGGCGAAGAACGAGAAGGTCGGCGTCACGACCTCGTCGCCAGCCTTGATGTCGAGCGCCATCAGCGCAAGGAGAAGCGCATCGGTACCGGACGAGACTGCGACTGCGTGGCGGATGCCGAGCATCGCCGCGAGCTCGTGCTCGAGCGCGTCGATCTCGGGGCCCATGATGAAACGCTGGCTGTCGGCGACGCGTGTCATCGCCGCGAGCAGGGCATCGCGCAGCGGCCGGTATTGCGCGTCGAGGTCGAGGAGCGGAACGGGCATTGTCTGGTTATTCTACAGTTTGGCACCGCTGACGCGGTGCCCTACGAGTCACCGCCGCGCTTTGACCGCCGCGCGCGTCTCGCGATCGGCCTCGCGCTTCTTCACCGTCTCGCGCTTGTCGTACTCCTGCTTGCCCTTCGCCAGGCTGACCGCCACCTTGACCCGGCCGTCCTTGAAGTAGACGCGGGTCGGCACGAGCGTCATCCCCTTCTCGACGGTCTTGCCGATCAACTTCCGGATCTCGCTCTTGTGCAGCAGCAGCTTACGGCGGCGCAGCGGCTCGTGGTCGGCGTAGCCACGGTGGCTGTAGGGGCTGATGTTGACGTTGTAGAGAAAGACCTCGCCGTCCTCGACGCGCGCGTAGCTGTCGCGCAGGTTGACGCGCCCTTCGCGGATCGCCTTCACTTCGGTGCCGAGCAGCACCAGCCCTGCCTCGAAGGTCTCGATCAGGTGGTAGTCGTGGAACGCCTTGCGGTTCTCCGCGACGCTCGATTGCGCTTTCTCGCGCTCGGACCTCAATGGGATCTCGAATCTGGTGATTGGGTAATCGGGTAATTGATCGGGTAATTGGTGAATCGGATAATTGAATGAGTGATCGGGCCATCAATCCCCAATCTCCAATCCAATTACCCAATTACCCGATTACCCGATCCCCGGCCGCGCGCCAGTCGCGCGGCCAGGAGCACTGCAGCGATCATACTCTCCGGGTCGGCTACGCCCTTGCCGGCGATGTCGAACGCGGTGCCGTGGTCGACCGAGGTGCGCACGATCGGCAGCCCCAGCGTGACGTTG
>Ga0207701_10007405_pt1 | contig 10916 bp, 5 predicted proteins | sample KBSSwiSSwithPhiX_FD_184294 | JGI IMG/M metagenome (GOLD analysis project Ga0207701, IMG submission 184294) | Switchgrass rhizosphere bulk soil microbial communities from Kellogg Biological Station, Michigan, USA, with PhiX - S5 (SPAdes) (version 2) | ecosystem: Environmental > Terrestrial > Soil...
CTCTCATCGCTAAGGGTGCAAAGATACTGGATGGTGGGAGCCTCAGTTTTAGTGGATCGGCGCAGGCCAATAATGCGACCGTGAAGCTCATTGGTAGCGGCATTCTTATTAATTTCGTGCCGGACTTAACGATCGGTTCCCTTGAGGGCAACGGGCTTGTCCTACTCGCCGACGATATGGTCATAGGCCAGAACAACGCCAGCACGATCTTCGATGGTCTTATATATGAGACTGGTTCGATTACCAAGATTGGCTCGGGCACGCTCGCCCTGACCCACGATAATACCTTTACCGGCGGAGTCACAGTGAGGCGTGGCGTTCTCTTGGTCAACAACATCAGTGGCTCGGGCACGGGGCCGGGCCCGGTGCAAGTGCAAGGTGGAACGTTAGGCGGCAACGGTTCTATCGAGGGGCCGGTAACAGTCGGAACCGGTGGCTCGCAGCGGGCGTCGATCGCGCCGGGCCGCGATGGAGCGGGACTGTTGACGATGCAGAGCACACTCAGCTTCGGGACCAATGGTACTTACAACTGGAATGTGGATACCGTGTCAGCCAAGAGCGACGGGTTAGTCGCAAATGGCGTAGCGATCAGCGCGGGCGCGACCTTTACCATCTTCCCCGGACACAGGGCAGCGCTCCCAATAGGTACCGTCTTCACGGTGATCGATAATCAAGCCGTGACACCAATCTCGGGCACCTTTAGCAACTTGTCTGATGGAGGGACAATCCTCGTCGGCAACAACAATACCTTGCAGGCTAACTACGAAGGTGGCGATGGAAATGACCTTACGCTGACGGTGGTGCCCTAGTTGGGAGTTGTTACTTGAGAGTTGAGAGAAAGAAAACAAATCATGATGCAAACCACGGTAGGATGGTGCCTAAGGTCAGCCGCGGAGCGAATTGAATCTATCAACATCTATTTGGCATTCGCCAGACTCAAAGCAGCATCTGGGTAACTAACTATCTCGACAACACTGTGACGAAGATTGGCCGTTAACACACGCTCGATCCGCAGGTGAGTTCAAGTTTGCCAGCCGGTCGCGAAATGATAGCGTCGTGCCCGACAATGATCGTTACGGGCATGCTCGCTTTGCGCAGTCACTAAAAATGCTGCTATTCTCGAGGGCCAGAGTTTCCCTTTTTCGCGCGGTCTTCTCAGTTGGAGCGGCGTTTGCGCTAGCCAGCTGTGCGCAGATGGCGGAGGTGAAACCGAAACGCGCCGCACTGCAAGGGCCGCCTGGTGCCGAGCCTCTGGCGTCAGCGGAAAAGGAAATTGCCAAGGCGTTACGGATAGAGCACGCGGAGCCGTTCCACGCGCTGGGGAATTGTGTGGAAGCACTCGACATCGCCTCACGCGAACTCCGCCGGAATCCGGCGAATGCGACCGCACGCCGCGATTACAATTTCGCGCTCAGCCGTATCGCCGAAATTATCAGGCGGGAGAAGATCGATGCCTGGTCAAAGCCGCTCACGCTCCCGAGCGAACATGGCGATTACGTTCTCGCAACGAAGCCCGATCCACGTCCGGAATGGAATCCGGCGCGCTATGATTTCACGCCGGCGGACCAGTTCGATATCGGTGGAAAATACGTCACCGAGCGGACCGTGCGTGACGGCATTGGCGCGCCGATTGTGGCGGCGGAACGCGAGCCAAACAAGAACGCGCGCGTCGACTTCGCACCTTCGCGTCTCTTTTATAGTATTACTGTCCTGGCACGCTTTGAAGGACGGCGCTGCATTCTTTGGGGGGAAGATCCGCTCGCGAAAGAAACCGTCGTGGTCGACGGGCACACCTATGATCTTGCCGCCGATTTCACGGTGCCACTGGCAGTGATGTTGCAGGAAACCGATCCGGGAAAAATCGAGATACCGCGTTTATTAAACCCGGAGAAATATGCGCACACCGCGGCGATTGAACGGCTGCAACCTTACGATCCCAACAAGACGATAGTGCTGGTTATCCATGGTTTGATGGATTCGCAGGCAACCTGGACGCCGATGATCAATACGCTGCGCGGTGATCCGGAAATTCGGAAGCACTACCAGTTTTGGTTTTACAGTTATCCAAGCGGCTATCCGTATCCGTACTCAGCCGCAATCCTTCGCCACGAGCTCGACGCCGTGGAAAAGCGCTATCCCGCGCGCAAGCCGATGGTTGTCATTGGGCATAGCATGGGAGGTTGTATCAGCCGCGTGTTGCTGACCGACAGCGGCGACGAGCTTTGCTTAAACATCTTCGGTAAGCCGCTCGATCAGGTGCCGCTCTCGCCTCATACCCGCGAGTATTTCCAGGACGAGTTGTTCTTTCATCACCGATCGGAAATTGGCCGCGTGATTTTCATTTCTGCGCCGCTGCGGGGAAGCGACCTTGCGGGTGGGTGGATGGGTCGTATCGCCGGAATGATTATTCGGCCCGCGCGAATCGCAAGCGAAGCCAGTGCCGAGATGCTTCACCTGACAGCGATCAAGGAAGGCGAGCTAAAACCGAAGCGTCGCGCCAACAGCGTGGACACGCTTTCGACGAAGAGCCGATTCGTGAATGCGCTCAATACCATTCCGATCACCCCCGGGATTCCCTACGACGTTATCTGCGGCGATCGCGGTAAGGGTGGGAACAAAGACCAAACCAAACCAATTATGTCCGACGGAATCGTCCCCTATTGGAGCTCGCACATGGACGACGCGGAAAGCGAGCACATCGTTTCCTCTAACCACAGCGCGCACCAGAATCCACAAGCCATCGCCGACGTGCTGGAAATTCTCAAAGCGCACGCGAACGATTAAGCCGGTACGACCAAGGTCCGATGGATAGGCAAGGGGTTGGCCAGATATCCATTTGATCTCAACTAATGAATTCGTTCCGCAAAATTAGAGTCGCGAGCGCTTGCACTGCTGCGGCGTTGGCGTTCACAAGTTGCTCCTCAACTCCAACGAACGTCAATAGCGGGACAATTCACGCCCGGACGTTCAGCTTCCTGAATCGAAAATCGAAGGTCGCGCCCGATTACGCGGACAAGACCGAAGCGGCTCACAAGATGATTCAAGCGGCGATCACAAAAAATCTCGCTGCGCGCGGCGTGACTCGTGTGGCCAGCGGCGGCGACGTGATGGTGCCGTATCTCATCATTACCGGAAACAATGTCTCTACCACTGCGATCAGTGACTATTTCGGTTACAACGATGATTTAATCGGGCTGCACGAGCGGGCGCAGGAGGCTTACACCAGCCAGCGCAATCCAAACCACTTTGATGCGGGCACGTTGCTCATCGACATCGTGGACGGAAAATCGTTCAAGCTGCTGAAGCGAGGTTACACCACGCGCGCGCTCGCAGGTCAACCGAGCGCAGGGCAAATCCAGGACGCGGTCGACCAAATCCTGCGTGACGCGCAGATCGGTCCCTGACTCTTATGACTGCGTCGGCTCGAACAGACGATATCGCGTTTCTCAAAGCCAGGGTCGCATTGCTGGCCGACTTCAATGACGAGCGACTGAGAGAGTTGGCGGCCGGGTCCCGAATCGAGACATACGACGCTGGCGACATCATCGTGTATGCGGGAGATGAGCTGCATTTTCTCGCCATCATTCTCGATGGGAAAATCGCCGCTTCTGTGCCGAATGCGGACGGCACCAATCAGTTGCTCGGCGAATTGGATCCCGGCGAAACCTTCGGCGAAATGGCATTGATGAGCGGTGACCCGGGCGTGGCGGATTTTGCCGCGGCCGAGCGAAGCCGTGTCATGCTCGTGCCGCTCACCCTTTTCCAATCGCACATCATGGCGGAGCCCCGGGCGCTCCAACACATCTCGCGCACCATCGGGGCACGCCTGCAGAAAATCATGAGCGATCCGCTAAAAGCCGCGGCCGTGACACGCAAAGAAGATGTTGCCGGGCTGCTCGAACTGAAAAGCGAGCGGGCCGAACGAATCCTTGTGCTCAACTGCGGTTCATCCTCCCTCAAGTACACCTTCTTCGACACCGAACACCCTGCGAAAACAATCCGCGGAAACATCGAGCGCATCGGTGCGGACGGTTATGCGAGCGCTTTCGCCGCGATGCTGAAGGACTTGAAAGATCCATCAACTATCACCGTTGTCGGGCATCGGGTGGTCCATGGCGGCGAAAAGTTCACTAATGCGGTCCTAATTGACGACGATGTTCTACGCGAGATCGAAGCACTCAGTCCGCTCGCGCCCTTGCACAATCCAGTCAACGTGGCCGGGATCCGCGAAGCGCGCCGTGTCTTCCCGTCGGTCCCGCACATCGCCGTTTTTGATACCGCCTTTCACGCCACCCTGCCCAGTCAGGCCTTCCTCTACGGCTTGCCTAACGAGTTCTATGTGAAAAAGGGCGTGCGCCGCTATGGATTCCACGGATCGTCGCATGGCTATGTCGCACTGGCCGCGGCGCAGTTTTTGAAACGACGGCCGCGCGAATTGAAGATCGTCAGCTGTCATCTCGGGAGCGGCGCTTCCGTCTGTGCGATCGATCATGGCCGCTCGGTGGACACCTCGATGGGTTTCACGCCGGGCGAAGGACTCATCATGGGCACCCGCTGTGGCGATCTCGACGCCGGCATTATTACCTTCCTGCAGCGTGACAATGGCATGACCGCCGCGCAATTGGATGAGCTGCTCAACAAAAAGAGTGGGTTACTTGGCTTATCCGGTATCTCGAACGACATGCGCGAAGTAGAAAAAGCGGCGGAAGGCGGCGATGCCAATGCGCTGACGGCCCTGAAGACATTCTGCTATCGCGTGCGCAAATATATCGGGGCCTATGTCGCTGCGATGGGCGGGCTCGATGTAGTTATCTTTACCGCCGGGATCGGGCAGGGAAGCGCCGGCGTGCGCGCGATCGCGTTGCAGGGTCTCGGATGCATGGGAATTCGCCTCGACGAATCGCGCAATCGCGAAGCGCGCGGCGCGAAAGAAATTCACCGCATTTCGACCGATGACTCGCTCGTAACTGTTCTCGTTGTTCCAACGGATGAAGAACGGATGATCGCGCGCGAAACATTACGCGCCTTGAGCCGCGATTATCTGGCGCGGGCGAGCGAAGCCTGCCGAACGGAAGCCGTGCCGATCGAAGTTTCAGCGCATCACATTCATCTTGCGCAAAAGGATGTCGAAGCGCTTTTCGGTGCCGGTCATCAGCTCACAAAAGCTTCGGATCTGTCTCAGCCCGGCCAGTTCGCCTGTAAGGAACAACTCTCGATCGTGGGACCGAAAGGCCGGGTCGAGCGTGTGCGTGTTCTCGGTCCGGCGCGTAAGGCAACGCAGGTTGAGATTGCGATGACGGAACAGTTCAAGCTCGGCATTCAACCGCCGATCCGCGAATCCGGTGACATCAATGGGTCACCCGGCTGCACACTCGAAGGTCCGGCCGGCAGCGTTACGCTCGACAAAGGGGTAATCTGCGCCCTGCGTCACATTCACATGACTCCGGCCGACGCGTTACGCTATGGGCTGAAGGATAAATGCAATGTTCGGGTCCGCGTTCCCGGAGATCGCGAATTACTTTTCGGCGACGTCAGGATCCGGGTTGATCCGAGTTTCGCCCTAGCCATGCACATTGACACGGACGAGGCCAATGCCGCTAACCTCGGCAAAGGCGCACAAGGTTTCATCGACGGAATCCAACGCGAAGGCTAAACCCTAGCGGGGCGACAGACCGGGTAAATGAGTAGGACTAAGGTCTGATAGTCAGTCGTTCGCCAAGCTCTCAGATTTGTGTGTTGAGCCTCATGAGAACATGCCTTTCGCGAATCGTTGGACCGCTCGCCGGACTTCTTTTCTTTGCAAACCTCTCCGCAGCTCAGGATGCGGTAAATGCCCCCACCGCTACTGAGGAGGTGGCTAACTCAGATCTGAAAGAGTCCACCGATCCGACAATCCTCACCCGGCGCGTCTGGTTCGAAACAGAATGGAACAAGTTTCGGGACGGGAGCAGTGTGTTTGAGGAAACGTTAGGCACTTTGTGGGCCTGGCGCGTTTCGGCGGACCAGGATTTCGCGGTCCGGTTGAAAGTCCCCTTTAAGTTTCGGGTCGGGAGCGATGATCCCGCCATTTCTGACATCGGGGGTTTTGGCGATATGAAGATCGCGGCCGGCACCGCTATTCGTTTGGCCAAAGACTTTCGAATCGGTGGCGGACTGGATCTGGAGATGCCGACCGGCCGGCATGAACTCAGCGATAACTTCTGGCGCATTCAAGAATTCGTCGCCCTCGCATGGGACATAACCCCATGGTTGACCTTCAGTCCGTCTGCTGAGTATAACCAATCGTTCGCGGAAGAGGGGAGCACGCAACCAGCGCATTTTCTGGAAAGCTTTATCCCTTTCACCTTCATCCTGCCGCAGAAATGGGCAATAGCCGTCGGTTACGAGAATAAAGCTGATTTTGAAAATGATAACTACGTCACTAATCGGGCAAAAGTCCTGGTGGCGAAGGAACTCGAGAATGTCCCGCTTAGCTTTGTCCTTTCGGCGAAGCGCGATTTCGATTCCGGCGAAAAGGAGTTCCAGGTCAATTTCGCGATCACCTATTTCTTCCGTTAACGTGAAGCCAGTTCATTTTTTCCGAGTAAGTCGGGAGGCGTGGTGGTGATGCCGGCTTCCGTGAACTCGAAAGTTCAATTACTCGCGCCTTTGTCCGGCCAGGTCTGGGCGCTGGAACGCATTCCCGATCCGGTCTTTTCGCAAAAAATGGTTGGGGACGGGCTCTCGATCGATCCGACGGATGGCGTAATGGTTGCGCCGTGTGACGGCGAGGTGATGTCGCTCCATGCGGCTGGACACGCCGTTACCTTGCGCACTGCAGCAGGCGTGGAAGTGCTGCTGCATATTGGGATCGATACGGTCACCCTGAAGGGTCAGGGATTCCAAGCCCGTGTGAAACCTGGCGAATCGGTCAAGGCTGGTGCGCCGCTGATCGAATTCGATCTCGATTTTCTCGCCACCCACGCCAAGAGCCTTCTCACCCAGATTGTTATTACAAACGCCGGCGGCCTAACGAATTGGGAGCGTGCCACCGGTTTTGTCACGGCGGGTAAGGACACCCTTTTCACGGTCACCTTTGCACCGGAGAGCGACGATACGGCAGAAATGGCCGAGATCGTTACCTCTGACGCGATTGTGATTCCGAATCCTACCGGACTGCACGCCCGTCCTGCGGCCGTTTTATCAAATCTAGCCAAGGGTTTTCGTTCCGCGCTCAAGCTTCAGCTTGGCGATCAACAGGTGAACGCCCGCAGCGTGACTGCAATCATGGGTCTCGACGTGCGGAAAGGCGCCTCCGTGCGACTGCTTGCAACGGGACCGGATGCGCGCGCCGCGATTGACAAGATCGCGCCCATCATTGCGCAAGGTTTGGGTGACGAAGGTTGCGTTCCGGCGCCAGCGCCTGCGACCACGACCATTTCTGCGGAAGCAGCGCCGGCTCCGCGAAAACGATCAACCGATCCGAATCTGTTAATCGGTGTTTCCGCATCGCCCGGCCGCGCGGTTGGCCAAATCTTTCAAGTCCGTCGAGCCGAGATCGCCGTGCCTGAAGAAGGAGGCCCACCCGACGCGGAACGTCGCAAATTCACGGCGGCGGTTGAAACCGCCCAGGGGCAACTAATGACCCTTCGGGCGCAATTGCATTCGAAAGCTGATCCGGCGAAAGCGGCCATCTTCGCCGCGCATGAGGAGTTGATCGACGATCCCGACTTGCTTGAGATCGTGGAGTCGGCGATTGCGAAAGGGAAGAGCGCTGCGTTTGCCTGGAAGAAGGCGGTCACGACGCATGCCGATCGATTGGCTGCGTTGCGCAATCCGCTTCTCGCCCAGCGTGCAAACGATTTGCGCGACGTTGGTATGCGCGTGCTCTCGATTCTTACCGGAACGACAGCGACCGCGCCCGAGTACGCGCCCAATACGATTTTGATCGCGGAGGACTTGGCACCCTCTGATACCGCCTCGCTTGACCGCACACGCGTGATGGGTTTTTGCACGACTCGTGGCGGCGCTACTTCGCATGTCGCGATTCTTGCGCGTTCGTTAGGCTTGCCGGCGATCGCAGGCATAGAACCGGCCGCACTCGACATTCCGAATGCAACGCCCGTAATCCTCGATGGCACCAAAGGCACGCTGCGCCTTAATCCGCCACCGGAAGAGATCAGCCAGATCCGTGTAGCGCAGGAACATGCTGAGAAACGCCGCAAGGAAGATCTCGCGCACGCGCACGAACCGGCAATCACCCTCGACGGAAAACGCATCGAAGTTGTGGCCAATATCGGTGGACTAAAGGATGCGGTGCAGATCGCGGAGTTTGGTGGCGAAGGTGTCGGCTTGTTGCGCTCCGAGTTTCTCTTCATGGATCGGAACAGCGCACCGACCGAGGACGAGCAGTTTGACGCTTACCGCTCGATTGCACAGGCGGTCGGCAAGAACCAACCGCTCATCATCCGTAGCCTCGATGTGGGTGGTGACAAGCCGCTCGCTTATCTGCCGATCCCGAAAGAGGACAACCCCTTTCTGGGCGAACGCGGGGTGCGCGCCGCGCTCGACAGGCCCGAAATTTTGCGCCCGCAACTTCGTGCCATTCTGCGCGCATCAGCTTTTGGAAAAGTCAGCGTCATGTTCCCGATGATTTCGAGTCTCGACGAGCTGCGCGAAGTGAAAGCGATTCTGGCAGAGGAATGCAGAAACCTTGGCGTCGCCCCGATTCCGACCGGCATCATGGTCGAAGTCCCGGCGACCGCAGTGATGGCGGCGCAGTTTGCGCGCGAGGCCGATTTTTTCTCAATCGGGACTAACGATCTCACTCAGTACACGCTCGCGATGGATCGTGGGCATCCAAAATTGGCACCGTTCGTCGACGGATTGAGTCCGAGTGTGATGCACTTGATTGCGCAAACGGTTAAGGGCGCTCATGGCGCCGGACGCTGGGTGGGCGTGTGCGGCGGCATCGCGAGCGACCCGCACGGCGTGCCCATTCTGCTCGGTCTGGGCGTCGACGAGTTGAGCATCAGCTTGCCTGCCATTCCGGCGATCAAGGGACAGATCCGCAAGCTTCGGATGGATGATTGCCAGGCGCTCGCCCAGAAGGCGCTCGCCGCCGAGTCTGCTGCCGAAGTGCGCGCCCTGGTTCCTGAGCCTAACGACTAACGATACCATGTCAGCATTCAAAAACGCATTCTCGCTTCTCCAAAAAATCGGCAAAGCCATGATGCTGCCGGTTTCGGTTTTGCCAGTCGCCGGCATTTTGCTCGGCGTTGGCAGCGCGAATTTCTCGTGGTTGCCGCAGATTGTTTCGCAGGTCATGGCCGCGTCAGGCGACGCGATTTTTGCTAATCTGCCGCTTCTCTTCGCAATCGGTGTTGCGATCGGCCTGGCCGACAACGACGGCGTGGCTGCGCTCGCCGGCACCACCGGTTACGTCGTCTTTCTCGCCGCGATGGGGGTGTGCGCCAAGGTGCGCGGCATCGAGGTGACACCGATCATGGGCATTCCATCCGTCCAGACGGGCGTCTTCGGCGGCATTATCGTCGGCATGATTGCGGCGTGGTGTTTCAAACGCTTCTACAAAATCCAGCTGCCGCCTTATCTCGGATTCTTCGCCGGCAAGCGTTCGGTGCCGATCATCACTTCATTCGCCGTCATTTTTGTCGGCGCAGTGCTGAGTTTCATCTGGCCACCCATCGGCAACGGCATTAACGCTTTTTCACATTGGGCCGTGAACGGGCAACCTGCCCTTGCCTTCACAATCTACGGAGTGGTTGAGCGCTCACTGATCCCGTTCGGTCTGCACCATATCTGGAATGTCCCGTTCTTCTTCCAAGCCGGCGACTATACCGATCCAGCCACCGGCAAGGTTCTTCACGGCGAAATCGCGCGCTTCATCGGAGGGGATCCAACCGCAGGGCACATGACAGGCGGTTATCTTTTCAAAATGTGGGGATTGCCGGCGGCGGCGATCGCGATTTGGCACTGCGCGCGACCGGAGAACCGGGCCAAGGTCGGCGGCATTATGGTTTCGGCGGCGATCACGTCATTCCTGACTGGAATTACCGAGCCGATCGAATTCGCCTTTCTCTTCGTCGCACCGTTGCTCTACGCCATCCACGCTTTGCTCGCCGGAGCCGCCTATTTCCTCTGCATCGCACTCAACATTAAGCACGGCTTCACCTTCTCCCATGGCCTGATCGACTACGTAGTGCTCTTCCCCAAATCGCATAACGCGCTTTGGCTATTCGTGCTCGGCCCGATCTGGGCATTGATTTATTACGGAGTTTTTACCTTCGCGATTCGCAAGTTTAATCTGCTTACACCGGGGCGGGAAGTTGAGGAACCGACCGCGGCTGGCGCGCGCGCGGCATCGGGCGATCAGTTCGCGCTCCAGCTGGTTCGCGCTTTTGGTGGCCGATCGAATATCACCAGTCTTGACGCCTGCATCACGCGCCTGCGGGTGAGTCTCGCGGATGTGAGCAAAGCGAATCCTAACAAATTGAAAGCGCTCGGCGCCGCCGGTGTCGTGGTGGTAGGCGACGGCATGCAGGCAATCTTCGGCACCCGCAGCGAGAACCTGAAAACCGAGATGGAGGAATATCTCAAGACGGCTGGACCTGAGGCCGACGAAGTGGAATCTGAATCTCCGATCAAAGCCGCGGCGCCGGCTGGAATTGAATCGAAACTTCGCGATCCCGACGCCGCGCGGAAAGCGGCCGCCTTCATTGCCGCGCTTGGTGGGAAGGAGAACATCGTTCGGGTCGACGCCTGCGCCGAGACGCGGTTGCGACTTGTTCTGCGCGATGAACAAAAGATTCGGGACGCCGGACTGAAGATTGAAGGCATTGCTGGAGTCGTTAGGCTACCTAACCACACTTGCCATTTGCTGGCTGGCCTCAACGCAGATCAATACGCCGCCGAAATGC
>Ga0207701_10007407_pt1 | contig 10915 bp, 6 predicted proteins | sample KBSSwiSSwithPhiX_FD_184294 | JGI IMG/M metagenome (GOLD analysis project Ga0207701, IMG submission 184294) | Switchgrass rhizosphere bulk soil microbial communities from Kellogg Biological Station, Michigan, USA, with PhiX - S5 (SPAdes) (version 2) | ecosystem: Environmental > Terrestrial > Soil...
AGCCTCCCCGGCGGCCGCATGATCGGAAACGGCCGGCTGGTGTCCGGCGGAAACTTCGACGACGGCAACGGACAGGCGCTGTATTCGTATCAGCCGTCGACGCAGATCACGCTGCGAGCCGATCTCACGTATTTCAAGGATGGCATGGCCGGGTCGCACGAGTTCCAGACCGGTTTCTTCGGCGCGCCACGCAGCACCTACGACACGACGACTCTTTACCTCAACAACGGGTTCATCATGGAGGAACAGCGCCAGGTGGACGCGAACGATCCGTCGAAGGGCACGATTCCGTTCCACCGGCGATTTGCCACGCCGACCGAGCTGCTGGTTCGCCAGGCGCGCGACCGGAATTTCGCCGTCTACGTGCAGGACAACTGGAAGCCGACACCGCGCCTGACGGCGAACCTCGGCGTCCGCGTGGATTGGGTGCGCCGTCACGACAACATCTTCAACGTCGTTCGCGAGAAGGCGCACATCGTTCAGCCGCGCCTGGGCTTCTCGTATCTCGTCACCAAGAACGCGAAGAACGTGCTGCGCGGCAGCTACGTCCGCCTCGGCGAGCAGATGATGGGTCGTGACGCGGTGACGCTGTTCGGCGCCACCGGTGCCGTGGGGATCCTCGATACCTACGACGTCGACGGCAACGGGTCGTTCGAGACGAGCATCAACACGCCGGCGCGCACCGGATCGTTGGCCGCTTCCGAGTTCGATCCCGACCTGCACCAGCCCTACCTCGACGAAGCCATCCTCGGCTACCGGCTGCAGCTGCCGTATTCGATCGGCATCGACGTGGCGGGCATCCATCGCATCTACAGCGACACGTATGCGCGCATCGACATCAACGGCGTCTACCCGAGCGGGCCGAACCAGCCGTTCGGCGGCTTCGGCAAGGTCGATCCGAACCGCGGCATCGTCTTTCAGCAGACGAACAACTCCTGGAGCAAGCTGAATTACACGGCGCTCGAGCTGACCGCGACCAAGAACCTGTCGCACGGCTTCCAGTTCATGGCCGGGATCAACCGCCAATGGCAGCACATGAGCGGCGATTGGAACCCGACCGATCCGGCGCTGTTCATCCAGCCCGGCGCGTTCGCAAACGACAAGCTGCTGTACATGCCGCGCGGGAACAACGAGGAGAACAGCCTTCCGATCACGACCGGCACCACCGTTCACACCTACGGCCCGACGTGGCAGAAGTACCGCCTGAATTTCGGCGGCTCGTGGTACGCGCCCTACGGCGTGGTGCTCGCGGCGAGTTATACGATTGAAGCCGGTCCATGGACCGGCCCCGTGGTGATGCAGCTCCCCGAAGGCGACCCGCAGCTCGCGGCATTCGGGCCGGCGACCGTCAGATCGTCGACCGGCGTCACGCAGTCGAATCCGCTGTCCACTCGCATGCGGTTCGCGTTTGCGACGCGCGGCGACGGGCAGGTGATGGCGCCCGCGCAGAAGACGCTCGGCCTCAAGGCCGGTAAGAAGATCAATCTTGGCCGCGGCAACAGCGTCGAGCTTGCGGCAAATATCTTCAACCTATTGAACGCGGGCGACTACACGCAGTACAACTACAATGGCGCGAACGAGCAGTTCAACCCGAATTACCTCGGCATGCGCAACCAGCAGCCGGCGAGAGCGCTGCAGCTGACGATGGTGTACCGGTTCTAACCGGTCAAATGTAGTGTCCGGCTTTAGCCGGACCGGGAATCACGGTCCCGCTAAAGCCGGACACTACGTGCGTTTCGCGCGTTTCACAGCATGCCGTTCGCTTCCGCTGTCACCATCGCCGTCACGCTTGCGGTCGTGCCGCAAGCCGCCTCGCTCGACATCGAGCTTCGTGCCGTCGCCGCGCTTGCCGGCGAGCCGCGGATCGTCAGCGCCGCCGCCGTGACGCGCGACGAAGCGCCGATTCTGACGATCGAGAACCCCGACGCCTTCGACGCGGCGTCGCTGAAGCGCCGCCTCGTGCTCGTCGGCGGCGCGGACGGCAAAAGCCCCGAGCAGGTTATCGCGCTCGTTCGGTGGTTCAAGACACGCTCGCCGTCGGCGCTCCGCCAGCAGTGGAGCGTCAGCGCGCTGCCGGGGGCGAGCTTCGAAACGACAGACACACAGTCGCTCGCACGATGGATCACGTTCCAGGCGCCCGACCTGCTCGTCGCCGTCGGACTCGATCCGCTGCAGGCGCCGATTCCTTCTGTGTCGCTCGGTGAAGGAGACGCGATTCCAGCGCTGCAGAAGCTGATGCTGGCGACGCAAAACCAGTCGCCGCTGCACAGCTCGATCGTCGCGCGCGTGAAGCGCCAGCCGCTCGATGTCGCCCGCATCCTCGCGCCGCGATATCCCGAGACGCCGGCGACTAGCTATATCCCGGCGCTGGCCTGGGCAGGCGCCCTGAGGCTCGGCGCTATCCTGCGTGACGATTCGCTGCGCGCCAGGGTGCGCGGCCAGGTGAAGCCGTGGATCGCGGGCGAGAAGAAGCTGTTCGGCGAGCGCGTGCAGCTGACCTCGGTGGCCGGCACGCTGATCTTCGCGGAGATCGCCGCGGCCGACGGGTGGGAACCGGGCGAGCGTGCGGCCGCGGCGGCGCTCGCGGAGGAAGGCGTTGCGGCTGCCACCGCCGAAAAGGGACCCGCTGTTCCTGCCTACGGCCAGGGCTGGACCGACGACATGTTCATGGCCTCCGCGGTGCTCGCGCGTTCGGGCGCGAGGCGCGGGCATGAATCGGATCTCGATGCCGCCGCGCGGCTCCTCATCGCGTATGCCGAACGGCTGCAGCAGCCCGGCGGCCTGTTCCACCACGCTGCGGATGGTCCCGCCGCGTGGGGCCGAGGCAACGGCTTCGCGGCCTTCGGGCTGATCGAAACGCTGACCCGGCTGCCGCCGTCACATCCCTCGCGCCCGAAGCTGCTCGAGATCTACCGGCGGCAGATGGCGGCCGTGCGCGACGCGCAGGCGCCGGACGGCGCGTGGCGCCAGATCATCGATGCGCCCGGCGCCTATCGCGAGGAGACGGCGACCGCGATGCTGACGACGGCGATGGCGCGCGGCGTTCGCCTCGGCTGGATCGACCGCACCTATCTGCCGTCGGTTCAGCGAGGCTGGCGCGCACTGGCCGCGCACGTCACCGAGGATGGGGGAGTTGTCGACGTCTGTTCCGGCACCGGCGCCGGCCCCACGAGGCGCTACTACTTCGACCGCCCGGCGGTGACCGGAGGCGACGATCGAGGCGGCGCGATGGCGCTGGTCGCGGCGCTCGAAATGCACGAGCTGGCGAAGTAATGGAAGTCTCGTCCACATAGACGGAAAAGGGGCAGTGCCCATTGCGCACTTTCGCCTCGGAACAGGGCCAACGTCCCTTTTTCGCCTTGTTACAGTCGGGCCTGACTCTTGCGAAAGCCTCGGCCGCAATGTGCCCGTTTCCCCGGCGCCGGGTGCGCGCCGACCTGATCAGTTTCTTCGTCCTCATCATCTCCGTTGGCCTGATGAACGCGCTGCTGCAGGTGCCGCCGCAGCTGCTGCTCTTCACCGCGGCCGGAGAGGAGGCAGAGGAAGAACACGAAGCGACCTTCGGCGCCGACGCGTTGCGCTACCAGCTGATGAAGCTGCAGGACGCCTACGGGCGCATTCCCGCCAACGCCTACGCGCGGGCCAAGTCGCAGGTCGATCTGCTGAAGTGGAGCGGCGCGGCGCGCCGCGTAGAGCAGGCGCCGCCGGTGCCGGTCGCGCCGACGATGTTTTCCGCGACGGCCCCCGCGTCGGCGGCTGGCGCAACGCTCGTTACCCCGAAATCATGGCGCTGGCTCGGTCCGGGCAACGTCGGCGGCCGCATCCGCTCGATCGTCGTCCACCCGGCGAAGCCCGGCACCGTCTTCGCCGGCAGTGTCGGCGGCGGCATCTGGAAGACGACCAACGGCGGCTCGAGCTGGGCGCCGGTCGACGATTTCATGCCGGTGCTGTCGGTGTCGTCGCTGGTCTTCAACCCGTCCAACCCCAACCTCATGTTCGCGGGGACGGGCGAGGGCTACGGCAACGCCGATTCGCTGCGCGGCGCCGGGATCTTCAAGAGCGCCGACGGCGGCACGACGTGGACGCAGCTGACGCAGACCGCGACGCAGTTTTCCGCGGTCACCCGCCTTGCGATCTCGCCGAGCGGCGCGGTGATCCTCGCCGGCACCAACACCGGCCTCTGGCGCAGCACCAACGGCGCAACCTTCACCTGGATCAACAGCGGCCTGACGCCACAGGATGTCGACTTCAACCCGCTGAACGGCCGCCGGGCGATCGCGGCCGGCGACGGCGCCGTTGCCTACTCGTGGGATGGAGGACTGACGTGGCAGCGCTCCGGCGGCGTGCCGACGGGCGCGGGCCGCATCGAGCTTGCGTTCGCGCGCAGCCAGCCCGACACCATCTACGCTCTCGTCGACCACGATGGCGGCACGCTCTACCGGAGCAGCGACGGCGGCGCCAGCTTCCGTGCGGTGTCGGCCGATCCGCTGCTCGACAACAACCAGGGGTGGTACGACGAGGCGTTGTGGGTCAACCCGCGCGACAGCAACCACGTTGTCGTCGGCGGCGTTTACCTGCGGCAGACTTTCGACGGCGGCGCGGCCTGGCAGTGGATCAGCGACGGCATCCACGTCGATCATCACGTCATCGTCGAGGATCCGCGCTACGACGATGCGGGGAACCGCACCGTGTACTTCGGCAACGACGGCGGTGTCTACAAGACCACTGACATCCGCGACGCCGCCCGGGCGGGATACACGGCGCTCAACAACAACCTCGGCGTCACGCAGTTCTACGGCGCGGCCGGGCACGCGGACACCGGCACGATCGTCGGCGGCACGCAGGACAACGGCACGCTCGTCAACGAGCCGCTGCAGGCGACGCGATGGGAGCAGTCGCTGCCCGGCGACGGCGGGGTCGTCGCGTCGGATGCGACCGATGCGTCGTATTTCTACGCCGGCATGATCTACCTGCAGATCCAGCGCAGCAGCAACGGCGGGCGCGACTGGACGAACATCACCGACGGGATCAGCGACGCGTTCCGGAACGCGAATTTCATCGCGCCGATGGTCCTCGATCCGAACGATCCGAACCGCATGTTTGCCGGCGGCACGCGCCTGTGGCGCAGCCTCAACGTCAGGAGCGCAAAGCCGGCGTGGGCGCCGGTGACGAGCGGCGCCGGCGCGAACTACATCAGCGCGATCGCGGTCGCGCCGGGGCAGCCGCAGGTGGTGTGGGTCGGCCACAACCTGGGACACGTCTACCGCTCGACGAACGCGACCGCAGCGATACCGCGCTTCAGCGCCGTCAAGGCGCCCACCACCGGCAACTTCGTCTCGCGCATCGCCGTCAGCCCGTTCGACGCCAACGTCGTCTATGTCGCCACCGGCAGTTTCGGCCCGACCAACGTCGTCAAGACGGTAAACGGCGGCGCGACGTGGAGCGATGCGACGGGCTCTGGCACCACCGCGCTGCCGGATGCGCCGGTCAACGACGTCGAGATCGATCCAGCCGACCCGAACACGATCTACGCAGGAACCGAAGTCGGCGTCTTCGTCAGCCGCGACGGCGGCTCGACCTGGGATCTGCCGCAGGACGGTCCGGCGAACGTGTCGGTGGACGAGATGTTCTGGATGGGCACGACGCTCGTGGTTGCGACGCACGGCCGCGGGGTGTTCGCGGCCGACTCCAGCGGCGCGGCGCCGCCGACAGTCACCGTCGCCCCGCCGGCGCTCGACTTCGGCTCGACCGCTGCATCCGGAGGCAGCGCGTCTCGTCGGATCACGGTCACCAACTCGGGCGGCCTGCCGCTGACGATTTATGCAGTCGCGCTCGATGCGGCGGGCGGCGTGTCCTACTCGATCGCGAGCTCATCGTGCTCCGTCACGCTCGCAGTCGGCCAAAGCTGCCGGCTCGACGTCGTTTTCCGGCCCCGCGAAACGGGCGCCCGCGCCGCCTCGATCCGGCTGATCACCAACGCATCCAACAGCGAGGTATCGATTCCGCTGCACGGCGTTGGCGCGGCGGCGCCGCCGGCGCCGAACGCGCTCCTCGCGCCCTGGACCGCCGACGACGTCGGCGCGACCGGCATAGTCGGCTCGGCTGGGTCGTCGGCTGGATCGATCGTCGTCAAAGGCGGCGGCGCGGACATCTGGGATGCGGCCGACGCGTTTCAGTTCGTGCACCAGACGCTCACCGGCGACGGCACGATCGTCGCCCGCGTGGCAGCGGTGCAGGGCGTCCACGCGTGGACCAAGGCCGGCATCATGATCCGCGATGGAATGTCGCCGGCGGCTGCGAACGTCGCCCTGATCGTCTCGGCCGGCAAGGGGCTCTCGTTCCAGTATCGCCGGACGGCTGGCGCGCTCGCCGAGAACATCCGCGGTGCGGGTGCGGCGCCTCGCTGGCTGAAGCTCACGCGCACGGGTGACGTCTTCAAAGCATCGGCTTCCGGCGACGGCGTGTCGTGGACGAGCGCAGGTCAGGTGACCGTGCAGCTGCCCGACGCGATCGAAGTCGGGCTCGTGGTGTCCAGCCACAATCCGTCCACGGCCGCCACCGCGACGTTCGACAAGGTGAGCGTCGCGTTTGCCGCGCCGCTGCCTGCCGGCTGGCGCTCGCTCGACATCGGCAGCGTCGGCAAGACCGGACGCGCCTCCGCGGCGGGCGGGACGTTCTCCATCGCCGGCGGCGGGGCTGACATCTGGGGAACATCCGACGCCTTCCGCTTCGCCTACCTGCCGTTGAACGGCGACGGCGCGATCGTGGCACGGGTCGCACAAGTCCAGAGCGTCAATGCATGGACCAAGGCGGGCGTCATGATCCGGCAGAGCGCCGATGCGCGCTCCGCGCACGCGTCGCTCTTCGTCACCCCCGCAAAGGGGATTGCGTTCCAGGGACGGACCGCGGCCGGCGCGGTGTCCACCAGCAGTTCGGTCTCCGGCACGGCGCCGCGGTTCGTGAAGCTCACAAGAGCTGGCGCGAAGATCACGGCATTTGTATCCAGTGACGGTGTCCGCTGGACGAAAACGGGCGAGCAGACGCTGGCGATGAGCGGTCCGGTTCTCGCGGGGCTCGCAGTGACGAGCCACGACAACACGACGCTCGCCACGGCGGCTTTCGATCGCGTCAGCGTGTCGGAGGCGTCCGGCTTGCCGGCGGGCTGGCAGAACGAAGACATCGGGCAGGTCGGCAGGGCCGGCTCGGCCTCTGGCTCGGATGGCGTGTTCACGGTGCGCGGCGCCGGCGCCGACATCTGGGGCACGACCGACGCCTTCCACTTCGTGCACGGCACGCACGTCGGCGACGACGACATCGTCGCGAGGGTGGTGAGCGTCGACAACACCTACCGCTGGGCGAAGGCCGGCGTGATGATCCGCAAGGGAGAAGCGATCGACGCGCCGTTCGCGATGATGGTGGTCACGCCGGCAGCCGGCGTCGCATTTCAGTATCGCAAGACGGCGGGCGGCGAGGCGCGCACGGTTCCCGGCCGCGCGGCGGCTGCGCCGCACTGGGTGAAGCTCGCACGGCGCGGGACCACGATCACCGGCTATCAGTCGGACGACGGGACGAACTGGCAGCGCGTCGGCGCGGTCGATCTTCCGGTGGGGGCGTCAGTCGAGGGAGGACTCGTCGTCACCAGTCACGATGCGACGACGCTGTGCAGGGCCGTGTTCGATCACCTGACGAAGTAGCCTTACGCGACTTTCCAGCCGTCCCCGCGCAGCGAGTTCATCAACTCGACCGAGCGCTCGATCAATTCCGTCGGCTCATCGACTTCCTCAACCGACTCGCTGCCATCCGGATGCGTGATGACGACGCGGTAGAGGCCGTTGAGGCGATCGTGGCTGATTTCGTAGCGGAGTTTTTCGCCGTCGCGATCGAAGAACCAGATCATCGCTTCCGCACCAATTACATCACGTCCGCCGATCTTTTTCACCGGGCGATTTGACAGTGCCGTCGAGCGTGTTCACTCGCTGACCTTCGTGTCAGGTCAGTGATTGAAAGTGCGCATCAATACCCTTACTTGTCGCTGGTGGCGAAGACCGCGGCGCCGAGCAGGCCCGCCTCGGCATTGAGGATCACCTTCACCGGCATCGCCGCGAGCATCTTGTCGAGCGGCGGCTTGGCGCGGAACGCGCGCATGAACGTGCCGGTGGTGAGCGCGGGAAGGATCTTCGGCGCGATGCCGCCGCCGACAAACAGCCCGCCTGTCGACACGGTCCTCAGCGCCCAGTTGCCCGCCTCCGCCCCATAGGCGTCGACGAACATGTCGACCGTTTCGATGCAGCCGGCGCAGCGCCGCTCGGCCGCGGCCAGCGAAATGGCCGCCGGCGCGTCGGGATCGTCGAGGTTCACGTGTGCCGCGCACGCGTTGCCGCGATGCGCAACCGGATGGATGTTGAAGAAGCCGCGGCCGGAGATGACGTGCTCGACGTCGGCACGCCCGTAGCGTTCGGTGAGCGCGCGCGCCAGCGTGAACTCGCGCTCGGTGCGGGCGGCGAAATCGGCGTGGCCGCCTTCCGACGGCGACGGGATGAAGCGGCCGTCGACGTTGTGCAGCATTGCCTGCCCGAGGCCGGTGCCGGCCGCAATCAGCGCGATGTTGCCGCCGCGCAGCGCCTCGCCTGTTTGCAACGTGTGCACTTCGGATTCGCGCAATTCGGGGACGGCGTAGGCCATCGCCTGCAGATCGTTGAGCAGCGAGACGCGGCGGAAGTTGAACGCGCCGGCGACTCGGCGCGCGTCGACGTGCCACGGCACATTGGTCAGCTGCGCCGCTTCGTCCATCACCGGTCCGGCGACGCCGAAGCAGGCGCGATCGATCCCGCCCGCCGCCGTCGCCGCGGCCTGCGCGCCGTCGGCCTCGGCGAGAAACTCGCGGATCATCGTTGTCAGGTCGTCGTAGTCGAGCGTGCCGAACGAGCGAACGACGACCGGCCGGGGCCGCGCCGTTGCGCCGTCGAAGACGCCGAGCAGTGTCTTGGTGCCGCCGATATCGCCTGCGAGGATCATCGTGGTGTGGCGCGCGTCCCTGGCTTCGCGGATTGTGCGTCTCGATGGTCGAGCTTTGCGACTTGCTGCTTGACTTCCCTCCTATTCTCCCTCATCTTGATGAGCGTTCGGTCCCCTCGGCACCATCGCGGAGAGGCTGTTTGCCCGCACGCTCACCTGACGAGTCAGGTCGTCGATCGCTCGAAGGACAGCTCGTCGTCTTCACCGGAAAACTCAGCTCGCTCGGCCGCAAAGACGCGCGTGCGCTGGTCACGCGGCTCGGCGGCCGCACCGGCGACGACGTCAACGCGAAGACGACGATGCTGGTCATCGGCGCGGAGGGGTTCGGGCCGGTGGCGACAGCGGCCACGGCTGCGGCCGCGGCGATCAAGCCGGACACCACGCAGATCAGCGTCGCGTCTGCTGCCCGGGCACAGGAGGCGGCCGGCGCGATCGCGCAGGCGGTTCGCGACAAGAGCAACAAGCTGAAACGCGCCGAGGAGCTGAACGAGCAGCGCGGCAGCGGCCGGCCGATCCAGATCATCACCGAGGAGGAATTCTGCCGCCTCGCCGGCGTGCCGACGCCGGGCACGCTGAAGCAGCAGTATCACGCGCTGCGCGACGTCATCGCGCGCTATCGATCGCTGCGCGAGGATCACTTGCGCTATCTGGTGAAATGCGGCGTGCTGCGGCCGGTCGTCCGCACCAACGCCGACACCTTCTTTGAGTTTCCGGATCTCGCGGTCATCAGGCAGGCGAACGAGGGGCTGGCGCAAGGCGCGCCGTTCAGAAGTGTCGTGCGCATGCTGGTCGCCGCGCGCCAGGGACAGCTGGAGTTCGACTTCCGGCTCGACGCCGAGCCGGCCAAGATCCTGACACTGCGGCCGCCGGCAGCACCGCCGAAACCCGATCCGCGCACGCCGCGCCACGATGCAGCGCTTGCCGAAGAGTACTTCCGCGCCGCCTCCGCGCTCGACGAAGGCGACGATTCGACGCAGGAAGAAGCGGCGGCCGCCTATCGCAAGGCGCTCGAGCTCGATCCGTTTCTCGTCCCCGCGCTGATCAACCTCGCCAACATCCACTACAGCCGCAGCGAGACGGTCGAGGCGCAGGCGCTCTACACCCGGGCGATCGGCCTCGAGCCGGACTTCTTCGAGGCGCACTTCAACCTCGGGAACATCTACCACGATCTCAGCCGCTTCCAGGACGCGCAGACGTGCTATCTCGAGGCGCTGCACCTCAACCCGTTCTACGCCGACGCGCACTTCTACCTGGCGGTGACCTTCGAGAAGATGGGCCTCTCGCAGGACGCGCGGCCGCACTGGCGCGCGTATCAGCAGCTCGCGCCGGAAGGCGAGTGGGTTGCGCTGGCGAAGGAGTTCTCGGAGTAGTTGCTGGATGCTAGTGGCTAGCTGTCAGGTCACCAGACATCCAGCATCCAGTAACTCGCATCGAGCAACGAGTTAGTAGCGATAGTCGTTGGGCTCGCGCTTCTTGGGGGTGCGGCGAAGCTTGTAGAACGTGCAGTCGGGGCACCACGCCTCCGGATCGAAGCCGGAGGTGCCGGCCATCGGCAGCACGTCGCGATGCCCGCAGCATTCCGGCCCCTCTTCCGGCGGACGTCTCCAGCGGCACGACTTGAACCGGGCGACAGCCGGGGATGCTTCCACCGATTGCGCGGGCGTCGTTCCGGGGTCCGACGATTGAGGCGCGGTCGAGGGATCGGACATCGGCATTATTCTAATTGAAGCCCGACAGCCTTGGCCAGAAAGCCGAGGGCGCGGCGCTCGTCTGGCGCGACCAGCGTGATCGCCTGGCCGACGGCATCGGCGCGGCCGGTGCGGCCGACGCGGTGCACGTACGCATCGGGCGAATCAGGCACTTCGTAGTTGATGACGGTATGGATCGCGTCGATATCGAG
>Ga0207701_10007410_pt1 | contig 10913 bp, 7 predicted proteins | sample KBSSwiSSwithPhiX_FD_184294 | JGI IMG/M metagenome (GOLD analysis project Ga0207701, IMG submission 184294) | Switchgrass rhizosphere bulk soil microbial communities from Kellogg Biological Station, Michigan, USA, with PhiX - S5 (SPAdes) (version 2) | ecosystem: Environmental > Terrestrial > Soil...
CCCCGCGCCGCGCGCGGAGAACGCACCGATGATCGAAGCTGTGTAGCTGTTACAGGCGTTCGGTGTAACGGCGTCCGCTGTTACATCCGCGCGCGCCCGCTACGGGCTGGCCGTCCACGTCGTCCCGTTGAAGTGAACGCGCTTGCCGGCGAGGCCGACGCCCCAGACATCATTGGCGGCCGTCCCGCGGATCCGGCGGATCGCATCCGTCACGGGACCGCTGGATGGGGTCCAGACCGTGCCGTCGAAATGCAGCAGGGACGGTCCCTGCCGTTCGTCCGGGTTGCCGCGCGACGCGGCCCAGATGTCGCTCGCGCTGCTCGCCCAGATCGTGTCCAGCGGCCGGTTGTCGGCCAGCGTGCCGAGGTCGATCTCGGACCAGGCGCCAGCGGAGAGGCGCTCGATGAATGCAGCGCGCACGAAGCCGCCGCCCGGATCGCACTCGCCCGCGTCCCATATCGTCGCCGCGTCGAGTCCCCAGATGTCGTCGAGCCGCGCGACCCACCCGCCCGCCGCGTAGCGGCTGCCCTCCGGGTTGCAGCTGTACGATTCGGTCCACGAAGCGCCGTCCCAGTGGACGTGGAACGCGGTGTAGTCGCCGTCGGGCTCCTTGCCGTTGCCCACGACCCAGACGTCGTCGGGCGCCGCGCCCCAGACCGCGTCGTACGACCCGGGCGTGGTGTTCGCGTGCGCGAGCTGCCACGCGGCGCCGTCCCAGCGGTAGACCGCGCCTTCATCGGCCGCGGCCCAGACGTCGGACCCTGTCGCAAAGATCCCGCGCACTGTCGACGTGCCTGGCGTCGTGAACACCGACCACGTGCCGCCGCTGCGGCGCAACGTCGTCGCGGACGCGCCGCCCGCCCAGACCGTTCCGTCGGCGGCCGCCCAGACTGTGTTCAGGTCGACGGCGGTCGCCTTCGGCTCGGCGCGCCAGCAGCCGTCGTAGTGAAGGACCGTGCCGGCGTTGCCGACGGCCCAAACGTCGTTGGTCGCGACGGCGAAGACGCCGTGGAGATCCTCGGTGACGGTCAGCGCGGGGCACGCCGCGCTCGGCTTGCCGCCCCCGCCCTGAGGCGGGACACCCGCGTCGTCCTTCGGTTGGGGACGGACGGTGATGTCGCGATCGTCATACCGGTCCGCGCCGCCGCTGCACGCCGCAAACGCCGCGCTGCCCGCGATCGCGAGCGCCGCCACCCCATACCGAGTCCACCTCACGCCCATCCCCACATTGCACCTCCTCACGAAACACACCGCCCCAGCCTGCAGGTGATCCTTAATCACCTGCGGACCGGGGCGGTATCAGAGGCGGTGCCCGTTGAGGTCGCGCGCCCGCGAATCAGAAAAAAGGGCAGCAGATCCGTTACAGGGTTCGGGGTGTGCCGCTACACCCCGCGCGTGAAGCTGCCGCCGCCTCCAGGGCCGCCGCGAGCGGCGCCCAGTCTCGAAGCCGGTCCACGCGCGTGTAGCGATCCTGGCCGAGACAGGTGGCCGAACCGTCGTCGAGAAGGCCGAGCACGCGGACGCGGCCGTCCTTCGTCGTGGCGAACAACGGTCCACCCGAATCGCCGACGCACGCGCCGCTCTCGCCGGCGCCCGACACGACGACGTGGTCGGGATCGAGGCCGGCGATCGTCTCGGTCGCGAAGCTGAGGATTCCCGCGTCGCCGTCGTCGCCGACGCCGTAGCCGGCCAGGTCGACCGTCGCGCCGACCCAGGAATCGTCGAGGGCTCCTTCCAGGAGCGGGATGGGCGCAGAGGCGAGGGCGCGCCCGTGAAAGTCGACGGACAGCAACGCGACGTCCAGCGCGTCGTGCCGCGCGATCGCGCGGACCGTGGCCCGAGCGGCGGCGGGGTCCAGCGGATCGCCCAGAAAGACGGTCGCCGCGCTCATGTCCGGCGCCACGTCCAGGCAGTGACCGGCCGTGAGCAGCGCGCGGTCGTCGAGCATGACGCCGCTGCAGAGCGCGATCTCGCCCGCGCCCAGATCGATCAGGATGCTCGCGAGCGTCGCGCGGACCGCCGCGCTGTAGCCGATCGAACCGGGCGTGGGACTGCCGCCCAGGATCGCGTCGCCCGCGCAGGTGTTCGCGTCGCCCGGATCGTCGGCGCAGCCGGCGAGAACGACCGCGGCGCACCCGACGACGAAGCAGGATCGTGTTCGCGTCATGCGACAAGGCTCCTCTCGAGGAAGGTGACGGCCGCCGCGCGGCATCCGCGCCAGGAGAACGGGTTCCAACCTTTTTCACGGCGGAACACCGGCGGCGGCCGCGTCGCCGGCATTGGCGACACTCGCTAAACACGCGGGTCGCGAATCTCGGCAACGGGTTCGTTCGCGCGGCGTCGTGCTACAAATCCGCGCGTGAGCGGCGAGCTGTCCCAGACGGTCGAAGACAGCCTGCGCCAGCGCCGTGGCGCCGCGCTCACCGCGCGGCCGTACCTGTTCGTGATGCTCGAGGGCCCGCGCCCGCTGGCCGGCGGCGCGCGCTACGCGCTCGACGGGATCGACGAGATCCACGTCGGGCGGGGCGAGCAGCGGGTGGCGCGCGTCGAGCGCGCGGCCGGCGGCGCGCGGCTGATGCTCGAGCTGCCGTCGCCCCTGCTGTCGCGCCTGCACGCGCGGCTGCGTCGCGGCCCGGCCGGCTGGACGCTCGAGGACGCGGGGTCGCGCAACGGCAGCTACGTCAACGGCGAACGCGTCGAGCGGGCGGCCGTCGGCCCCGACGATCTGGTCGACGTCGGGCACGTGTTCCTGACCGTGCGCACGTTCGCGCAGCCCGCCGATCAACCGTCCGCCGACCTCGACGCGGTGGACGTCGCGCGCGAGCCGCCGGGGTTCCGCACGCTGTCGCCCAGCATCGCGGCGGAGCTGGAGAACCTGCGGCGCGCCGCGCGCGCCGAGATCAGCGTGCTGCTCGTCGGCGAATCGGGGACCGGCAAGGAGATGGTGGCGCGCGCGATCCACGCGCACTCGGGGCGCCCCGGGCCGTTCGTCGCCGTCAACTGCAACACGCTGAAGGACGGGCTCGCGGAGAGCCTGCTGTTCGGCCACGTGCGCGGCGCGTTCTCGGGCGCGGTCGCCGATTCGGTCGGCTTCGTGCGCGCGGCCGATCGCGGGACGCTGCTGCTCGACGAGGTGCAGGATCTCGGTCCGGCCGCGCAGGGCGCCCTGCTGCGCGTGGTGCAGGAGCGCGAGGTGATCCCGGTCGGACGCTCGGCCGCGCAGAAGGTCGACGTCCGCTTCCTCGCGACGTCGCCCCGGTCGCTGGATCCGGTGATCGCGGGCGAGCGCTTCCGGTCGGACCTGTTCGCGCGGCTGACCGGATTCGCGCACACGATGACGCCGCTGCGCGAGCGGCGGGAGGACTTCGGCCTGCTCGTCGCGGCGCTGCTCGCCAAGGCGGGCGTGGGCGAGGCCCACCGGCCGCGGATCGCGCCCGACCTCGCGCTCGGCTTGCTGACCCACCGCTGGCCGCTGAACGTCCGCGAGCTGGAGCAGCTCCTCGCCCGCACCTGGCTGCTCGCCGAGGACGGGCTGATGAGCGGCCCACCGCGGCTGGTCGGCACCGGCCCGGTGGAGACGCTCGCCGCCGTGGCGGCGCGGGCTGATCGCGCGTTGAGCCCGCAGGAGCAGGAAGATCAGCGGCGGTTGATCGAAGCGCTGGAAGCCGCGCACGGCAACGTCACCGAGGCGGCGCGCGCGCTGGGCAAGGGGCGCGTCCAGATGCACCGGCAGATGCGCCGCTTCGGCATCGACGCCCGCCGCTTCCGCCCCTGACCCCTCTCCCTGCTGCGCCGGGAGAGGGATCGGATCTATGCGTTGCCTTCGCTGGCGAGCAGCTCGTCGGCGAGGGCCTGGAAGGCGGCCAGGCGGTTGCCGATGGTCCGGCGCGACACGCCGAGGATCGCGGCGATGTCCTCGTGCGAAAGATCGTCGAGGTAGTAGTAGGCGGCGATCTCCTGGAGGTCCGCCGGGACACGCGCGAGCAGCTCGCTGACGACCACGCGCGCGTCAGCGTTGCCGTCGACGACGTTCTCGGCGCCGCGGCCGGCGAGCAGCTGGCCGCGGCGCCGGCTGTCGCGCAGGTTGTTGAGGCACAGGTTCTTCGTCACGCGAAACAGCCAGGGCAGCGGATGCGTGCCGACGTTTCCGGGATCCTGCGCCGCGCGCAGGAAGACCTCCTGCGTGGCGTCGCGCGCGCGATCGGGATCGCCCAGCAAGGTCCGCGCGCGCCGGAACACCTGATCGACGTAGCGGTCGTAGATCTCTTCCAGCGGCAGAGCGGCGGTCGGTGGCATGACGCCGACCGGTGTCAGCAAGCGCGGCGCCAGCGACGCGCCCGGCGGAAATCCGCGCGCGTCGCGGGCGTGGCGCGCCCGTGTAACAGCGTCCGACCCGATACGCTGTTCGCCTGTAACTGTTACATTTCCGCCGTGCCGACCGAGTTCTACAGCGCCCCGCGCGGGTCGGCCGTGCTGTCCGAGGGCGCGCGCCTCGGCAAGTACCAGATCGTCCGCCAGCTCGGCGCCGGCGGCATGGGCGCGGTCTACGAGGCCGTGCACACGCAGATCGGCAAGCGCGTCGCGATCAAGGTGCTGGCGCCGGCGGTGGCGGCGCGGCCCGAGGCGCGCACGCGCTTCCTGCGCGAGGCGCAGCTGACGTCCAAGGTGCGCCACCCCCACGCCGTCGACGTCACCGACATGGGGACGGAAGGCGACCAGACGTTCCTGGTCATGGAGCTGCTGGACGGCGAGGATCTCGCGGCGCGGCTCGGGCGCGAGGGGCGCTTCGCGGTCGCCGACCTCGTCGACATCATGCTGCCCGTCTGCTCGGCGGTCGCGGCGGCGCACGCGGCCGGCGTGATCCACCGCGATCTCAAGCCGCAGAACATCTTCCTCGCGCGCGGCGCGAACGGCCTCGTGGCCAAGGTCCTCGACTTCGGCATCTCGAAGGTGCAGGACGCCGCGACGGTCGACGCGCTGACGGGATCCGACGCGGTCATCGGCACGCCGTATTACCTGGCACCCGAGCAGGTGACCGACAGCCGCAACGCGAGCCCGGCCAGCGATCAGTACGCGATCGGCGTCGTGCTCTACGAGTGCCTGACGGGCGCGCGGCCCTTCCAGGCCGACAGCCTGTACGGCGTGTTCCACGCCATCGTCGAGGGCGCGCCGGCGCGACCGCGCGACAGCCGTCCGGACATCGACGCGGCCTTCGAGGCGGTCGTGCTGCGCGCGATGCACGTCTCGCCGGAGGGCCGGTTCGCGTCGGTCACGGCGCTCGGACAGGCGCTGTGGCCGTTCGCGAGCGCGCGCGGCCGGATGGTGTGGCAGGAGTCGTTCGGACCGTCGCCGCTTCGCGGCCAGCCGTCGCACCCCGCGGCGTCATCCAACGAAACGGCGGTCGACGACGTTGTCCGCACGCCGCGGTGGCCGGGGCGCGATGCGCCGCCCGCGCGACAGCCGGCGCCGACGCCGGTGATGGCGACGCCGATGCCGGCCACGCCGCCGCCGGGGTTCGTGACCCCGGCGCCGCGAAGCCGGGCGCCGCTCGCCATCGGCGTCGCGCTCGTCGCGCTCGCGATTGCCGGCGGCGCGCTGTGGTACTCCACCAGCGAGCGGCGGACCGAGACAGTGGAAAAGCCACCGGTCGCTGGGCGGCCCCCGACGCCCGCGCCCGTCCCCGCGGCGGCGCCCGTCCCCGTCCCGGTGGCGGCCCCAACACCATCACCGCCGCCCAGCCCCGCGCCAACTTCGCCCGAGCCGGCGGTCGCCCGTCCCCACAGGCGACCCGCCGCGCGCGCGAAGGACGTGACGCCCACGCCGGGCGCCAGCACGCCCGCCACCGGCGCCAACAACGCGCCGCTCATCGAGTAGTTACGGATCCGCTCCCCGGGTTGCCGGGAATCCAGGCTCGCGTGTTTAGCAGAGTGTGCAGTCCTTCATTTTCGGTTCGTGTAGGTTAGCCGCGTGTTTCGCCGCGCGTTCCTGGTCGTCATCGTCGTGCTGATCGCTTCGGCGTCGTCGGTCGTTCCGGCCTGGGCGCGCGAGAGCGCCGACCAGCTGATCAAGAAGGGGCTCGAGCTGCGCAAGCGCGGCGACGATCTCGGCGCGTTGCCGCTGTTCGACGAGGCGTACCGGATCGCGCCGACGCCGCGCGCCGCCGCGCAACGGGCCTTCTGCGCGCAGGCGCTCGGCCGCTGGACGCAGGTCGAGGCCGACCTGACCGAGGCGCTGAAGTCGCCCGACGACGCGTGGGTGAAGAAGAACCGCGCCGCGATCGACGAATCGCTGCGCGTCGCGAAGACCAAGGTCGCGGTGATCGAGGTCGTCGGCGATCCGCCCGGCAGCGAGGTCCTGGTCAACGGCAAGGCCGTCGGCCAGCTGCCGCTCGCCAGTCCCGTGCGCATCGAGGCGGGCGAGATCGACGTCGAGCTGCGCGCCGACGGCCATCGGCCGGCGACCAAGACCCTGCGCGTCGACGGCGGCCAGTACCAGCGCGTCGTGGTGCGGGCGGACGCGGACGTCCCGGCGCCGCCGCCCGCGCCGACGCCGACGAGCGCGACGCCCGCGCCGGCGCCCAACGTCTCGGTCTACGTCACGCAGACGAACCCCAGCGGCACGGTGACGAGCCGGCCCGAGCCGGTATCCGCGGCGCGCCGTGCGCCCAAGTGGGTCAGCTGGGGGCTCGGCGCCGTGTCACTGGGTGTCGGCGTCTACGGGATCGCGCGGTACCGCGGTCTGCTCGACGACTTCAACGCCGACTGCGCCTTCGATCAGATGGGCGCGATCTACGCGCCGACGGGCTCGACGCGCACGATGAAGTCGTGCGAGACGCTGCGCGACGACTACCGGTCCGCGCGCACGATCGGGATCGTCGGCCTCGCCGGCGCGGGCGCGCTCACGATCACCGGCCTCCTCTTCTACATCGCCGAGCCGCGGAGCGATTCGCGGACCGCCTTTTCCTGCACCCCCGACGTGAGCTCGTTGCATCTATCGCTCGGCTGCTCGCTTCGCTTCTGAAAATAAGAGGTCACCTTCATGTCGAACCGATGTCGCGCTGGATGGTTGAGTGTGCTCCTGTCGCTCGCGTTGCCGCTCGCGGCGTGTGATGAAGGACGAACGGTTCCGCGCGACGCCGGCGGCGACGCGAACGGTCGCGGCGGTGGCGGCGGCAACGGTGGCTCGTCGGCCGGCGGCGGGCGCGGCGGCACGATGAGCAACGGCGGCGCCGGCGCAGGCGGGAACGCATCGGGTGGATCGGCGGCGGGCACCGCCGGAAGCGGCGGCCTGGGCGGCAGCAGCGGCGGCGCGGCCGGCACGGGTGCGGGCGGCGTCTCCGGGGCCGGCGGGACGGCGGGCAACGGCGCGGGCGGCAGCACCGGCGGCGTGGCGGGCAACAGCGCGGGCGGGCGCGGCGGCTCCGCCGGCTCCGCGGGTTCGAGCGGCGCCAGCGGCTCCGCGGGTTCGGCCGGTCGCGGCGGCACCAGCGGCAGCGCCGGTTCCAGCGGCGCCGCGGGTACGACGGGTTCAGCCGGTCGCGGCGGCAGCGGCGGTTCGGGCGGCTCCGCTGGCGGCACGGGCGGCTGCACGGCGGGAACGCACATGTGCCCGAGCGGGTGCCTGTCCAACACGGACGTCGCGAGCTGCGGAACGTCTTGCACGCCCTGCGTGGCCCCGACCGGCGGCGGCGTCACGTGCAACGGCACCGCGTGCGTGACCAGCTGCCCGGCGAACATGAAGGAGTGCGACGGGATGTGCATCCCCAGCGGGAACGCCTGCAGCTGTCCCTCCGGTCAGCACATCTGCACCGGGCAGTGCGTGCAGAACACCAGCCCGCTGACGTGCGGGACGACGTCGTGCATGGCCTGCACCGCGCCGAACAACGCCATGCCCACCTGCAACGGCAGCACGTGCGGCTTCACGTGCAACTCCGGCTATCACTCGTGCGCCGCGAACAGCTGCTCCAGCAACAGCAACGTCGCCAGCTGCGGGACGACGTCCTGTCAGCCCTGCGCGACGCCCAGCAACGGCGTCGCCACCTGCGACGGCACGTCCTGCGGCATCATGTGCAACTCGAGCTACCACAACTGCAACGGCGCCTGCGTCAGCAACACCGACATCGCCAACTGCGGAACGACGTCGTGTCAGGCGTGCTCGCCGCCGCAGCACGCCACCGCGACCTGCAACGGCACCGCCTGCGGGTTCACGTGCAACAACGGCTACCACAACTGCAACGGCGCCTGCGTCAGCAACACCGACATCAACAGCTGCGGGACGACGTCGTGCAACGCGTGCGGTCCGCCCGGCGTCACGAACGGCGTCGCGACCTGCGACGGCACCAGCTGCGGCGTCGGCTGCGTGGCCGGCTACGGCCTTTGCAAGAACGGCAACGGCACGGCCAACAGCTGCGCCCAGATGACCAGCGACTGGAACGCCGGAACTCCCGACCCGTGGATGAACAACGGCGCCGCCATCTTCAGTACGTCGACCCAGATCCGGCGCGGCACCTCGGGCGCGTCGCTCTATTTCACCTCCTTCTTGAGTGGCATGTGCGGCGTCAGGTTGCCGCTCTGCAACTCCGTCTCGAGCATGAACCTGCAGGGCAAGACCGTCAGCTTCTGGGCTTACATCGACACCCAGCTGCCCGACGGCTGCAGCGGCAACAACCTCGCCGTCGGCATCAGCGACGGCAACACCACCCCGAACGTCGCCAGCCGCAGCAACCCGCCGATCGGCACGTGGTTCCAGCTGACGGGGACCATCGGCACGATCCCATCGCAGACGGCGCGCGAGGTCCAGATCACCTTGAACCTCTGCGACTCGACCGCGAACGTGAACGTGTACCTCGACGACTTCTCGATCAACTGAGCCCCGCCGCCCGCCACCGGTGCGGGCGCCCACTATCCGACGCGCACAAATTGCGCGAAGATGCCTCGCTGTGGGCGTCGGGGCGCGGCACACGTCTGGCACGTCGCAAGCAACGTTCAGTGTTGTTGTGATCCGCCGCCGCGTATCGATCGTGGGGTTCTTGCTGGCCGCGTACGCATCGATGGGCGCGCCGCACGCGAAGGCCGATCCGCTGATGTTCGGCCCCGAGATGGCCGTGGATGAGCCGGTGCTCTCGCCCGTCCTCGCGACCCGCTCCCCCAAGGTCGCGTTCAACGGGACCAACTACCTCGTGGTGTGGTCTGACCCGCGCGGGGGCGTCGCGGCCGACGACGCCGACAGCAGCATCTTCGCCGCGCGCGTGTCGACGAGCGGGACGTTGCTGGACCCGCTCGGCATCGTCGTGAGCGATGGAACGGGCAGCTTCCAGGACCAGACCGGCCTCGGGAAGGGACACCCGGCGATCGCGTTTGACGGCGCGAACTATCTGGTCGTCTGGATGGACGCGCGCGACCGGACCGCGCAGGTCTACGGCGCGCGCATCAACCTCCTGGGCCAGGTGCTGGACCCGAACGGCTTCCGGATCTCGACGGACCCGATCGATCCCACCGAGCCGCTGCCCGCGCCGAGCGGGCAAGAAGATCCGACGGTCGTGTTCGACGGGACGCGCTTCCTCGTGGCGTGGAGCGACGCGCGCCGGTCGCTCACCAGCGGCCGCGACATCTACGCGGCCCACGTGACGACGCAAGGGAGCGTCGTCGCGGCGGGCGGCTTCGTGATCACCGAGGAAGCCGGCGATCAGGTGCTGCCCGTCGCGGCGTCGGCCGGCGCGGGACAGGCCGCGGTGACGTGGACGACCAGCACGTCGACCGGCGTCTTCGCGGCGCGCGTGTCCGCCGCGGGGGCGGTGCTCGACGCGACGCCGATCGTCCTGTCCACCGCGGCCGTGGAATCGTCGGTGACCATTCCGCGGCGGGCCGTCGTGGCGGACGCGAACGGCTATCTCGCCGCCTGGTGTGCGTCGGACCCCTCGGTCGCGGTCTGTGACGTCACCGCGAGACGGATCGACACCACCGGGCAACCGGCCGCGCCCGTGATCGTCGCGACCGGTGTCTACGACAGCCTTTCGCTGGCGGGCGCGACCGGCGGCGGACAATCGCTGCTCCTCTGGAACGGGAACAGCGGTCAGACCAGCCTGATGCGCCTCTCCGCCGCGGGCGCGCTCATCGACCCCGCGGGCGGCATCTCGGTTCCGGGCCTGCCCGTTCCGGGCGGCGTGGCGTCCGGAAGCGGGAACCGGTTCCTCGTCGTCGGGCGCCCGACCGCCGTCGTCGACAACCTGGTGTCGGCCACGCTGGATACGAACGCGACCCCGACGGCGGGCACGTCGGTCGCCGTGGCGGCGTCCGCCAACGTCGAATCGAGCCCCGCGGCGGCGTTCGACGGCAGCGGCTACCTCGTGACCTGGTCCGACCTGCGTGTCGCCGCGGGTGCCTTGATGGCGAACCGCCTCGACGCGAGCGGCGCGCCGCGCAGCCCCACCGCGATAAAGGTCACCGAAGGGGTCTTCAGCTTTCCGGTCGTCGCGTCCGATGGCGCCGACTTCATGGTGGCGTGGCGGGCCGGCAGCTCGGGACCGTCGTCGGGGCTCAACGTCAACCTGCAGCCGGTGACCGGCGCCGGCGCGTTGCCCGGACCGCCGACGGCGATCAGCGAGAGCGACATGTACGCGCCCGCGAACATCGCGCTCGCGTTCGGTGGCAGCGCGTACTTCGTCTTCTGGAGCGAGCTGGGACCGGTTCCCGTGCGCGCGTCCATTCGCGCCGCCCGGCTCGGCACGAACGCGGGCGTCCTCGCACGAGCGACGATCACCCTCGGCCTGCCGTCGACGAAGCCGGCGGTCGCGTGCGCACCGAACCGCTGCCTGCTCGCGTTCACGGAGTCCCCCCAGCCCGGCCCGTCGCCGACCTACTCCTACACCGCGGCGGTCGTGGAAGTGGAGGTCGATCCGGAGACCGGCTGGATCA
>Ga0207701_10007415_pt1 | contig 10909 bp, 9 predicted proteins | sample KBSSwiSSwithPhiX_FD_184294 | JGI IMG/M metagenome (GOLD analysis project Ga0207701, IMG submission 184294) | Switchgrass rhizosphere bulk soil microbial communities from Kellogg Biological Station, Michigan, USA, with PhiX - S5 (SPAdes) (version 2) | ecosystem: Environmental > Terrestrial > Soil...
CAAATGTTCCAGAATCTGATCAGCAATGCTTTAAAATTTTCAAGAGATGATATTTCTCCTGTGATAGAAATAACATCTAAAAGAATTGCCGGCAAATCTTTTGAAGCTGTTGCGAAGAATGATGGTGATTATTGCCTGGTGAATATCCAGGACAACGGAATCGGGTTCGATGGTAAATATGTTGAGAATATATTTTCTCTTTTTGAAAGACTGAACGCCAAAGATAAATATGAAGGCGCAGGCATAGGTCTCGCGGTCGCGAAGAAGATCGCTGAAAAACACGACGGACTTATCACAGCGGAAAGCGCGGAAGGCAGGGGCGCAAAGTTCCAGATCATCCTTCCGCTTAAGCAGAAAGGCTGATTCATTTAAACTATACCTGATCTTTACATTTTAATCAGCTTTAATCCTTCTGAACTGGTATATCTATCTACATTTGTACCTCTATCATCCTGGAAAAACAAAAAATAAAACCGGATGTCCAATAGAAATGATCATACTGAAATAAAAATACCTGTCTGGATCGGTATAGCGCTGTTAATTCTTGTGTTAGTTTTTACCTATGTGATGGTGGTGTAGATCAACCAAAACATTCCTCCCCGGATATTGTATTTTTCAGCCAGGAGTTTTTCTTTATCTCCATTGCAATAAAATCTTTCCCTGGAATAGCGTGTCTCTTCAGTGTAGTATTTATAAAAGATGTTGCTAACAGCACTAATCCTTCGTAACCTCTTCCAGGATCAGGTGCGTCCCTACCCATTATTCCGGGTAATACTTTATTCAGCATTCCGAAACTTGTAAAGTGTCCATGTTCCATATTCTTCATTGATACCAGGAATCTTCTTGTTCCGGTTAATGCTTTCAACCAGGACAGATCAGTATATTGATCGCGGGCATTATAGAGATGGAGAATAGGTTGATTGATCTTTGATGGATCGTACCATGATTGTGATGCAAGCAAATGCCCACCGAAAGCTGATCCAATTCCGCCATCAAAACTCAGGACTGACTTTACAGATCTGTTCCTGATTGCCAAAGCCATTGCCGATTGTCCTCCGAAACTAAATCCTGCAACGGCGATCTCATCTTTAATAATTGGGAATTCATTTTTGAGAATATTTAATCCGAATTCATAATCCAACACCTGAGATTCCAATCCTTTCCCTTCGTAATCGAGTTCGTATTTAGTTGTGCCTTTTACCGGAATATGCATCACCACAAAACCATTCTTTGCTATGTTTTCTGCGAGGTATGCATAATCAGCTGCATACCCGTGAACAAGCATTACTAAAGGATATCTATCTTCAGGTAGTTGAGCGTTTTTCACAGCATTCATAGACGTTTTTCTTTCAAGGAACGCTATGAATTTATTTTTGTCTGCATTAACTGATGCAGGCCATGCGAAATACCTGTTTATTCCCGTGTTGTACGCATCTACTGCTGAGGAATCAAGTTCCGAACCTGCAAGTGCGACATATTCTCCGAAGGTCATCTTTTTACCTTTTGCTGTTGAGGGATACCAGATATTTATTTGAATGATCCTTCCATGCGATTGTTTTTGTTCTGCAATGGATGGTCTCGATTCATCGAACCTTGTAACAGATAAAAATCCTGTGCTGGTTTGTGAGAATGTTGCCGGTCCGGCAAATAATAAAAGGAACAGGTAGCGTTTCATTGAAGGAGTTTGATCAATAAATTTACAAACCCCGGCAACCGGTCGTGTTACCGTTCATCCTATTAAGTAAAGCATGGATGTTTATTTATTTATCGAATATGCTTTCGCAGGATTTGTTTTTATGATCAGCGTAATCTCATCTTTTGTAAACCCTTCTTTTTCCAGGGCAGGCAAAAGTAGTGTGAAGAGGGTAGTGTATCTTCTGAAATTTCCTCCATTTTTTTCGCCCACAGCATAATATCCGGCATCATGGGAAACAAGGGTACGGTGAAGTAAACTGTTCTGCTTCATGAATTTCAAATAGCCTGTGTATTCATTTATATTGTCATCACTCAAGCCATCGAATTCCACCCATGCGCCTTTGCCGGCAACTTCAGTAAAAAAGTTATGGTCTTTTTCATTTTGTGCATGTACCCAGATATATGCATCTGGTGGAACCTTGTATTTTATCAGTATGTCAAGCTCTTCCCGGGCAGCATTCCCATCCCCGCTATGAACCGCTATGGTTAAGCCTGTTTTTTGATGAGTAAGGGCACCGGCCACGATCATTTTTTTCTGAATTGAAGAAAGAGGACCGGCATCAGCACTCAGCTTAATAAAACCGGGCTTTATGGTTGTACCATCAATGCCATTCCTGAATTCATTAATCCATCTTTCTGAAATTTGTGCTGCTGATTCTTCAAATGCATGTTTGGGAAGATATTTATGATGCACGGCTCCGTAATAACCGGTATTGGTAACAATATTTATACCTGTTGCTTTTGAAAGCTTTTGCAACAGTTTTACATCCCTGCCAAGGTAGTTTGGGGTGCAGTCAAACAGCGTGTTGCAATGTTGGTTTTTAAGATCTTTTAAAAAAGGGATTACTTTCTGAAATACGCTGTCAGGGTCATAGCGACCGGATGTTATTGAATCTGCACCGATAAAGTCTACAATAATGTGTTCATGGGGAAGTGATATTCCCGCTTCTGTGGATGAGATGGATCCGGTTACCGTATAAATCACTTCATTTTTTTGCGGGATTTGAATACCCAGGCAAAAAATAAGGTAAATAATAACCGGATTCAAGCTCATCAGCTAAAGTTACAGTATCAATTTTTTATCTGTGCGGTTTATAGCTCCTTCAACAGTTTCCGATGCCTTCTGGTAGTATTCATTGAATGCATCCTTTGCATCACCAAGCAAATCTTTGACGTAGCTTTTTACCTCTTCACCTTTGTCGGAATCGAGAAAATATTTCATAGCAACTCCAACGGCAACCCATACCAATATTTTTTTCATGTTATATGTTTAGGTATGGCTATTAAAATTTCATGCCTCACAATTAATAAACCCTTCGGGGACGTTAATTACAAAGTGGTCGTGATGATGTTCATACGCATACACTGTATTGTCCGGAAACGTACAGGGCCAGGCAATTATTTCTTATAAATATCTTTGTCAATCAACGCGTTAGATTTGCGGCATAATGTTCGTCAGTTTACCTTGGCATAATATCCCCACCGCATGTTCAAAAGTTATCTGAAGGTTGCCTGGCGCAACCTGATACGTCACAAAGCTTTTTCTTCCATTAATATAGTTGGTCTCGCTATAGGCATGACCTGCAGTATATTCATCTTACTGTGGGTTCAGCATGAATTAAGTTACGATCGCTTTCATGCCAATGCAAACAGGATCTACAGGCTCGTGGTCGAAGCGAGTGGTTTTAAAGCTGCTGTAAACCCGGCAGGCATGCCGGGTGAATTAAAATTGAAAATGCCGGAGATAGAAGAAGCTGCACGTATTTCGCTTAAGCGTACCCATGTATTCCAGGCAGGAGAAAAAAAGTTTGAAGAACAGCAACTGCTATGCGTAGATTCCAATTTCCTGCGTCTGTTTAGTTTCCCACTTGTTAAAGGAGATATTAAAACTGCACTGATGCAGCCTGACGCTATCGTTATTACGGAATCAATGGCTTTGAAATATTTTGGCAGGGAGAACCCGATGGGAAAATTTATAAGACGAGATCCGGGAAAGAATATGGTTGTTACCGGATTACTTAAAGATCTGCCAGAAGCATCACATTTGAAATTCGATGCGCTGATGCCCATGTCGTCAATTTATAATGATGAATGGGATCTGAAAAACAATGTTTGGGATAATTTCAATTATTACACCTACATAAAGCTCAATAAAGAGCTGAATAAAGAAGAAACAAAAAAGTTCAATTCACGTATAGATGAGATCTACAAAACGCATGTACCTGAAAAAAATCTGAAAGTAAATTTCACCATGCAACCGCTTACCGACATTCACCTGTTATCCGATTACCAGGTTGATGTTCCGGGTCATGGAAACATGCAATATGTAAACATATTTTTTGTGGTGGCGATATTTATTCTTGTAGTAGCCTGTATCAATTATATGAACCTGGCTACTGCGAGGTCTGAAAGACGTGCTAAGGAAGTAGGATTGCGGAAAGTGGTGGGGGCCGACAGGAAACAACTGATCGGGCAGTTCCTGGGCGAATCTTTACTCGTAACATTCATTGCATTGATACTGGCGATAGGAGCCGTGTACCTGTTGTTGCCTGCTTTTAACCATCTTGCAGGCAAGGAGATTAATTTTAATATCCTTGAAGGTAAATGGATGGCTGGCATTATTGGAATAGCATTGATTACTGGCATTCTTTCGGGAAGTTATCCCGCGTTATTTTTATCGGGCTTCCATCCGGTAAAGGTGCTGAAAGGAAACAAGGTAATTTCAGGTGGTAACAAATTTTTCAGGAACGGCCTTGTGGTAACGCAGTTTGCCGTTTCCATTATTCTGCTGGCAGGCACAGTGGTTGTATACCAGCAATTGAAATTTATCCGCGACATGAATCTTGGTTTCGATAAATCGAACCTGGTGTACACAAGGATGAAGGGGGAGATGTGGGGAAAAAAGGATGCGTTGTACAATGAACTGAAACGGAATCCGCTTACCAGTGATTTTTCAGTGATGGATGAAATACCGGTAAACCTAACCAGCGGCACTGTCGACGTTGTTTGGGAGGGAAAGGAACCTAACAGCCAGGTGGTATTTCCAACACTTCATGTTAATGAAGAATTTTTTGATGTGTTCCGCATGAAGATGATAAGCGGGCGTCCATTCTCAAAAGAATTTCAGAGCGACACGGCAAATTATATTCTGAACGAAAAGGCGGTACGCGTAATGGGTTTTACTCCGGAAAAGGCAATTGGTAAGCAGATTAAAATGTGGAACGGTGCAGGTACCATTGTAGGCGTTGTGAAGGATTTTAATTTCAAACCGGTGCAGCAACCTATTGAACCAATGATCATCAGGCTTAACCGCTGGGGTGGTGTTATTGTTGTACGCACTCCTCCAGGCAAAACAGCAGAATCAATTGCAGCATTCCAAAAAATATGTGCAACTATTAATCCGACATTCCCTTTCTCATATGATTTTCTGGATCAGAATATTGCAAACCTGTACCAGGGTGAACAAAGGATGGGAAGTCTTTTCAATGTATTTGCCGTTCTCGCAATTATTATTTCCAGTCTTGGATTATATGGACTTTCAGCATTCATGGCGGAACAACGTACAAAAGAGATTGGTGTACGCAAAGTTCTGGGTGCTTCGGTGCCGAATATGGTCGTTATGCTTTCTTCTAATTTTACCAAACTTATTCTTGTGGCTGTTGTGATAGCGGTGCCTGTTGCATGGTGGGCCATTAACAGCTGGCTGCAAAGTTTTGCGTTCAGAGTGGAAATGAACTGGATGATATTTCTTGGAGCATCGCTTGCGGCGCTTGCCATCGCCTGGATCACGGTGAGCTATGAGTCGGTTAAGGCTGCATTGAGCAACCCGGTGAAGAGTTTGAGAAGTGAGTGAGAACTCACGCAAAGGTTTGCGATCATTGTCTTAACCTGATGATAACAGATCGTTTAAAATCGGGTAATGTAATGGAGTCGTCTTTACTTTTAACCGTTTTCCATTCATTAGTCCAGGGATCATAAACATCAATTGACTGGCCTGAACCCGATCCGGGTAAATTCAAAATGGCATTTTCTATTAATGCAGGAGGAATATTTTTAGCGAGCTCCGATTCCCAATTATTCATTTTATCTCTTATCCATAGCAAAGATGTTCGTTTGCCCTTCAAAATATATATCCGGAACTGATCGGTCTCTGTATAAAAAGGAGTAAACGATTCACTGACAGGATCAATGCCTTTAATAGCTTCATTGAACCGCCCGAAATGATACCACAGGTTGTTCTTATGCACATATGATTCCCAATGCCAACTCATACCGGGTGCCGCGGAACCTGTAAAAAATGGAGCGAATAGAATGTCGTGCAGCAATATTCCGTCGGTGTCTTTCGGGTAATATTTACTAGGCCCTGCATGATGTGGTTCAACAGCACCGGTTTCAGCAAGTATGATGGGTTTATTCGGGTGATATGTCTGCAGGTCTTTTATAGCAGAGGAACAGATAACATCCATTGGAGCGTGGCACACTTCGAAAGGTGCACCAAGATCGAGGTAACGGTGCACCTGTGCCACCTCGTTGCCCGGCATCGCCATTAGTTTTTCATATGGTGCTTTCGCATAATCTCCATCAAAACTGCCGAGGCTCTGCATCACAAGATTTTCCGGAAAGTGTTCTTTAACTGCCCTTAACATTCTCTCGTTCCAATCATAGAATATTGAATCCTCGGGTCCTTTCATGGCATTCATTTCATTCCACAATTCCCATCCAAAAAACAAAGTATCACTGCCATACCTCTTTTTGTAGTAATCTATTTTGTCAAGAAATAATTTATGCCCTTCCTTAGTGGTTAAATATTGCCGTACACTGTCGAGCGGTCCTCCATTAGAAGTATGATAGGCGAATTTTGTGGCCCACGGCTGATTGTTCTCTTCAGTGGTTACACTGCGGAAATGTTCAAGTGTCATCTTTATCCGGAGATGATTGTTCCTGGCCATTTCAATGAACCTGTCGATCCTTGCTGCTTTTTTCTCATTATAAACACCAGCCTTTTCTTCAATATCCCAGAATGAATTACTGAGCCAAACCCTTATGTAATTTCCTCCGTTAACTGAAAGATTCTTCATCCATAAGCCTATCTCATAAAAAGCTGAATCGGGGTTATTGGCATAACGACCACTAGGATTGATCATGTTAATACCAACGGGAATATAAGTTTCGCCATCTGAATATGAAAAATAGGCGGGGTTCTTTTTACTTACCTGTATGTATCTTTTATTTTGCCCGAAGCCCGCCAGAAAAAATAATACAGCTGTGATTGTGAATAAAGATCTCATCATTCAATTTAAAAAAATCTACTGACTCCGTTAGTCATCCTTTGTTATGATCTCTACAATATTATTGCTGACAGCAGCGATGTGCGGATCCGACAAACACCTGTCCATAAATGTCAGGGATGCATCGGATATCTGCCACCCGAGTGGAAGAACCGGTTGAAGGTTGTTGCTGTCTGTACTGCACTCGGGCCTTACAGAAAAATATTTATATTTCCCGGACGCTGTATCTTTTTGATTGACCAGGTCTGCTTTAATAGTATTACCAACCCAGTTATTCATCAGGGCGGTGAGAGGTGCGCCAAGCTCAAAAACATTACGGGCGATCTGTACCGAATCAACTGCTGACAGTGAGTTGTTCACCGACAGCATAATGATGCGCACGCTGTCAGGCGTCCATCCTCTCCGTGCAAGTGCTCTCTCTAAAACTACACGGAGCTGTGCAGAAGTTTCTGCTCCTGAATTTTCTTTTAATCCGCCATCCATGAAATGATGGAAGTCGTCGAGTTCGCCGGCTGGACTGATAAACGGAAAACGAGCGCTCATCAAAGCAGCTGTGCTCAGGCGTAATTCCTGGGAATCTATTGATCGTCCACCGATGCGGTTGTTCACTAAATAACTTGCGGGAAAATCTGAAGGATCGAGATTTACGGGAGCAACAATGGCTTTAAGTCCTGAATCAAGCAGGTAAGAATTTGAGAACAGCAATGGTACTTCTCCGGGAATTGAAGGGTTGGTCCAGTAACTGCTCATTTTCTGATCGAGCCTGAAAGAAGGATGTGAAGTTGATGCATGATGCTCCCACGTACGTTCCTGTATGCGTGCACGATCCTGCACCCATTCCCGCCCCATGAATGCAAACCACACATCCCTGCCCAGCAGAGGCACGATAACCGGAGTTAAAAAATCATTGGAGAAAAATAGTGAATCGGTGTGAGGTGAAACAGGCTTGTCTGTTAACTGTGCATACCGTTGCGCGCAAAGCACCGCCGCACCCATTGTTCCACCGGAAGCACCCGAATAAGAAAATACATAATGCTGGAAGTCGAACCGGGTAGAGAGGTATGGACTGTTGCTTCTCAGCCAGGTATTGTATACAAGTGTATCAAGATGGTGAACAAATTTACCTGTCCATGCCGCTGCACGTATACCACCACCATATGCATTAACCAGGAAAATGGGATAGGGGCGTTTGAAATATTTATGGAATGAATCAATTTCATTTTTACGTTGGGCAAGCCATTGGTCGGCATAGGTATCAAGATCCTGGAGCGGCAAAGTATCGATGGCACCGGAAGTTGAAGTGTAATGTTTTATTCGGTGAAAATTATTGGGAATCACATTTACCAGTACAAACATCACCAATAATAACAGGGTAATGATATGCACCTTATATTTTTTTCCGATAAGACGTAAAAAAGAAAGGACGAATAAATAAAAGATGATCGCTGAAAAAACTATGGGTAAAGTGAAAAACCTGTAATCTTCCGGGAACGCAAACCATAAAGGATTAAAATTACCCACAAAGTACACCAGGCTTATGACCAATGCAGGTATAACCACAAATGGTGTGATGGGCTTTTCAAGCAGTTTTCTTTTATATCCTCCGGACTTCACATTTCTTACGTTGGTGTACAGCAGAAACAATAGGGAAAGTAAAAGACAATCCATAGCAAACAGTGACAGGAAGGTGTGTGGCTCATTGGGTAAAAAAGCAGAAAGCAGGATGATGATAGCTGTAATGATACCAAGTCCGAATACAACGCGCCTGTTGCAAAGCCATTTCCATTGCCGTTCCAGTAGGATTGAATAGAAAATAAACAGTACAATCATGAGTATGAACGGGTCGATGAATTCGAGGAGGTAATGGACCTGGAAAGTTTGCATGGCATGAAGAATGGAAACGCCGGGAATGATAAATCCTGCAGCGCCGAATATGCGGCTGATATATTTTTTCTTTTTACGGATGTTGTCATCAGGATCACGGAAATCCCAGGCTTCGAAAAAGAATGAATGGAAAGTGATGGGCTTATCGGGTTCGTCGACATAATATTTTGGAAGGAACCAGCTGCAAAGGGCAAGGATGGTGATTAGCAATATTCCGGCAACAGGACCAATCCAGTTGCTGTTCAGGCTAAGCAAGAGATCCTGACCCTGGTCGCTCGCCCAGAGCAGAAAAAATGTGCCCAGCAGGCTGATGATCACAAACCTGAAAATGATTACCCCCTTCAGGAGTTCCAATATTTTTTGCGAAAGCCATGGCAATCCGCTGAATAAAAGGATAATGATCACCAACAGCAGTAAAACTAATTTGAGGATGGCCGGCCACTGGATAAAATATTCAGTATAATTTCTGTTAAATAAAGATATCAGAATAAAAATATTTTCAATAAAGCCAAGTAATACAATACCAATGATCAAAATTTTTCCGCGCTTTATTGTGAAGTTGAGCAACTGCAGCAGCAGGAGGCTATAAAAATAAATAAATACAAAATTAATTGCGGTAAACAGGTATGCTTGCAGCATTACTTTCTTTTCGATCCATGACCGGAGGATAAGCTCTCCCTGGGAACTTGTTTCGAACGACAGCATCCCATGGGCGCTGTTGATGGTAATGAGTGATCTGTCGAGATAGTTAAGCGTGCTGCTGATCAAAAGAAATATGCAGCAGTTGAATGCAAAAACCAGCCGGTTTGGCGGCGCATTAAAGAATTTTTGAAGCATGGATCAGAGGGTTTATCAAAATTAGGTCTCTTCACGGTAACAGTAAACCGTTTTTTAACGGTATAAGAAAATATTTTGCGCAACCATAAATTTGCGTATATTCGCAACCTGATAGTTGCAGATAAAAGAAATTGTACAATGAAAAGAGACGTATTCCAGGCCATCGCAGACCCCACCCGCAGGGCGATTTTAACCCTGATTGCCATCCAGGCCATGACACCCAACGCACTGGCCGAACATTTCGACATGACCCGCCAGGCTGTGTCGAAACACATCCAGGTGCTGAAAGAAAGTGAGCTTGTCAAACAAAAGCAGGAGGGGAGGGAAATATATTATTTAATGCAACCTAAAAAACTAAAAGAAGTGGACCGGTGGCTCGAAACATTCAGAAATCTCTGGGAAGAAAGGTTTAATAACCTCGACCAGTTACTTAAAAAAATTAAAAAATAAACATCATGACAACAACAACTAAAAATTTTGCAATCAACAAGGATGCGGCCAATAAAAAGATAACTGTGATCCGCGAATTCGATGCGCCTGTTGAATCTGTCTGGAAAGCATGGACAGAAAAGGAACTTCTTGATCAATGGTGGGCGCCGAAGCCTTACAAAACCAATACAAAATCACTCGATTTCCGCGAGGGTGGACATTGGATGTATGCCATGGAAGGCCCCGATGGAGAAAAATCATGGGTAATGGTTAATTTTTTCAAGATCAACGATAAGAAAAGCTTTACCGCAGAAGATTATTTCTGCAATGATAAACGAGAACGTTCCAATGAATTGCCGGGCATGTTCTGGAACAATGTTTTTACCCCAACAGGTTCGGGAACAAAAGTAACTGTTGAACTGACTTTTACATCGGAAGATGATCTGAAGAAAATTCTTGAACTTGGCTTCGAACCCGGATTTACTGCTGCATTGGGCAATCTTGATGAGTTACTGGAAACGCTTAATTAATCAGGGGTATAATTAAAAGGCAACATATTCGAGAGTTTGCTTTTTTCACTAACAGGCATAATAAAGCGAACAAGAATTTCCCCGGCATCATTTTTTCATTAAAATGAATTATTTTAATGAAAGGATTTGAACTATATGTCGGTTTGTTTGCGGGTATATGCACAGCAATATCTTTGCTACCGCAACTGGTGAAGATCATCCGGGAAAAAAAGCAAATGCTATTTCCTATGGAATGCTGTCAATTCT
>Ga0207701_10007418_pt1 | contig 10907 bp, 7 predicted proteins | sample KBSSwiSSwithPhiX_FD_184294 | JGI IMG/M metagenome (GOLD analysis project Ga0207701, IMG submission 184294) | Switchgrass rhizosphere bulk soil microbial communities from Kellogg Biological Station, Michigan, USA, with PhiX - S5 (SPAdes) (version 2) | ecosystem: Environmental > Terrestrial > Soil...
GCCCGCTTCGCGCTCGGCCGCATGCGGTTCCTGGGTGCTCCCTGGGTCCGCCGGGCCGAATCGCCTATCGCAAGCATCCAGGGGGCGACCGGGGCACCGATTGGAGAGGTCGTTGCCTCTACCATCTCCACCGAGAACAGCGAGCTGGGCTACGTCTCGCCGCCGGGTGTCAGCGGATCCACTTCCAGCAAGGGCGGCGCAGTTGACGAGTTTGGGCGGCAGATCAACGAGCGCTCGCTCCGGATCGTGGCCAGCCGGTTCACCCAGGGGCAACGTGCCGAGGCGTACTTCCGGTTCCCCAGCGGCCCCCAGAACGTGCTGGGCTATCGGGAGCTCAGAGTCTGGGCCCGCGGTTCGGGCGATGGCTGGCTCGAAGGCGATTACGAGGCCTTCATCCGCCTGGGCAGCGACAGCCGGAATTTCTATGAATACCGGACCCGCTCATCCACGACGACATGGTTGCCGGAGATCGCCGTCAATCTGGAGGTGTTCCGTAACATGCGGGCGCAGATCGAGTCGCGCCGGCTCCAGGGACTCCCGCCCGATAGCGCGACTCGCGTCGCCTGCGGCGGCGATACGATTTCCACCGCGTACGTGCTTTGCAACAACAACGGTTACCTGGTGCACGTCGGTGATCCCGATGTGAGTCCTCCGAACCTTGCCGCCGTCCAGGAGCTTGCCGCGGGAATTCTCAGAGTGGGGTCCAACGCCAGCACTGACAGTGCGGAAGTCTGGATCGACGACATTCGACTGGTGGAACCGGTGTCGAATCTCGGGACCGCGATGGCGCTCGATGCGCACCTCACCGCGTCCGACGTGGGCGATTTCAGTCTTGGGTACGTCTGGCAGGACGGATTCTTCCAGCAACTGGGGCAGGATCCGAGTTACCGCACGACTGGCGTACTCACCGCGGCAAGCTCTCTGCGACTCGAGCGGTTCCTTCCCACCTCACTCGGCATCGCGATGCCATTTGGTGTGTCGTATGTCCGGAGCGGCACCAACCCGGAGCTGCTGACCGGTACGGACATCCGGGGCTCCGATCTCACCAACCTCCGGAAGCCGGAGAGCTGGACGCTCGCCTGGACCGTCTCACTGCGGCGAGCTACGCGCGGCCGTTCGTGGTGGGTGCGCGGGTTCCTCGACCCTCTGTCCCTCAACGCCGCTCTTACCGACGGACGGAGCCAGACCGAGCTGTCCTCCGCCACCTCCAACGCCCAGGCGTACAACGCGACCTATGCGCTGATTCCTGGGCGAGGCGGGTTCGGTCTCAATCTCGGTGGTCTGGTGGACCATCTGCCCGGGTTCCTCAAGAATAGCCAGGGTGGAGAGGGGCTGCGCCGGCCTTTCGTGAACCTGGCACCGACCTCGGTACGCCTCTCCAGCGGGTTGCTCAAGAACGAGTCGCAACTCACCTCGTTTGGAGTGCCGGTAGAAAGGAGCTCGGACTCGCTGCTTCCGGTGCTCCAGTCGATCACCGACCTCTGGCGCAACTCCGCCGGCATGACTTGGCAGCCGCTCGGAATGCTGCGGCTCTCGGGAGACCTCGCCAGCACCCGGGATCTTCGTGACTATCCCGATTCGACCTCGCTCGGGCGACTGGTCGGCGACTCGAGGAAGCAGTTCCTGGGCATCGATGTTGGAGTCGAGCGCGACCGAACCCTGACCACGACGTTCGGGCTTACTCCGAGGGTCACGTCCTGGCTGCGGCCCCGCCTGATCAGTGGCAGCACCTTCGTGCTCTCCCGCAGCCTGACCAGCCGCGATCCGGTCCGGGAAATCGATGACACCGCGGGCGCCTTCATTCTCCCTCAGACGCTGAACAACAGCCGGCAGAACGAAATTGGAGTCGGGTTTGATCTGGGTGGAATCGTGGCGGGGATCGTCGGAGACAGTACGTCGCTAGGGAAGCTGGCGCGACGGGCTCGCCCCTTCGATCTGAGCGACCGCCTGGGGCACACCTCGACCTACGATCTCGTGGCCTTTGATCCCGGTCTGTCGTATATGCTGGCTCTGGGCGGGTTGGACGACTTCCTGAACCAGGAGGGTGAGAAGGCAATCGCCGCCACCGAGACGCGCACCACCTCATTCAGCGGCGGGGCGGACCTGCCATTCGGGATCAGTGCGCAACTCACCTACTCCCGAATCCGGTCGAACCGCTTTCAACAGATCGTCGGCCGCTATCTCAACACCGAGAGCCTGCAGCGAGAGTGGCCCAGCGGCAGCGTCCGGTGGACTCGGACCCTGCGGAACGGCCCATTCTCTCTGGTTGGCCTGGGAACCGCGTTCCGGGTGAGGGAGGGCGTAACCACGTTGCCGGGCGCGATCGGCGCCGCACCGACGGTGAGCTCCACCAAGTCCTCTTCGGTCACGCCCGATCTCCAGGTCGGGTTCACCAATGGTGTGGCTCTCACCGTCGCGTACAACGCGTTGGACCAGGAATCGGAGAATAATGGAAACCTCAACCGCCTGAACCAGGATGACATCAACGGCAGCCTGAACTATTCCTTCCCCCTCCCGTTCCGGATCAACCGGCAGAAGAAGGTTGCGCGCTCCTCACTCACTGCGCTCTGGTCCAAGGCGGTCACCTGTCTCGATCGTCCGAGTGTGTCGGAATGCGAGGTCACATCGGATACCCGGCGGCAGGAGCTCAGGGCCGGCGTCGATACCGATGTCATGCAGACGCTGTCGGCCGGACTGCAGTTCTCCTATTCGGTCAACGAGGCGCGGCACATCAACCGGAAGTTCTCCCAAATGATCATCACGGCCTCGGTGCAGTTGTCCTTGTTTGCGGGAGATTATCGGTAGCGCCTGAGAGGGGACAGGCCATGGGCGATGGTCAATGGTCGATGAGACTCGAGACTCACCAATGACGTCCATTGACTGTCGGCCATTGACCATCGACCATTGACCACCGACCAACGTCCACTATCCCATGACCACTCGCCACCTCCATCTCCTCGCCCTCGGCTTCTTCGCCTGCTCGCCCAAGGCCGACATACCTCCCCACGAGTTCGACGGCGCTACCGCCTTCACTTACCTCCAGCGCCAGGTCGGTTTCGGCTATCGAATCCCCGGGACTCGCCCCCATGAGGCACAGGCTGCATGGATGGATTCGCTGCTCCGCCAGCGTGCCGATACGGTAGTCGTGCAGAGCTGGAAGCACGTCACCCAGAAAGGTGACACGCTGCCGCTCACCAATCTCATCGCGCGGTTCAATCCCGGCTCCCGCGATCGGCTCCTCTTCCTGGCCCACTGGGACACCCGGCCTCACTCGGACAACCCGAAGTACAACGGTCCCCACACGCCGGTTCCCGGAGCCAACGATGGCGCCTCCGGCGCCTCCGTGCTGATGGGGATGGCGGACGCCCTGAAAAAATCCCCACCCAAAGGCGTGGGCGTGGACCTGCTGTTTGTGGATGGTGAGGACTACGGCGATTTCGAGAAGGAGAAGGACGATGTTCTCATCGGATCGCGCTATTACGCCCGGCACCTGGAGCCCGGCCAGCTCCCGCTCTACGCCGTGCTCTTCGACCTCGTGGCGGACAAGGATCTCAAACTGCTGCCCGAAGGACAGTCGCTGCTCGCCGCCCCGGAAGTCGTAGAGCTGGTCTGGAATACGGCGAGGGAAATCGGCCACGGCAGCAGCTTCGTCTACTCTCCCGGCCTCGGGCCGACCCTGATCGACGATCACGTGGAGCTACAGAAAGTGGGAATCCGAGCCATCGACGTCGTCGATTTCGCGTATCCCGACAGCGTGGATCGCCTCTACTGGCACACTCCAGCGGACACTCTGGACAAGGTCAGCGCCCAGTCTCTTCAGGTCGTGGGCGACCTGGGGATGGCCTTGGTGAGGAAAGCAGAGAAGTAGCCCGCCCAAAAAACGTGAGAGGCGAGAAGTGAGAAGGTCTTTTCTCCGTCTCACCTCTCACGTTTTTTGGGCTCCGTTCGCGTTGTCTGAAGTGCGCCTCATCGCCGGCCCGGTATTACGCTGGGCGCATGCCCCCCGAGCGCCGTGCCGTCCTTCTTCTCCTGGGACTCGCCCTGGCAGGGCAGGGCATTCGGGTCTGGTGGAATCGTCCCGATACCGCACCCGGTGGCTTGGTCCTTCTTCCTCCGGACTCCAGTCAACCACTCGCCGCTCAGCGCCAGCGATCAATGAGTCTCGACCGGCCGCTCGCTGCTGGAGAGAAAATCGATCTGGATAAGGCCTCCGTGGATGACATCGCCAGGTTACCTCGAGTGGGACGCACCCTGGCCAAAACTATCAAAGCCGATCGTGATGCCCGCGGGCCCTTCGGGAGTCTTCAAGGGCTCGACCGCGTGCCGGGAGTCGGTCCGGGTCTCCTAACAGTCCTTTCGCCTCATGTCATGTTTTCCGGACGACCAACAGTCGAACTCTCGGCGCCTCACCTGGCGACCGTCAACATCAATGCGGCCGACTCCGCGACCTTCGAGCGCCTCGCCGGAATTGGGCCGTACATGGCCGGTCGGATCGTGGCCTATCGCCACCGGCACGGGTCGTTTGGCAGCGTGGACGATCTGCTCAAGGTAGGAGGAATCGGACCGGCCACCCTGGCGAAGGTGCGAGAATCCTTGGCAGTCCAGTAACCTTGGAGTCCGCCGGACGCGGCTCACGACTTGACACCCCCTCCCCCCTATCTAGCTTAAGAGGAAGTGCCCTAAACCGTTGTCATTCCTCACAATCCGAATCTTGGCGCGATGGCGACAGCTGCGGCCAGCAACGATCGGCTGGGTGACATACTCATCCGCGAAGGGCTCATCACACGTGAGCAACTCTCGGCGGCCCTGAGCGAGCAGAAGTCCACCGGACACCGGTTGGGCTACGTTCTGGTCAAACTGGGACTGGTGCAGGAGCTCGAGGTTACCAAGGTCCTCGCCCGGCAGTATCGGATGCCCGCCGTGGACCTGAGCCGGTTCGAAGTGGACCCGAAGATCCTCAAGATGGTCCCCGGGGACTTCGCGCTGAAACACATCCTGCTCCCGCTCAAGCGCGAAGGACGCACCCTGACCGTCGCCATGGCGGACCCCACCAACACCGGGGTGCTCGACGACCTGAAGTTCATCACCCGGTACGACCTGTTCCCGGTCATCGCCGGCGAATACACCCTCCGCAATCTCCTGGAAAAGCATTACGAGTCCTCCGATCAGCAGCTGCAGACGCTGCTCAAGGACATGGAGGACATGGGTGATACGGATGTCGAGGTGGTGGAGGACATGGAGGAGGAAGCCGCGACCCAGGCGCAGATCAACGATGCGCCGGTCGTGAAGCTGATCAACGGCATCCTGACCGACGCGGTCAAGCGGGGTGCGTCGGACATTCACATCGAGCCGTTCGAGCACGAAATCCGGGTGCGTTATCGCATCGACGGCGCTCTGCTCGAAGTGATGAAGCCGCCGGTCAAGATGAAGGCCGCGCTTACCTCGCGCGTCAAGATTCTCTCCCAGCTCAATATCGCGGAGCGGCGGGTGCCTCAGGACGGCCGCCTCAAGCTGAAAATGGGCAACCGGGTGATCGACTTCCGGGTATCCACTCTGCCGGTGCTCTTCGGCGAGAAGATCGTGATGCGAATTCTCGACAAGGGGAACTTGACCCTCGATCTCAGCAAGTTCGGCTTCGAGGCCAAGGCCGAGGCGGACTTGATGAAGGCGATTCTGAATCCGTACGGCATGGTCCTGGTCACGGGGCCGACCGGCTCGGGGAAGACGACCACGCTCTACTCCGCGTTGTCCCGGGTCAATACCATCGAGACCAACATCATGACGGCGGAGGACCCGGTCGAGTACAACCTGATGGGGATCAATCAGGTCCTGGTCCGCAACGAGATCGGGCTCACCTTCGCGGCGGCGCTGAAGGCGTTCCTGCGACAGGATCCCAACATCATCATGATCGGGGAGATCCGGGACCTGGAGACCGGCGGCATCGCGATCAAGGCCGCCCTCACGGGGCATCTGGTACTCTCCACTTTGCACACCAATGACGCACCCAGCACGATCACCCGCATGATCGACATGGGGATCGAGGCGTTCAATGTGGCCAGTGCCGTCAACCTGGTCGTGGCCCAGCGGCTGGTACGGCGTATCTGCAAAGACTGCAAGGGCCCGCACATCTATAACGATGTGGAACTCAAGTCTCTGGACGAGGATATCGAGAAGGTCCGGAACTTGCCCTTCCAGAAGGGCTCTGGGTGTGACACCTGCAATGGCACGGGCTATAAGGGACGAGCGGGCCTTTATGAGGTCATGGCTCTCTCACCCGACCTCAGGCGTGGCATTCTGCGAGGGGCCTCGGTGGCGGAGCTCAGGGATCAGGCGGTAATCGAGGGGATGCTCACCCTCCGGATGGATGGACTCAAGAAGATCGAACGGGGAGTGACCACGCTGGAAGAGGTCATCAAGGAGACGGCCGGATGACGATCAATCTGCGCGCGCTGCTCGAGGAGATGATCGAGAAGGAGGCGTCAGACCTCCATATAACAGCGGGCGAGCGGGCCAAGCTCCGGGTGGACGGAGACATGACCAACGCCTCGGCTCCCGACGTGCTGACGCCCAAGGACACCCTGTCGCTCGCCTATTCGGTCCTCACCGAAAACCAGAAGAAGCGATTCGAGACCGAAGACGAGCTGGACTTCTCGTTCGGCATTCAGAACCTTGCCCGATTCCGTGGCAACGTGTTCAAGCAGCGCGGCTGTGTGGCCATGGTTATCCGCATGATTCCCTTCAATGTGCGGACCTTCCAGGACCTGGGCCTCCCCCCGATTCTTTCCAAGCTGGCGGAGAAACCCCGGGGCCTGATCCTGGTGACCGGGCCGACCGGCTCGGGTAAGTCCACCACGCTCGCCGCGATCCTCGACAAGATCAACAAGGAGCGGAAGGGCCATATCATCACGGTGGAAGATCCGATCGAGTTCATCCACCGTCACCAGAGTTGCATCATCAACCAGCGCGAAGTGGGCACCGACACCAAGAGTTTCGCCAACGCGCTGAAGTACGCTCTTCGCGAAGATCCCGACGTGCTGCTGGTGGGCGAAATGCGGGACCTGGAAACGATCGCCGCCACGCTCACCATCGCCGAGACCGGTCACCTGGCTCTGGCAACGCTGCACACCAACTCCGCGGCGGAGTCCATCAACCGTATCATCGACGTGTTCCCCTCGAACCAGCAGCAACAGGTGCGGGCCCAGCTGGCCTTCGTGCTCGAAGGGGTCGTGACTCAGACCCTGCTGCAGAAGGCGAAGGGTCGGGGGCGCGCCATGGCCGCCGAGATCATGGTCTGCACTCCTGCTATCCGGGCGCTGATCCGCGACGATAAAGTCCACCAGATCTACTCCGCGCTGCAGTCGGGCAAGAAGCACGGCATGCAGACAATGAACGATTCTCTCTTCCAGCTGCACACCAGTCGTGAGGTTGCTCTCGAGGAATGTCTACGGGCCTCGAGCGATCCGAACGAGCTCCTCCGGATGTGCGGCGAGACGCCGCTCGAGGAGCAGGAGATGGGGACGGTCGAGAAGTCAGCCAAGCCGGCCGGTCGGCGCTAACCAGGGGGCTCCCTCATGCCAGTCTACGAGTACACCGCGCGAAACCCTGCCAATGGCCAGATCATGAAGGGCCAGCTTGATGTGCCGTCGAAAGACGACGTCGTAAAGCACCTCAAGCAGCAGAAGATGATGATGGTGAACATCCGCGAGCAGCCGAAGCAGATCAGCTTCAGCCTCAAGCGGAAAAGCGTCTCCACCCGCGACATCGTCATCTTCACCCGGCAGTTCGCGACGATGATCAACGCCGGGTTGCCGCTGGTGCAATCGCTGGACATCCTCGCGAAGCAGACCGAGAATCCCGCCCTCTCCGAAGTCACCCGCCAAGTGGTGTACGACGTGGAAAGCGGGCACACGCTGGCCGACGCCTTCTCCAAGCATCCCAAGGCGTTCACCGACCTCTACGTCAACATGGTCGCGGCCGGTGAGGCGGGGGGTATTCTGGACACCATTCTGCTGCGTCTGGCCACGTTCCTGGAAAAGAATGACGCCCTGGTCCGCAAGGTGAAGGGCGCGATGGTCTACCCGGGCGTGATCTTCACCGTTGCCGCGGTCGCGGTGGCGGTGCTGCTCATCTTCGTGATCCCGACCTTCCAGGCGATGTTCGCGTCGGTGAACCTGGAGCTGCCGCTGCCGACCCGTATTGTGATCGGTGCGTCCCAGCTGCTCATCAACTACTGGTGGGTGATCCTCCTGGTCATCGGCTTGTCGGTCTTCGGAATCCGTAAGTACTACGCCACCGACGACGGCAAGAAGCGCATCGACCAGATGCTGCTCAACGCCCCGGTCCTGGGCGACCTGCTCCGGAAGTCGGCCGTGTCCCGCTTCACCCGGACCCTGGGTACCCTGATCAGCTCCGGCGTGAGCATTCTGGATGGGCTGGAGATCACGGCCAAGACGGCGGGCAACCGGGTCATCCACGACGCAGTAATGGCTTCCCGGAATTCGATCGCCGGCGGCGAGACGATTGCCGCCCCGCTCGAGAAGTCCAAGGTCTTCCCCCCGATGGTGATCTCGATGATCGCGGTCGGCGAACAGACCGGCGGACTGGACGAGATGCTCTCCAAGATCGCCGACTTCTACGACGACGAGGTTGACGTCGCGGTCGGAGCGCTGCTCTCGCTCATGGAGCCGATCATGATCGTCGTCCTCGGCGTCATCGTGGGCGGCATGGTGGTCGCGATGTACCTCCCGATCTTCGACATGGTGAACGCGGTCCAGTAACCGCCGGATCCCACAGTAATCTTCAACGGGCGGGGGATATCCCCCGCCCGTTGGCTTTTCCCCAGCCCGTTCCTCAAAGGGCGGGTCTGGTTCATGTCCCATTCTGAAACCGCCCGGTAACCGGGGTCGTAGGGGAACCATTGCCTCGTCGGTCCCTTCCCCGGAGGTCTCCCATGCGCACCCTGTGGACCAAAATCGGCCTCGGCGCCCTCGGCGTCTTTCTGGTCGGCATGCTGCTCGTCACTGTCGTCGAAGATGCCAAGAGCACAATGAAGGCGGCGCTAACCCGGGTCACCCGGCCGCTCCACGTCGCGACCGCCGAGCTGCAGGCGGACATTCCTTTCGTCCTGGAAGGGCAGCGGTTGGGGACCGTCAACCACATGTCGATTCGCCGGCCCGCCGACCAGGATCTCGCTCACTTCACCTTTACCGTAGCCCTCGATTCGGATGCGGACCTGTCGCAGCTGAATGCATGTAACCTGGTGCCGGTCCGCGGCGATGACTTCGAGTTCGAGGATGGTTTCCGCTGTGCCGCCAAGGGTGAGAGAGGATGGCAGGAGGTCGGCTCCATGGTGTTCCAGCCTTCGGGCCTCGAGCGCCCCGTTCTGGCCGGAAGCAAGGTCGTGGCTCAACTACGCAAGGGCGACCGGTTCTCGGCCGACGCCGATTTCACCGGTCCCGTTCGCGTGAGTGCCAAGAGTGATAAAGGCGAGCTGCTTCACCTGAAGGCTGACAGCAACGGCGCGTTCCTGCTGGTGAATGGCAAGGACGGGCGCGCGGTCGTACGTCTCCAGGCGGACAAGAACGGCTTCTCGCTTACTGTCGATACGACGGGCGCTCACTAGCTGCGTCGCCCCCAAAGCGATTGGCAGCGCCCCCGGAAACCCCACCGGGGGCGCTGTCGTTTCCCTCCGGGGAGGCGGTTACATCACGGCCCGGGAAAGGCTACGTTGAGGAAGCCCAGCACGTCAGTTCTCCGGGGTAACATGGCCGCACGTCGCACCATCCAGCGCCGTCCATCCACTCCCGCTCCCGTCGCAGCGAGTAGCGGCCTGAGCCGGAGCATGCCCAGTGATCTCTTTTACCAGACCTGCAAGAGGGTCTGGGCTGCCGGGGTCGCCTTTGCGGCGCTCTGGGCGTTCGCCCTGATCATGAACAACATCGTCACCCGAATCCTCGGAGTGACGATGCTCTACTACCCGGTCTGGCCGATGCCGGGGAATCTCATCTGTGGAATAGGACTGGCCGCGTCCCTGCTCATCGTCTCCATCTCCAGACGGCCGGGGATGAAACCTGATGTGCTGCTCGATCTGGGCTCGATCTACCTAGTACTCACCTCCCTGCTGGTGGGGTTCATTGAGCAGTGGGAACCCCACGTGAACCAGCCCAATCCGTCGTGGATCATCGTGGGAATCGTGCTCTACCCCTCGATCGTGCCCAACACTCCGCGGAAGACGCTCATTACCGGATTGCTGGCGGCGACTATGGGCCCGCTGGCACTGTGGATCACGACCCTTCGTGGCCACGAGGTGCACGCGACGCTATTCAACTACTTGTGGGCTTTCCTTCCGAACTATGTCGCGGCAGCAATTGCGGTAGTGCCGGCCAAGGTCATACGCGGTTTGGGACAGCAGGTCAACAAGGCTCGCGAGTTGGGGAGCTACCGCCTCGAGGAAGTACTGGGGAAGGGGGGAATGGGCGAGGTGTATCGCGCCTCGCATCATACGCTTGCCCGGCCCGCTGCCATCAAGCTCATCAGGCAGGAAGTGCTCGGCGGCACGCTGGCAGGCGGCGGCGTGGCGGCCACGGGCTCCACAGCCATTGTGTTGCAACAGGCGACGGCAGCGGCGCCAACGACGTTCACAACCGTCGCCACGATCACCTTTGCCGCGGCCGGCGCCACCGGCACGATGTCCACGCAGGCGGCGATCCTCTTCGCGCAGGGCGACGTGCTGCGGGTGCGCGGCCCGGGAGTTGCGGATGCGACGCTGGCCGATTTCCATGTTTCGATTGTGGGGCAGGAGACATGACGGCGCTGGTGTATTGCTGCGGCTTCGATGCCTAGGGACCAGCCGGCAATCAGAACGCCCAGCGTCGGCACACCGTAGCCCAGGCCGGCGCGCAGCACTC
>Ga0207701_10007422_pt1 | contig 10903 bp, 12 predicted proteins | sample KBSSwiSSwithPhiX_FD_184294 | JGI IMG/M metagenome (GOLD analysis project Ga0207701, IMG submission 184294) | Switchgrass rhizosphere bulk soil microbial communities from Kellogg Biological Station, Michigan, USA, with PhiX - S5 (SPAdes) (version 2) | ecosystem: Environmental > Terrestrial >...
GCTGGCGGTTTGCAGCGCCTTCATCAACATTGGATGTTCGCCGTTCGAGCCGGTCAGACCTTGCGTACGCCACTCCGCGACCGTGTTTAGTTTGTTCAGCTCATCTTCGCTTAAGCCTTCGGCACTTAAACCGCTGATACGAAAACCAAATCCAGCAATAATGAGTACGGTCAGCGCTACGAGAATCAGGGTCCTGCTGCCAGACAGCACTCCGCGACCTGCGAACAGATCGGGCCGTAATCCGGCGGTGATTATTGCTTCAGCTTGAGCAGACAATTCTCAGTTTTCCCAATTCTGGAGGGCCTTGGTAGACAGCCGTGTGCTGTAACAAAGTGCGAAAGGGTAACGGAAGATTCAGGTGGTGTCAAAATCAAACAATATAAATGGCAGTTTATCAATCTGCGGCTCCGAACCACTCAACTCTCTGCGGCGTCTGCGGGCTCGGCGTCTCTGCGGTTTGCGATACGGTCCGAAGTACTCAACAAGCCAGAGAGTTGACCATTTCTGAGTGATAAACTTTATTAAAGTAGCTTGATACGGAGGACATCGTGAAAGTCGCTTTTGGATTAAAAGCGCATTCTGGTTGGGCAGCGCTCGTCGTCGTGGGCAAAGACGATGGCGAATACGTTGTAGTTGATCGTCGTCGCATTGAGCTGGTCGAAGAGACGTGGGCGAAGCAGCCTTATCACGCGGCCGAAGGTTGCAAGCCGGAAGTTGCTCGCGACCTGGTGAAGCGTGGCATTGCTGCGGCAAATCGCATTGCCTTACGCGAATTGCGTGGCAGCTTGAAGCTCGAAGAGAAGCGTGGCAACAAAGTTGTCGGCTGCGGAGTGCTGGTCACAAATCCAATGCCTGCCTGGAGCACTGATGAGATTCTTGCGGTCCACTTTCGCATGCACAAGGCTGAGGGAGTTCTGTTTCGTGAGGTGCTGTGCGACGCGGCCGATAAGTGCAACGTGCCGCTCGTAAAAGTGGCGGAGAAATCACTTGGAGCTTACCCGGAAAAAACTTTGAAGATGTCTGTGGGTGACTTAACGAAAACTATTTCAATGCTTGGCAAATCCGTTGGCCCACCCTGGGGAAAAGATCAAAAAGAAGCCGCAGTGGCCGCGATGATTGCGCTGGGATAACAGCCACGAAACCAGAGGGAATCAGCCGCAGGTTAACGCAGATAATCGCAGATGGTTTAGATCTGCTGTATCTGCGAAATCTGCGGCTGATCGCTCTGTTACACCAAACTCACTTGAACTTGAAATTAGCCCGGTGAGTGCTACCGTCGTTTAAGGTCACCACCAGTTGCCGGCATGTACCGGCCCATGATGGATCCGTCTTCCAAACGTAGTTGTACTGATCCGTTGCGGAATTGTATGACAGGCTACTGCCACCTGCGTTGACGGTCTCCTCTAAGTCGATCGCCGGATCACTCGAGTTACAAGCGATTGGTCCTGACTCAGGTGAACCCGGGGCAAAGATTCCCAGACCCTTGAAACCGCTAAGGCTAAACTTCACTGGTATCGCTCTTCCGGCTTGCACGACATTGAGTGCAGGCAAGTTATCCACTGGTTGGAAGAAACCGGCAAAGTTGTAAGCAACCGTGACGGTGAAACTGCACGTTGATGTATGACCTGCACCGTCGTCAGCCGTGGCGTTAACTGTCGTAGTGCCGACAGGGAAGGTCGATCCCGAAGCTGGGCTACTGTTGACGGTCGCGGTCGAAGAGCACGCGTCAGTCGCCGTCACCGCAGGATAATTTACAACCATTGACGTCGCCGTCGAATTCATTGGCAAACTGACGACAATGTCAGATGGACACGTGATGACCGGCGCGAGCGTATCGACGACAGTCACAGCAACATCGTCCGTATCTGTACCGCCACCGCTATCAGTAACTGTTAACGTAATCGTGTGAGTGCCGGTCGCCAAATTGACCGTTAACATTTGACCTGTTCCCAGAGACGTTGCCCCTTCGCTCCACGCGTACGAGGTAATCGATCCACTAGCAGCAGCTGATGCAGAGCCATCTAGTGTGACCGCGGTTGTTGCTCCAGCGCATTCGACTGTTTGATCCGCGCCGGCGTTAGCGACCGGTGGGGCCGCACCCTCTCCAAACTTCTGCACGCGATCGTTACCCGAGTCGGCAACGTAGAAGTTGCCCGAAGAATCGACTGCAACGTCCTGTGGTCCAAAAAACTGACCGTCAGCCGAACTAGCCGCTAAGCCGCCGCACGTCGAGATCCACCCTCCGGCGCTCGAAAACGTTTGAATCCGGTTGTTGCCATTATCTGCGACATAAATGGTTCCAGCGGGATCGACTCGGACGCCTTGCGGCGAAGTGAATTGCCCGTCGGCTGTGCCGCTTGTGCCAAACTTCATTAGAAATGTTCCGGTCGGCGAGAACTTCTGTATCCGGTTGTTGCCTGTGTCCGCGACGTAAATGTCGCCAGAAGAGTCAATGGAGATTCCCTGCGGTCCGCTGAACTGACCATCGCCCGTGCCATTGCTGCCCCACTTTGTAATAAAGGTTCCGGTGGAATTGAACTTCTGCACACGATGGTTGCCGCTGTCGACAACATAAACATTGCCGGCAGAATCAACAGCAACTCCACTCGCCGCTATAAACTGGCCATTGGCAGTTCCGTTGTTGCCCCAGCCGCCTTGGACTACTCCACTTGAATTGAACCGCTGAACGACGTTGGAACGACTCTCGTAAGTATCAGTGACGTAGATGTCACCCGTAGGGCCTTCAGCGACTCCTTTAGCATTAACGAAACTTCCCAGGCTTGATCCCGGAGGACCACCAATAGAAGATATCAACGTGCCGGTTGGAGAGCGCTTTTCAACGAGGTTGTCCCTGGTAACGAACACGTTTCCATCGCTCGCCACGGCGAGTCCTTTTGGGAAATAGCCAGGGTCGCCCCATTTCAACAAGAAGCTGCACGCAGCCGAAACGGCATTGCTCGACCAGGAAAACGCTCCGATGATCGCGCAGCTGAGAACAAGTAGGTAAAGGGTCTTTGTAGCTGACGCCTTCGTTCGGGATCCTCTACGAGGCGAAGAGGGTGTGAGTGATCTCATGTAGATTCCTTCCATGTTTGAAGAGATAGCCATGTTTGAAGAGATAGATGAGCGCTATTTAGCTGCGCTAACTTAAAGACGGATATGCAAGATTCAAATTGGGGCCTGGGCTTGGCGATCTTTGAACTAGCCCCGGAAAGACTCGCTAATCTTTGGGAGAGAAGAATTGGAGCCTGTTTGACGTGCGCGAAAAGATAAGTCCAATGAGAAAGGTTGTCAACGTTTGAGATTCGGTGATATCAATCGAGTAGGTGCCGAAATTGATGAAACCACCAGAAACTTTTGTAACTGACCGACTCCGTTTACGTCTTCCCGCACTAAGTGACGCGGATGCTATTTTCAATACTTATGCGACTGACCCCGAAGTCACTCGATATATGATCTGGCAACCGCACAAGAGTATTGAAGAGACAAACTCTTTTCTAGCGCGGTGCGCAGAGGGATGGTTGACGAGGAACGAGTTTCCCTGGGCCATCACGTTGAAAGAGAGCGGCGAGTTAATTGGTATGCTCGGGTTAAGAATCCGCGAGTTCAAGGCGGATGTTGGATACTGCCTGGCGCGAAAGTTTTGGGGTAAGGGATTCGCGGCCGAAGCTGCAACGGCGATTGTAAATTGGGCACTGGCGCAACCTCAGATCTTTCGTGTGTGGGCCATGTGCGATGTTGATAATCTTGCGTCAGCTCGGGTACTCGAAAAGGTTGGAATGACCCGCGAGGGCATAATGCGTCGCAGCCAAATGCACCCAGGTGTGAGCGACGAACCCAGAGACAGTTATTGCTACGCGATTGTGAAGGAGAACATTTTAGATTGAAGATTGCTATTCAGTACCATTCGCCAATCAACAATCTTCAATCTTCAATGTCCTAGTCTCGTTCCGCATGAATGCGCCGTCGAACCAGTCGCTCTACTTCAAGTGGCACTCCGTCAGCCTTTGATTGCCGGATGAAGGCTCCGTCGATTTTGAAGATCCGCAGCTTCACGACATCTTCCACTGAAAGATTGCTCAGCCCTTCATTTCTAACTTCAGCAACAAACTCTGGCGTCACTTTGAAGATTTGCATCTTTACGAGGCTCTCGAAAGATTCGTTGGCAAACCCCATCTCGGTAGCTTTCGCGACAAACGACGGATCGATTTTGAAGATGCGAGCTTTCACAAGATCTTCCATGCCGAGATTGAAACCAGTCGCCTTCATTTCCCTCATGAACTGCGAGTCGATCTTGAAGATGGCTGCTTTGAACAGATCATCGACTCCCAGGTTAGTAAATCCTGACGCCTGCAGATCGTCAGCCAGCGCTGTCGTGACATTCAACGTAGTCGCTGCGAACAGCCGCTCTTCAAGATCTTCCGGATGGTTTAGGCCGACATGCTTTTCAAAGTCAAAACCCCGGCTCTTCATGGCTGCGACGAATGATTGATTGCCCGTAAACGTGAAGGTGCCGGAACCTTTACCGTTTTGAAAGCTCCCCTCGCAGTCAATTCTCCCCGCCTCACGGACAAGGCTGAACTTTACCGCGCCCCCCGCGCGTGCTTGTTCGCTGCTCAAGCCTTGTAACTGAGAGTATTCGTAGCTTTCTCCGCTTTGATTTCTGCCATGGCGGCCATCGGTCCGAAGTTCGAAGGTCAGGTGGATTTTGTTGGAGTCGTCTTTAACAGAGGCCGTCCACGTTCCCGTCATGGGTTGCTGCCCGCGTACAGCGGTGATTGCGCCAGCCAGTGCCAAAACGGCGACAGTGATCAGCAAAATTCTGAAGTTCTTTGACATAGGTAGGTCCTCGACTTAGATTCTGTTTCTTAAAGGAAGAACACCCACGGTAGTAGATTTGTGGCGAAAAGTTCTTCTATCGATCGACCTGCGCAATATGCCCCGCAAACAACTCATGAAAGCCGAAGTGGTCGGAAAGCGAATTTACCTGCGCCCTTTGGAAGCCAATGACGCAGCCGAGTTTACCGCCCTGAATCGTGCCAGCAAGAACTTCCATCGCGGGTTTGTTTCGCCACCGGTGCGGCCCGAACAATTTCAAACGCTGCTCGAGCGATGTGGCCGGCCCGACATGATTTGCTTTCTGATGTGCCGAGTGGACGATGGCGCGATTGTCGGGTCAATTAATCTGAGTCAAATCTTTCGGGGCGGCTTTCAGAGTGCGTATCTCGGTTATCACATTGGAGCGAAATTCGCGCGCCAGGGTTATATGAGTGAGGCTCTCTGGTTGGTTCTCAAGTATTCCTTCGAGAAACTTGGGCTTCATCGTCTGGAAGCAAACATCCAGCCGTCGAACCGTGCGTCGATCGCCCTGGTCAAACGTGCTGGATTTGTGCGGGAAGGGTTCTCAAGACGCTACCTAAAGATCTGCGGACGCTGGAGAGATCACGAACGGTGGGCCATCATCGTGGAAGATTGGAAGGCGAACCGGGCGTTGCGTGCGACAAGATGATTCCATTGCAAACAGCTTTCACGGGCGCGCCAAATTTGCTGATGTTGAATGACAGTTCCTGTGCAGACGACTGAAGAACCTTCCAGTCTTCAAACACCAACTCTCTCGAAATCTTTCCGTCGCGCATTTCGAAGACGTGCAGGAGTCGGATCTCGGCTCGCGACCCTACCGGCACCGGCGGATCGTCCATCGCGTTGCCGCTAAGCACGAGAGTCAACACACTGTCGTCAACCACTCGATCCTCGGTCGCGAATCTCTGTAGACAACGAAACTCCTCGACAGTGAACGACGCGAACATCTTCCGGTAGTTGTCGCCCACAGCTTCTTTACCGCGGAATACGAGGTTGCGGACGGGTGATTCCCAAACTATATCGTCGGTATAGAGCTTTAGGGCCTCGTCGACTTCGTTAGCTGCTTCACTATGAAAATGTGCTTCGACTGCGGCCAGGTTTTTCGCTATCAGATCGTCTTTCATGGGTTTGTTTGATTTGCCTCCAAAAGGATAACGCGCATTTCATGCTGAAAAAGGACCCTGGCCTGGAGACCACCGACTTCAAGTCGGTGGTCTCATTATTGCCCTTGCGGCAAGACGTCACTTACCATTGCTGCAAAGTTGAAGAAGTGAGGAACGATCAACATGTCGAAGCAAACATCCATGTGTTTGATTGCCGCGGTGGTTTCTACTTTCGTGATCATGGGAGTCGGGTTGTTCCTCGCGGCGATGAACTCGATGACCAGGGCTGATACAGCCGGAATCAGTGCTGTGGCCGGAGGCGTCAGTGAAAATGTTTTCCTGCTGCTATTGGCGTCTGTGCCCGTGGTGCTGGTGCTCTTGTTTTTGATCTTCCGGAAAGTTCTAGGCACCCGCAAATAAGAGCCGCCGGGCTTCATTAAGAGTTTGCACAAAGACAGGATAGAATCATTCTCAACCAGAGACCCGCTTGAACCGCATCACGCTATCGCCATTCGACGATTTGATGAGACTACCACCTGGAAAATTAACGCTACTCACATTAGTACTGGGGTTGATTTACTTATTGCCGACTCCCGTCAGCGCCCAGCGCAGACCGCCGAACATCGTTGTGATCGTCACGGACGATATGGGCTATGCAGACATCGGCATTCACGGATGTAAGGACATTCCTACACCAAACATTGACGCGCTTGCTCGAAGTGGAATTCGATTTACTAACGCTTACGTCAGCGGCCCTTACTGTAGTCCGACTCGAGCGGGACTCCTGACGGGTCGTTACCCACAGCGCTTCGGTCATGAATTCAACCTCGACCTTTCCGCTGCTCACAGCGGCTTCGGACTCCCTTTAACCGAAACGACACTGGCAGATCGTTTACGCGCTGGTGGCTATCACACAGCGATATTCGGGAAGTGGCATCTTGGTGCGGCTGAACAATTTCATCCGATGTCGCGGGGCTTCGACGAGTTCTTCGGCTTTCTCGGAGGGCAACACTCGTATCTCGACACACAAGCTGCCACAAGCAATCCATTGCTCGACGGGAGAAAAATAGTCGATCACACCGATTACCTGACGGATGCGTTTACGGATCGGGCCGTTGACTTCATAAAGAGACAGAAGTCGCAACCGTTCTTCCTCTATCTCGCATTCAACGCGGTTCATACACCACTGGAAGTAACGCAGAAATACCTCGATAGATTCCCAAACATCGCGGACGAACAGCGGCGGAAATATGCTGCGATGCTATCCGCCATGGACGATGGCATCGGAAGAACGTTGAATGCGCTTCATCAGGAAGGGTTGGATGAGAACACGATCGTCTTCTTCTTCAACGACAATGGTGGGCCAACAATGGTCGGCACCACCATTAACGGCGCCAGTAATGCTCCTTTGCGAGGTTCTAAGCGGCAAACGTATGAAGGCGGGATTCGAGTCATCATGGCAGTTCGTTGGAAAGGCCACCTGCCGGAGAAAACGACGTACGATCAACCTGTAATCCAACTTGACGTTTTCCCCAGTGCTCTTGCTGCCGCGGGGATCAAACCGAAACCAGAATGGCACCTCGACGGTGTCGATCTGATGCCGTTCCTGTTGGGGAAGCGGAAGAACCCACCGCATGAAGCGCTCTATTGGCGATTAGGCATCAATATGGCTATTCGCAAAGGCGAGTGGAAACTCGTTAGTACGACCGAACGACCCCTGCGACCCGTTGATGCTGCCACGCTGAATGACCTTTCTGGAGCGGAACTCTACAATTTGGTGAAAGATTTAGGCGAACACGAGAACCTTGCATCAAAGTATCCCGAGAAGGTAAAGGAACTAGGGGACGCATGGCGACAATGGAACAACACGCTGAGCAAGCCATTGTGGGGTCCAGCCGGACGCGGTCAGTGACGGTAAAAGAATAATGTTTGATGGAGTGATAATCACGGCTCTTGCTGTCGGTTTTGTTCTAGGTCTCAAACACGCTTTGGATCCAGATCATGTCGTTGCCGTGTCTACGATTGTGAGCCAAAGCAAGAGTCTTCGTCGTTCGTCACTGGTCGGGACGTTCTGGGGATTGGGCCACACCTTCTCGCTATTAGTCGTTGGACTAGCGGTGATCGTTCTCAAATTGAACTTAAATGAGCGCGTCGCGGCGTGGATGGAATTCGCCGTTGCATTGATGCTGGTGGCGTTGGGTGTAAAGGCCGTCTTCACTGCGTTACGCGGATGGAAAGTTCACCTTCACCAACATGAACATGGCGGCCGCCCACACGTCCATTTGCATCTGCATAAGCCTGATGAGGTGGAAACTCACCAGCATCGTCACCTGCTCGGTCTCGGAACAAGACCTTTTTTAGTCGGTATGGTCCATGGTTTGGCGGGAAGCGCGGCGTTAATGATCCTCGTAGTAGCGACGATACCGTCAGCCGTTCTGGGACTGATCTACATCGCGGTATTTGGTGTTGGCTCTGTGGGTGGAATGTTACTCATGAGCAGCATCGTCAGTTTGCCCTTTCTTCTTACTGCGCGAAGGTTGGGCGTTGTGAGCCGTGTGTTACAAGTTTCAGTTGGAGTGTTCAGCGTGGGATTTGGGATTTATTTGTTGTCGCAGTACAGAGAGCTCTTTGGAGTGCGGTGACTTGTCACCGCTTTCAAATGAGGACGAGGGCCTCCACATCGAAAGAATAAAAGCGGCGATCCCGACTCGTCGGGAGCGCACTGCAAAATGATGGAGCGATTGAGTGGAAAACTGATTGTTGGCATCACCGGCGCAACGGGCACGATCTTTGGCGTCCGACTGTTGCAGATCCTGGAGGGCACTGGTCTGGAAACGCATCTCGTGATAAGTAAGTGGGCGCAGCGCACGCTCACTCACGAAACACCTTACACGGCCGCGGAAGTTGAGCAGATGGCTGCCTGTGTTCATCGCAGCAGCAACCAGGGCGCGCCTATTTCAAGCGGATCTTTTCTCACAAAAGGAATGATCATCGCGCCCTGCAGTATGCGAACACTTGGTGCGATTGCGAGTGGGGTTGGCGACAACCTTATTACGCGCGCTGCTGATGTAACACTAAAAGAGCGCCGTAAACTTGTGCTGCTTGTTCGGGAAGCACCATTTAACGACATTCATCTCGAGAACATGTTGAAGCTCTCAAGAATGGGAGTTGTCATATTGCCTCCCGTTCCCGCCTTCTATAATCATCCGAAGACAATCGACGACATCGTCAACCACGTCGTGCAACGTGCGCTCGACCAGGTCGGTATTCACATCGATGTGGTCCAGAGATGGGACGGCGTCATGAGAAATAGCGCCCGCAACCCCACTGACAACCTCGAAAAGGAGAAGACATGAAAAACCTGGTTCTTGTTATGTTCGTGCTGACATTTGCTCTGACAGTAACGGGACAAACAAGAACCAAAGGCGTGTTGCTCGAAGATCTAACCTGGGTTGAAGCGGAGAAGATCCTGAATTCGGATACAGTAGTCGTGATTCCACTCGGAGCGGCGGCAAAGGAACACGGCCCCCATTTGAAACTAAAAAACGACTGGCTCATCGCCGAGTACTTAAAGAAGCAGGTGCTCGCGCAATCAAATGTCGTCGTCGCTCCTACAATCAACTATCACTTCTATCCTGCCTTCGTAGAATATCCAGGCTCAACCACACTGCGCCTCGAAACTGCAAGAGATTTAATCGTAGACATCTGCAAGAGCTTCGCCCGCTATGGACCACGCCGGTTTTATGTCCTGAACACAGGAGTGTCGACGTTGCGTGCATTACAACCGGGGGTCGAAGCACTCGCGAAAGAAGGATTGGTTCTTCGTTACACCGATCTGCTTAAGATCACAGGACCAGTCGAAAAAGCGATCGGTCAGCAGGAGGGCGGCACCCATGCCGATGAGATTGAGACGTCGATGATGCTCTACATTGCTCCCTCAACAGTTGATATGAAGAAGGCGGCTAAGGATTATCATCCCGGCACCGGGCGAGGCCTCACCCGCAAACCAAACGGCGAAGGTGTTTATTCACCCACGGGCATTTATGGCGACGCCACCCTGGCAACAAGGGCGAAAGGCGAGCAGGTCATTAAGGCCCTGGTTACAGGAATCCTGAAGGAGATTGAGGATCTGAGGCAAACTGCTGTAGCCACGCCACCGCCGCAATAGCTGCACCTAAACTTTCTCTTGCGCTTGGCGGCACGACTCCTTTAGATTTGATTCACTCTTTCCCTTCACTCACGGCCCCAGCTCAAAAGCCTTTCAAGACATAAAGTCTGGTTCGACGGAGGTTGTAGATCATGCTTACGCAAGTCTGGGACGCTTTTATAATGCTGATTCCAGTATTCATCCTGTTAACAATGATCTTCGGCGCAGGTTTTTATATCGGCCGAGTCAGCAAGAAGGAGCGGTAACCTTACGTTCAACCACAAAGTATTGACGGCGCTCGGTAATTGATATATCTATCGTTCGGTCCTCGCATAACCCATTACCGAGTCTCACGCCGCGCTGATCACCGGCGCAAAGCTTGAGCCCATCACCAAACCATTGGTCCCTTAGATCGGACCTCGTCCAAAATGGAGGCCAAAAAATGAATTCCTCTCACAGAAGATCCAGGTTCGTATTCCCATTGTTAACTGCGTCGGTTGCGCTGATTTTAGTTGCATCGTGCAATCCCCAAACTGGCCAGCCGCCACCTTCGTCGTCGCCGTCGCCGGTCACGCAGGCGGATCCAAAAGCGGAACTGACAACCGCATTGAAGGGAGCCGACGTTTCGCAGTTCGACTTCGAAAGAAAAGAAGACGACACGCAAATCGTTTCGTCATTCACCAACCGCAACTTGAAGAATGTAGTTAGGGTGGAACCGGGCACAAACAATATCGTGCTGAAATACACAAGCGTTAAAGACAAAGGAAGAAACACTACTCAGGTTTCCAAGACT
>Ga0207701_10007424_pt1 | contig 10902 bp, 13 predicted proteins | sample KBSSwiSSwithPhiX_FD_184294 | JGI IMG/M metagenome (GOLD analysis project Ga0207701, IMG submission 184294) | Switchgrass rhizosphere bulk soil microbial communities from Kellogg Biological Station, Michigan, USA, with PhiX - S5 (SPAdes) (version 2) | ecosystem: Environmental > Terrestrial >...
CCGCAGCCACGAAGCCAAGATCGTGTTCGACTTCGACGATCCCATGGGTGAATCGACCTGCGTCGCCTGCGGCGAATGCGTACAGGCCTGCCCGACCGGCGCGTTGATGCCGTCCGTGATGCTCGACGAGAACCAGACCCGCGTCACCTATGCCGACAGGAAGGTTGACTCGCTGTGCCCGTTCTGCGGCGTCGGCTGCCAGGTCACCTATCAGGTCAAGGACGAGAAGGTGATTTACGCCGAGGGCCGCGACGGCCCAGCCAACCACAACCGGCTCTGCGTCAAGGGCCGCTTCGGCTTCGACTATATCCATCACCCGCATCGTCTCACAAAGCCGCTTGTGCGGCTGCCGAACGCCAAGAAGGACGCCAACGACCAGGTCGACCCGGCCAATCCCTTTACGCATTTCCGCGAAGCGTCGTGGGAAGAGGCGCTGGATATCGCGGCCAAGGGGCTGGTGAAGATCCGCGACGAGAAGGGCGTCAAGGCGTTGGCCGGATTCGGCTCTGCAAAAGGCTCGAACGAAGAGGCGTATCTGTTCCAGAAGCTGGTGCGCACCGGCTTCGGCTCGAACAATGTCGATCACTGCACGCGGCTGTGTCACGCCTCGTCGGTGGCGGCGTTGATGGAAGGCCTGAATTCCGGCGCGGTGTCGGCGCCGTTTGCCGCCGCCATGGACGCCGAAGTCATCATCGTAATCGGCGCCAATCCGACCGTGAACCATCCGGTTGCGGCGACCTACATCAAGAACGCCGCCAAGCGCGGCGCCAAGCTGATCGTGATGGATCCGCGCAAGCAGTCGCTGTCGCGCCACGCCTGGAAGCATCTCGCCTTCAAGCCCGGCAGCGACGTCGCGATGCTGAACGCGATGCTCCACACCATCATCACCGAAGGGCTGACCGACCAGCAATATATCGCGGGCTATACCGAGGGCTTTGATGAACTCGCCGAGCGCATCAAGGAATTCCCGCCGGAGAAGATGGAAGCGATCTGCGGCATACCTGCAGAGACGCTGAAGGAAGTGGCGCGGGTCTATGCCCGCTCGCAGTCCTCGATCATCTTCTGGGGCATGGGTATCAGCCAGCACATCCACGGCACTGATAATGCGCGCTGCCTGATCGCACTGGCGCTGACGACAGGTCAGGTCGGCCGTCCCGGCACCGGGTTGCATCCGCTGCGCGGCCAGAACAACGTGCAGGGCGCGTCCGACGCCGGTCTGATCCCGATGTTCCTGCCGGACTATCAGCCTGTCGGCCGCACCGATCTGCGCGAGCCCTTTGAAAAGCTGTGGCATCAGGATCTCGATCCCGTGCGTGGCTTGACGGTGGTCGAGATCATGAACGCGATCCACGCCGGCGAAATCAATGGCATGTATATCGAGGGCGAGAACCCCGCGATGTCGGACCCTGATTTGCAGCATGCGCGTCAGGCGCTGGCCAGGCTCGACCATCTGGTGGTGCAGGATCTCTTTGTCACGGAGACCGCGTTCCACGCCGACGTGATCCTGCCGGCCTCGGCGTTTGCCGAGAAGTCCGGCACCTTCACCAATACCGACCGCCGCGTTCAGCTTGCGCGCGAGGTGATCAGGCCGCCTGGCGATGCGCGGCAGGATCTCTGGATCATCCAGGAGATCGGCAAGCGCATGGGGCTGCCGTGGAATTATGACGGCCCGGCCGATGTCTTCACCGAGATGACGCAGGTGATGCCGTCGCTGAAGAACATCACGTGGAACCGGCTAGTGCGTGAGGGTGCGGTGACCTATCCGGTCGACGACCCGAACAAGCCCGGCAACGAGATCATCTTCACCACGGGTTTCCCGACCGCGAGCGGCCGCGGCAAGATTGTCCCGGCCAAGGTGATCGCGCCGGACGAAGTGCCGGACGCCGAATATCCGATGGTGCTGTCGACCGGGCGCGTGCTCGAACACTGGCACACCGGCTCGATGACCCGCCGCGCCAGCGTGCTCGACCAGATCGAGCCGGAGGCGGTGGCGTTCATGTCGCCAAAGGACATGCGGCGGATGAGCGTATGGCCCGGCGATTTCATCAGGCTGGAAACCCGCCGCGGCGCTGTCGAGGTCAAGGTTCGTTCCGACCGCGACGTGCCGGAGAATATGGTGTTCATGCCGTTCTGCTATGCGGAGGCGGCAGCCAATCTGCTGACCAACCCGGCGCTCGACCCGTTCGGCAAGATTCCCGAATTCAAGTTCTGCGCCGTGCGCGCGGAAAAGGCGGAACTGCAGTCGGCGGCGGAGTAGGTGCTCCAACCGTAGTCCGGATGAGCGAAGCGAAATCCGGGCCAGTGCTTATGTCATCCCGGTGTAGCTGGCCCACCCGGGCGACGCAGCTACAACCAGCCGACGCGCCGGAATCTCCAAAACAGCGCCGAGCACACGATCAGGATCGTGCCGATCACGGCGAAATAGCCGTATTCCCACTCCAACTCCGGCATGTGCTTGAAGTTCATGCCGTAGAGGCCAGCAATCGCGGTTGGGACCGCGGTGATGGCGAGCCAAGAGGCAAGCTTTTTGGAGACTGCGGTCTCCTGCGCCTGGCCGACCAGAAGACTTGCTTCGAAGGCAAATGCGAGCACCTCGCGCAGCGAGTCGATGTGCTCCTGAACCGTGCGGACGTGGTCCGTGACGTCGCGGAACAAAGGCTGCATGGTGGGTCGCACCATCGGCAGGTTGTCGTGTTCGAGTTTGCGGCAAACCTCGACCAGCGGCCCGACTGCATTGCGCAGGCGCAACAGGTCGCGTCGCAACAAATAAAGCCGCTCGATCTGCGCCCGCGTCATCGCGCTCGCAAGTACCTGTTCCTCCATCGCTTCGACTTCCTCGTGGATGGCCTCGAGCACCGGCGAGTAGTTATCGACGATGAAATCAAGGATGGCGTAGAGGATGTAATCTTCGCCGCGGGCCAGCGCCCGCGGACAGCTTTCGCAGCGTTCGCGCACCGGCGCATAGGAGGTCGATGGACCGTGGCGGACCGAAACCAGATACCCTTCGCCGACAAACAAATGGGTTTCGCCGAACGCGATGCTGTCGCCGTCGAGCTGTGCGGTGCGCGCCACGATAAACAGCGCGTCGCCATATTGTTCGATTTTCGGCCGCTGATGGGCGTGGTCCGCGTCCTCGATCGCCAGATCATGCAGTTCGAATTGCCGCTGCACGCTGCTCAGAAGCTCCATATCCGGCTCGTGGAGCCCAATCCAGACCACGTGGCCCGGCTTGCTGCGCCAACTCGAGGCTTCCTCAATGGCGATGTTGGCGATTCGCCGGCCGTCGACATAGACGCCGGCCGCGACGATCCCATCGGATCCAACTGCCGCGTTCGCTCCAGCGGTTTTGGATGCCAAATTCATGGTTTCCGTCCCTCAATGCTCACGGTTGAACCTTGCTTCGAGGCAACGCTTTTCGACGAGGCTAGCACCACGAAGCCTGCCGTCAATGCAATAGAGCTTTCAGCAGCGTGGACGGATCACACGACCGAACCATCGCAGGCGCAGCCGGCGATCACTCGCAGTGCGTCAATAAGACAAGCGCGATAGGAAGATCGCCGTCCTCAGCGCGATGAGGCCGCCGACAGCGCTCAGCGCCGGCAGAAAAACAGCCGCGAGCAGGCAAACATGCTTGATCGTTGCGAGGTGCGTGTTCGCCGCGCCGGTCAGCTCTTGCTTTGCCGATGACAAGGGAGCCGGCTCGAATGGACCGCCGGTATGCGTCAACAGAGTCATGATCAGGAAGCCTCGCTCAGCGTTTGATCGTTGCCATGATTTGTCCGATGAGGGCGTGGGTCCGCCGCTGCAAATGCAATGCGAGGCGCATCAGGAGGCGGACAAAGCCGATCGGCGGATTACCGTCGTTCTCCAGATCCAGTTCAAATCTCTCGGTGGGGAAGATCGTTGCGCATCCTCCCGGCCCAGCCTGCGTTCTTGCGAACGACACTGCGGAAGCCTCCAGCAGGAAAATTCCACCGATCCGCCCCCCTTGCGTCCCGGGCAACCTAGAAGCCGTCCTCGTTGCGGCCGATGAAGAATGCCGGAATGGCGTCGCTGACTATGCCGGCATCGAGCGCGGCTGGCGGCACGGCCCCAAGCCGTCCCGCAGCAAGGTGTGTGGTATCGAAGGTGAACGCAGCCATCGCGGCCTCCCGACAATCTGGCGATGATGAAGTGCAGGTAACGCCATAGGAATGCGAGATGTGCCGAAGCTGCATCGCATAAGAGAATCATAAGCGAATCGCCGCCGACGCCGGCATTTATGCCGCTCCTATGAGCGGAGCGAAGTCGTCGCCTCGATTTCCTATGCGGTCGTCCGCATCTTCCCACCAATCGCTCGCGATGCGGGCGGACGATGGAGATGCATGATGTCTCGTTTACTTACTGGTCAGGAGGAGTTCCATGATTCGAATTACGATAGCTATCGATCGAATCTGGTTACAAGACAGCACACGGCGAACGATTACCGGTTTGGCCGGTCGCGAGTGAAGCGCAGCCACCGGATGCGCAGGGCGCTGAGGCGCGTCAACAGTTGGCTGAAAACCTTGATCGAGGCGATCGGAAATTCGAAGCTGCGGCGTATAGAGCGCGAGCTCGAGTTCCGCGGCATTCACCTCGACCCACACCGCAACAATCGGGTGGTGCGCAAATCCGGGCCGAGGAGCCTTCACAATGAAGTCGCCCGTTCTTGTCTCCCTGCTCCGCGCCGTCAGGTCGCTGGTATCATTGTTCGAACTGTCCGGAGATCGGGCGGTCAAGCGATACCATCCCGAGGATCACTACATGCGCGGCCCCGGACCGAAATGGCGGAAAAAGCATCGCCGCAGCAAAGGTCCGCTTGAGACGGTCATCGTCGATCCGGCCCAGATAGTGTTGCAGGAGCGCGGAGGGGCGTTCGTTCGGTTGCACGATCGCCGCGCAAAGCTCCGTGCTGGTGCGGCGGAAAAATTCGAAATCCGCGCGGCCATCCTGCCGCGGATGGAGCCTGTCGATTTCACGGGCGATCCGGTGCACGGCCAGCCGGTCGGCATTGTCCAGCGTCACGGCATAGCGCAGGATCGCCAGATGCCAGGCGCGCAACGCGCCGGCAAACCACTCCATCTCATGAACGTTGGAGTCCATCCGTGCAGCGCCTAGGACCGGGCCACGGAATCTTCGTGAAGACGAGGGCCGTGCCAGCGTTCGACCGGGCAGGCGATATTCTCATCGCCGATCTCCGCGATCGCGCTTGCGACCTCCGCTTTCGCGTCCTCGGTCAGTTCAACGATCGGCAGGCGGGTGGCTGGCGACATGAAGCCGAGCAGGAAAAGCGCGTATTTCAAGGCCGCCGGGTTTTCCTTCGTCAGGGCGGCCGTCAGTGGCACGAGCCGGTCAAGCAGGTATCGCGCGGTCTGCGGCCGCGCCAGCCTGCAATTTGAAAAAACGGCGTGGCATAACTCCGGCGCGACGTTCGAGACAATGGACATGCAACCGTCCCCGCCATTGGCGACGAAGGCCAATGCCGTAGCGTCGTCGCCGGACAATAGTCGAAACCCCGCAGGCAGGAGCGGGCGCAAGCGCAACAGGCGCGTGATGTCGCCGGTTCCATCCTTCAACCCGATGAAGCGCCTCGAGCTGGCGAGCCGCAACAGCGTGTCATCGGACAACTCTCGCATGGTCCGGGATGGAATGTCGTGCAGGATGATCGGCAGCGCGGTCGAGATCGCAATCGCCCGGAAATGCGCCTGGATTCCGGCCTGCATCGGTCTGTTGTAGTAGGGCACCACCGACAGCACCGCATCGGCGCCGGCCGCTTCGGCGCGCTGCGCCAGATCGATCGCCTGACTGGTCGAATTGGATCCGGCACCGGCAATGACGCGGACGCGGCCCCGCGCTACGTCGACGGCGGCGCGGATGATGTCTTCCTGTTCCGCAGGCGTCAGCGTCGAGGCTTCGCCGGCCGTCTCGCTGACCACGATAGCGGTGACGCCGGCATCGATCTGGCGCTCGCAGAGCATCGCAAAGGCTGCCAGATCCACAGCGCCGCGTTCATCGAACGGTGTCGGAATATCCGGTATGTAGCCCGCCAGCCAGGTGGCGGGATTTGAAACTGATGTCATCGGGATCTTACGCCGCCATTTCCATCTGGCCAAAACCGTGCCGGATGGCGGAAAGCACGAAGCCCTGCTGGCACCTGACACCGGCTTCGATCCGAAAGCCCATTTGCTCCAGCTTGCCCCGGATCCGCAGGCCGGCACCGATTTCCCTGGAATCGATCAGGACAGCGACGGTGGCGCTGGTGCCAAGGAATGGCGCTAGTTCGACGAGAGCGGCTTCGATGGCCTGCAGGGAATTGTGTCCCGCGATCAGGCCTACCGGATGCTGTCCTTTCGGAATTCGGCAGGTTGCGGCGGTGGCTGTCCGTAGGAAGCCACGCCGTCGCAGCGCAAGATAGAGTTCCATGCTGCCATTGCCGGCAACGATGGCGCGATGCAGGCTTGTCAGGCGCGTGAGGCCAATCATGGTATCGACCACCTGCTCCCGGTTGGAAACGGAATCGGGTTGCGCCATCGTTCTCTTCCTTGCAGGGATGTCGGTTCGGCTGGCTACGCGACGCGTCGCGCGGGAATGGCGCTCAAGGACGCGGGCGCGCTGCCCATGTCGAGCTCGATGTCGCGCGCCAGTTCGATGATTGTTTCGGGATGATGGCCGTTCTCGAACAGCGCGTATTTCACGGCTTGCGCGCGGTTGACGAACAGGCCGCCATAAAGACCGTTCTGTTCCTGCGCGACCCATTGGCCGCGCTTGTTCCTGCCGATAAAGACGATTGCAGAGGGAGAACTACACGATGGAGGTTCGACGAGCTTCACGTTGGTATTCCTTCCGAAGGTTAAGTAGTGCGCGCCAATATGTTTTCGGTCGGATATGAAATCGAGCGCAACCGGAAGACGATCTCATAGGGACTGCATAAGTGCGGGTCGCTAGAGCGTTTGGTTGAGGCCGCTGACCAGCATGCACATGGCCGCGTAGGTCACGGCTTCATCCCAATGATTGAGCATGGCGTCGAGCGGAGGCTCCCGCCGTATGACGGCGACGACGGCGCTGAGGACGGTGGACATCCACAACAGGGCGGCGAGACTTCTGCCGAAGCCGATGCCGCCGAACGTTGCGAATACGACCAGCACGAGCAACCGGACGCCTAAGCGGATCAATACCTGGGCCGATCCCAGTTTCCGCGGGAAATCTGGCAGTTGCATCGCGCTTGTAATTCCGGGAGCCGGAGCGGCAACAGTTCGCGGTCTTACGCGAAATTGTCGCTGTAGGCCGGCTCGTATAGCGGGTTCGTGTCCTGCGGCACCGTGGGAACGCTGGTCCGGGTTGGCGGCGCGCCGACGCGCTGTGCCTCGACGAACGCACTCAGAATCGCGAGCGCCAGGTCGGCGTGATGGGTTTCGATTGGCTGATCCAGCCAGTCAGGCAGTTCGCGCTGGCGCGACAACGCGCAATGCCATTCGCCATCGTCATAGGCAAGACGGCGGACCTTCCATTGCGGCAATTCCAGATCGATCAGCGAAAGCGCCGCATCGGTCCAGGCCCCCGACTGGATCAACCGCACGACGCGCGCGGTCTTGGCGTTCTGCCCGAGCGAGGGGAAGCGCCGGCAGGTCTGACGAATAATATCGGACATGAACTCGGCTGTGACCGCACAGGCTTCCCGGAGCCGGTCGCCCAGGTCCGCGGAGGGGTTTTCCAAAAGCAGTGACATGGCGTCATCTCGTATCGATCGCGGCGGGGAACATTGGCCGCACGGCCAAGATGGCCAGATTGTCATTCGAAAGCGAGGTGAGGCAAGGGGTAAAAAAATAGGGATTTCATAAGCATGCGTTTCTGGAAACGATGCCGAAGCGCGCAAGACCACGATCCGATCTCCGGCCAAGCTGGATTTGCGCAATAAACTTCGAGGCGACTAAAAATCGTCCCTTTATAGGATTCCTATAATTTCTCCGTCGCTCCCATCTCGAAAACCTATGCGCCCGGTGGCACCTCAGTCCGGTAAACGCGATAGCCGTAGCTTCGGCTCGCAATTCATGTCGCACAGGAACATCCCATGTTGGACATCGTCATGCTGGCGCTCGCCCTCGGCTTCTTCGTGGCGGGCATTGGTTACGCCTATGCCTGTGAACGGCTGTAACGGAGCAGAGCCATGATCTTCGATTATTCACTCGCCGGCCTCGTTTCACTGGGCCTGCTGTTCTATCTGACTTACGCCCTGCTTCGGCCCGAGCGTTTCTGAGGACGCCATGATCACGCTGGTCGAGGTCGTCCTGGCGTTTGTCGCCACTTCGGCGCTTCTGATTGCGCTCTTTCACCTGCTGCTGCCTGCAAGAAAATTCTGAAGGATTCCCGACAATGACTGTCATCGGCTGGATTCAAATTCTTTTGTTCTGCGCGATCGTGGTCGCGCTGGTCAAACCGCTCGGCTGGTACATGACCCGCGTCTTCAACGGTGAGTCCACCTTTCTGTCCCCGGTGCTGCGCCCGGTCGAACGCGGGCTTTACTGGATCGGCGGCGTCGATGAGAGGCGCGAGCAGCATTGGCTGACCTATACGGTAGCGATGCTGCTGTTCCATGTCGGCGGCTTCCTCATTATTTATGGGCTGATGCGGCTGCAGGCGCTGTTGCCGTTCAATCCGCAGGACCAGTCCGCGGTCGGCCAGGACCTTTCCTTCAACACCGCGATCTCCTTCATCACCAACACCAACTGGCAGAATTACGGCGGCGAAAGCACGCTGTCGTACCTGACGCAGATGGTCGGCCTGACGCACCAGAACTTCCTCTCGGCTGCGACCGGCATCGCGCTCGCGGTGGCGCTGATCCGAGGCTTCGCCCGCTCCTCGATGCGCACCATCGGCAATTTCTGGGTCGATGTGACGCGCTGCACGCTCTATATCCTCCTGCCTATCTGCGTCGTTGCCGCACTGTTTCTCGTTTGGCAGGGCATGCCGCAGACGCTCGGCCCGTATGTCGAGGCCACGACGCTGGAAGGCGCCAAGCAGACCATCGCGGTCGGCCCGGTCGCTTCTCAGGTGGCGATCAAGATGCTTGGCACCAATGGCGGCGGCTTCTTCAACGTCAACGCCGCGCACCCGTTCGAGAACCCGACCGCGCTGTCCAATTTCGTTCAGATGCTTCTGATCTTCGTCATTGGCGCGGCGATGACCAATGTGTTCGGTCGCATGGTCGGCAACCAGCGTCAGGGCTGGGCGATCCTGGCCGTGATGGGCGTGCTGTTTATTGCCGGCGTCGGCGTCACCTACTGGGCCGAAGCCAACGGTACCTCAACGCTGAGCGCGCTCGGGCTGACCGGCGGCAACATGGAAGGCAAGGAAGTCCGATTCGGCATCGTCGCGTCGTCGCTGTTCGCGGTCGTCACCACGGCGGCCTCCTGCGGCGCGGTCAACGCCATGCATGACTCGTTCACCGCGCTCGGCGGCATGATCCCGTTGATCAACATGCAACTCGGCGAAGTCATCGTGGGCGGCGTCGGTGCCGGCCTCTACGGCATGCTGCTGTTCGTGGTGCTGGCGATCTTCGTCGCCGGCCTGATGGTCGGTCGCACGCCGGAATACGTCGGCAAAAAGATCGAGGCGCGCGAGGTCAAGATGGCGATGCTTGCGATCCTGGTGCTGCCGCTGATGTATCTGGGCTGGACCGCGGTCGCCGTGGTGCTGCCCTCGGCGGTGGCGTCAATGGCCAACTCCGGCCCGCACGGCTTCACCGAGGTGCTCTATGCTTTCACCTCCGCGACCGGCAATAACGGCTCGGCCTTTGCCGGCCTGACCGGCAACACGTTCTTCTACAATCTGACGCTCGCCAGTTCGATGTTCGTCGGCCGCTTCTTCATGATCGTTCCGGCAATGGCCATTGCCGGGTCGCTGGCGGCGAAGAAATCGCATCCCGCCTCGGTGGGTACCTTCCCGACCACCGGCGGCCTGTTTGTGGGGCTCGTTGTCGGCGTGATCCTGATCATCGGCGGTCTCACCTTCTTCCCGGCGCTCGCGCTTGGACCGATCGTCGAGCACCTCGCGATGAACGCCAATACCCTGTTCTGATCGATCTCTTTTCGGAGTTACGTCCATGGAGGCCATGAAACTGCAGAAAAAGGTGACGGCCTCGACAATGCTCGATCCGAAGATCCTGGTGCCTGCGATCTCGTCGGCCTTTGTCAAGCTCGACCCGCGGCTGATGGTCAAGAACCCCGTGATGTTCGTGGTCGAGATCGTGGCCGCGCTGACCACAGTCATTTTCGTGCGCGACCTCGTCACCGGTGGCGAGAATCTCGCGTTCACGTTCCAGATTATCCTGTGGCTGTGGTTCACGGTGCTGTTCGCCAATTTCGCCGAAGCCGTCGCTGAAGGCCGTGGCAAGGCCCAGGCCGAATCGCTGAGGAAGACCCGCACCGAGAGCCAGGCCAAGCTGCTGACGGGCTCGGGTAAGGTCTATCGCCTGGTGCCGGGCACCGCGCTCAAGGTCGGTGACATCGTCCTGGTCGAAGCCGGCGACAACATCCCCTCCGACGGCGAGGTGATCGAAGGCGTCGCTTCCGTCAACGAGGCCGCGATCACGGGTGAATCCGCCCCTGTGATCCGCGAGTCCGGCGGCGACCGTTCGGCGGTGACCGGCGGCACGCAGGTATTGTCGGACTGGATCCGCGTCCGCATCACCGCGGCGCAGGGCTCGACGTTCATCGACCGCATGATCAGACTGGTGGAGGGCGCCGAGCGGCAGAAGACGCCGAACGAGATCGCGCTCAACATCCTGCTTGCGGGGTTGACCATCATCTTCGTGTTCGCGACCGTGACGATCCCGAGCTACGCGGCCTATGCAGGCGGTTCGATCTCGGTGGTCGTGCTGGTGGCACT
>Ga0207701_10007426_pt1 | contig 10900 bp, 9 predicted proteins | sample KBSSwiSSwithPhiX_FD_184294 | JGI IMG/M metagenome (GOLD analysis project Ga0207701, IMG submission 184294) | Switchgrass rhizosphere bulk soil microbial communities from Kellogg Biological Station, Michigan, USA, with PhiX - S5 (SPAdes) (version 2) | ecosystem: Environmental > Terrestrial > Soil...
CATGATCTCGCGCACCAGCGTGTCCCCGAAGTCGACGATGCTCTGAAGCAGCCGCCGCTCTTCGCCCTCGATGATGCCTTCTTCTTCCGCGGTGTCCAGGTAGGCGCGCGTCACTTCGTCGGCATCGGCGGGCGGCTCCTCGGCCTGCACGGACTGCGACGACGCTTTTCGGGTGGGCACCGCGCGTGCCGTCCAGTTCGCAATCGGTCCGAGCAGCCGGGCAACGGGCCGGAACGACGGAAGCAGCGCCTCGAGCACACGTTCGGGGTCGCCGATGACGAGCAGCCGCGGCAGCACGACCAGGAACAGTGCGATGAAAATCGCCACGCTGACGAAGATTGTGACGATCGGCCGCGGCCCGTACAGCCCGATTCCGCGTGCCATGAGCACGGTGGCCATGGCCACCACGACGGCCAGGAGCAGCCGAACCGGCGCAAACAGCAGGACCGGGTCGTCGAGGTACTCGCCGAGCGCGCCGGGCCGTGCGCTGCGTTCAGCCAGCAACCGGAGCGACAACCGCATCAACGCGCTGAACGCCGCGTCGATCGTGCCGAGGTAGACCGCGGCACACGCCAGGAGGAAGACAGACAGCGGAATCATTGCCGCTCGATCAGCCCCTCGCGCAGCCCGCCCTTGCGGCGGAGCCGTTTCTCGACCCGCGCCATCTGGCCGGTGTCGGCCTCGTGGTCGTAGCCGAGCAGGTGCAGCAGTCCATGCAACGCAAGCACGCGCAGTTCAGTCGACTCGCGATGGCCTGCGGCCTGTGCCTGCCGTCGTGCCACACCGCGCGCAATCACGATGTCGCCAAGATAGGGGTGGGCCCGCTTACCGAAGGATCCGTCCTCAGCCAGAGCTGACACATCATTCCCTGCCGGGAACGAGAGCACGTCGGTCGCGTAATCCTTTTGGCGATATTGCCGGTTGAGCGCGCGAACGCGAGCGTCGGTCACGACGGCCACGGCGACGCTGCCGCGGGCGGCCGCAGGCGCCACGTCGGACAGCCAGCGCGCGAGCGTGCCGCGCAGCGGGTGCCCGCCTTCATCTGATGCGCTCACGTGGAGACGCCTGCGTGTGCGACGTTGGTCGCCTGGAGCCATGACGCTAGGCGGAGCGCGGCGCGACCACGGCCGGCCGCACTGCCGCGTTTCCATTGGTGTAGACCTCGTACGCCTTGACGATCTGCTGCACGAGCTTGTGGCGAACCACGTCGCGTTCGTCGAAGTGGATGAAAGCGATGCCCTCGATCTCGCCGACCACCTTGATCGCTTCGATCAGCCCCGAGGTCCGGCCCGTGGGCAGGTCGATCTGCGTGATGTCGCCGGTGATCACGGCCTTGGAGCCGAACCCGAGGCGCGTGAGAAACATCTTCATCTGCTCGGAGGTCGTGTTCTGCGCCTCGTCGAGGATGACAAACGAGTCGTTCAAAGTCCGTCCACGCATGAACGCAATCGGGGCGATCTCGATCGTGCCGCGTTCGAGGTAACGGGCGACGCGATCGGCGTCCAGCATGTCGTAGAGCGCGTCGTAGAGCGGACGCAGGTAGGGGTTCACCTTCTCCTGCAGATCGCCCGGGAGGAAGCCGAGCTTTTCACCGGCTTCGACGGCCGGCCGCGCCAGGATGATCCGGCTCACCTTCTTGTTGACGAGGTACGCGACCGCCTGCGCCATGGCCAGGTAGGTCTTGCCGGTGCCTGCTGGACCGACGCCGAACACGATGTCGTTGCTGTCGATGGCGTCGAGATAGCGGCGCTGGTTGATCGTTTTCGGAGCGACACGCCGCTTGCCGGCCGGCGTGAGGCTTCCCTTGAGGAAGTGCTCCTGCAGGTCGACGTCACCATCGCGGGCGACGAGTTCGGCGGCGGTCTTCACGTCCGCATTCGACGGCTTGTAGCCTTCGCGCATGAGTGACGAAAGCTGGTTCACGACCCTCTCGAGCTTGTCGAGACTGTCGTTCTCGCCGTCGACCACCAGTTCGTGTCCCTGCGTGCGAATGCGGACGCCCAGAACCGATTCGAAATGCTTCAGGTTCTCGTCGTACGACCCGAAGAGAGTGGTCACCGCGTCTTCGGGGACGGTGATGCGTTTCATCAATTCACCGGGAGAATAACAATATACATACCAGCCGTTATCGCTGTATCCGCAAGTGCAGTTCGCGCAACTGTTTCGCGTCAACCGTCGACGGCGCGTCCGCCATCAGGTCGACCGCGGTTGCCGTCTTCGGGAACGCTATCACTTCCCGGATGGACGATTCGTTGGCAAGGATTGCCACCATACGGTCCAGCCCCAGGGCGATTCCGCCGTGCGGCGGCGTGCCATACTCGAGTGCCTCGAGGAAGAAGCCGAAGCGCGTCTTTGCCTCCTCGTCGGAGATGCCGAGCCGCCTGAAGATGCGTGCCTGCATCTCGGCGGAGTGGATACGGATGCTGCCGCCCCCGATCTCGCTGCCGTTGAGCACGAGGTCGTAGGCCTTCGCGCGAACCGAACCGGGGTCGCTCTCCAGCTTGTCCATGTCCTCGTCCCGCGGCGAGGTGAATGGGTGGTGCATCGAGTACCAGCGGCCGTCTTCTCCGCTCCACTCGAGCAGGGGGAAGTCGGTGACCCAGACAAGCTCGTACTTCTCGGGATCGGCCAGGTTCTCACGCTTGCCCAGCGCGAGCCGGAGTTGGCCCAGCAGCATCGAGGTCGCGTCGGCCGGCCCTCCGGCCAGCAGCACGAGGTCGTCGGCGCTCGCGCCCATGCCGCCAATCGCCGCGCGCAGGGCTCCCTCGCTGAGCGCCTTCACCGAACTGGTGGGCGGCTCGCCCGGACGCACCCAGATGAGACCGCCAAACCCGATCTGCTTCGCGAGGTCGACGATGCCGTCGATCTGGTTGCGGGTGTACTTGTTGCCGCCGGGCACCGCCAACCCGCGAATGACGCCGCCATCGGCGACGATCTGCTTGAAGACGCGGAATTCGGAGTCGACGAATGCCGTCGACACATCGTGGATTTCGAGGCCGAAGCGCAGGTCGGGCTTGTCCGAGCCGTACCTCGCAATGGCCTCGGCGTAGGGCATGCGGCGGAACGGTGCGGGCACCGACTTGTCGATGCACTGGAAGATCCGCTGGATGACCGGCTCGATGAGCCCGTAGACCAGGTCCGGGGAGGCAAAGGACATCTCCAGGTCGACCTGGGTGAACTCGGGCTGCCGGTCGGCGCGCAGGTCTTCATCGCGGAAGCAGCGGGTAATCTGGAAGTAGCGGTCCATCCCGCCGACCATGAGGATCTGCTTGAAGATCTGCGGCGACTGCGGCAGCGCGTAGAACTCCCCTGGATGCACGCGGCTGGGCACGAGGTAGTCGCGCGCACCTTCGGGCGTCGACTTGGTCAGAATCGGCGTCTCGATCTCCCAGAAGCCCTGGCGATTGAATTCCTCGCGGATCGCAAACGCCACCTTGTGGCGGAGGCCGATGTTCCCCTGCAACCGCGGGCGCCGCAGATCCAGGTAGCGGTACTTCAACCGCACGTCCTCGGACACCGGGGAGTCCTCAGCAATCTGGAACGGCGGCGTCTTCGCCTCGTTCAACAGGCGCAGTTCGCGCGCGAGCACTTCCACTTCGCCGGTGGCGAGCTTCGGGTTCACCGTATCCGGCGAACGGCGTTCCACGAGGCCTTTCACGCCGACGACATACTCGGGGCGGAGCCGCTTGGCCTGCGCGAGCAGGTCGTCGTTGTCCCTGAACACGATCTGCGACACACCTTCGCGGTCGCGAATGTCGATGAAGAGCACGCCGCCCAGATCGCGCACGCGGTGCACCCAGCCGAGGAGCGTCGCGTCGTTGTCGAGATCGTCGGTGCGCAGCGCGCCACACGTGTGAGTCCGAACCCAGTCGCCGAGCTGTTCTGCCATTCCCTATGTCGCCTCAATGCGGACGCGCCGCGCGATGTCCCTGGCCGCGGTCGCCCGTGGTGCGGCATTCTGCTGCCGCGTCTGCAAATCCCGAACGGATACTTCCCCGCGGCCTCGTTCGTCCTCGCCCAGGATGGCGAGCACGGGCGCGCTTCGGCTCGACGCATACTTCAGCGCCCGATCGAGCTTCCGGCTCCCCTCGGGGAACACCTCCACGCGCAGGCGTTCCGCCCGCAGTTCAGCCGCGAGCCGCAGCGCGTCACCCCGGAGGTCGTCGTTGAGAAACGTCACCATGACGTCGACCGGACCACGCGACACCTTCGCCGGAAACATGTCCCGCTCGCTCATCACGACGATGATCCGCTCCAGCCCGAGCGAAAAGCCGCAGGCTGGAACGTCGCGACCGAGGAACATGCCGACCAGGTTGTCGTAGCGGCCGCCGCCACCCAGGCTGCCCTGGAGGTCCGGCACCGCGATTTCCATGATGGCGCCCGTGTAGTATGACAGCCCGCGCGCCAGGCTGGGGTCGATCCGGATCCGCCCGTGTGCCGGGCCGCCGTCGGCAAGCTGGACGATCGTATCCAGTTCATCCACGGCCGTCGGACCGGCGTTATGGCTCTGGACGAACGCCTTCAGCCGCTGAATCATGCTCGCAGGGCTGGGGTCGACGTTCGCTACGCCCATGAAGAAATCGAGGCAGGCCCGGGTTGCCTCCACGTTCACGCCGCGAGCCTGCAATTCCTTCTCGACACCTTCGGGTCCGATCCTGTCGAGCTTATCGATGGCAACAAGCGCCTCGCCCTGGAGTGCTTCGGGCACGCCGGCGCATTCCAGGAGCGCACTGAGCGTCTTGCGGTGATTGAGGCGGATGACGAAGTCCTCGAACCCCAGCCGTCCCAGCACCTCCGACACGGCCCCGATCAACTCGGCTTCGACCACGGGAGACGTCGACCCGATGGCGTCGATGTCGCACTGGTAGAACTCGCGGAACCGGCCGCGCGCAGGGCGATCGGCACGCCACACGGGCTGAATCTGGTAGCGCTTGAAGAACCGCGGCAACTCCGCCTGGTACTGCGCCACGACGCGCGCCAGAGGCACCGTCAGGTCGTAACGCAGCGCCAGATCGGCTTCGCCGCTCGCTTCGTGCTCGCCGCGCTTCAGGATCTTGAAGATGAGGCGATTGCCTTCTTCGCCGTACTTGCCGAGCAGCGTCTCGATGTTCTCGAATGCGGGCGTCTCGAGCGGTTCGAACCCGTAGCTCTCGTACACGTCGCGCACCACGCGCATCACGTGCTCGCGCTTGCGGATGTCGTCGGGCAGGAAATCGCGCGTCCCGCTCGGCGGCTTTGTAGACATGGTCACTGGTAGTCCAATCGATACCCGACGTAGCGATCGGCGTACATCTGAATCTCGTCGAGATCCGCGTCGCTGAGCGTGCGTCGAACTTTTCCCGGGCTGCCCATGACGAGCGACCGGGGTGGAACCTGCATGCCTTCGGGAAGGAGCGTTCCCGCGGCGACGATCGACCCGCTGCCGACGGTGACGCCGTTCAGCAGGATGGCCCCCATCCCGACCAGGCACCGGTCCTCAATCGTGCAGCCGTGCACGACCGCGCCGTGGCCAATCGTCACGTTGTCGCCGATGACGGTGGGATGCGTGTCCTTCATCACGTGAACAATGGTCCCGTCCTGGACGTTCGAACGGCGGCCGATCCGGATCCGGTTCACGTCGCCGCGTATGACGACGCACATCCAGACACTGCTCTCCTCGCCGATTTCAACGTCCCCGATGACCTGTGCGCTGTCGTCGATGAAGGCGGATGGGTGGACCCGGGGCACCTGCCCCCGGTAGGGGCGTAACATTCCCGGTAATTATAGCTGTCCGGCCGAGGCCCAAGCTCGAGCAGACGCGCGCGCCCCCCGGGGGGAAAGCCGGAATCAGTGCAAAGTGCGCAGATGTTCGCTGATCGCCCGCACCTGCTTCGCGCCGTCCCCTTCGAGGGCCGGATAAAACGATTTCGGAAAATCCGGCCAGAAGGTGGGCATCCGGGTCCCAGGCAGGATGGCTGCCGGATTGCGCAGCCAGGCCAGAAGCCACTCGGGCTGCAGCCGCTCGCGCGTCATCCGCAGGTCGGGAGCGAGGTTCGACGCCGGCTGATCACGAGGAATATCGCCGAGCACGTGACACTGCTGGCACTTGAGGAGTTCAAACAACTCCTTCCCCGCCGCTGCCGTCACACCGCCAGGGGCCGCCGACGGTTCGGGGTTCGATGGCGCGATGGCGCGCAGGTAATTGCCCGCCCGCTCCACTTCATCGTCTGAAAGTGCGAAGGTCGGCATCCGGACAGACAGCCACGGCCGGATGGTCTTCGGCTGATGCAGGAATCCGCGAAGCCATCCTGCCTGGACCCGGGAACCCTCCGGTGTCAGCGGCGGCGGACCAAGAGCGGGTTCCGGCACGAGAGCCGCGAAATCGCCGCCGACCCCTTCGACCTGGTGACACCCGACGCAGTTGCGCTCCTGGACCAGGGTGCGGCCCGTCACCTTCGCCAGGTGCCAGGGCGTGGTGAGCGCGTGCATTTCCCGCGCACGCCCCGAAACCGCAGTGAGCGCGAGCGCCAGACGCTCCGTTTCCTTCGGTCCGAAGCGGTAGCGCGGGCCGGTGTGTGACGGCGTGGTCCCGCTCGACGAGATGGCTTGATTCCCGGCCTGCGGCGCTGAACTCTCGAAGAGCGCGGTGACCGACGCCTCGTCCCAGTCCTGCGCCTCACGCATATGCACCGGCGTGCTGCGCCGCTCGAAGCCGCGGATCTCGTGGCAGTTGAAGCAACCCAGTGCATCGATCACCGCTCGACCGGCGGCACTGCGCAACGCGGCACCGGTCAAGGCTGTCGTCTCGGGCGGCGCCGCGGACTCGTATCGCCGCAGCACCTGTCGATACGCCTCATCGTCGTCTCGAGGCGGAAGGGCCGCTTCGGAACCGGCGCCGGCCAGCGTCTGCAGATAGGTCGCCGCGTCGGCCGCTTCCTCGGCGTCGAGACGCAGGTTCGGCATGCGCGTGCCCGGGCTGTAGCGTGAAGGATCCCGCAGCCAGTCGAACAGCCAGCCGTACGTGGTCTTGCCGCCGACGCCCTGGAGCGGCTGGCCGAAACTGCGCCGCAGGCTCGAGTCGTCGCGTGCGGCATCGCCAACCATGTGGCAACCGAGACAGCCGATCGACTCAACCAGCTTCTGGCCGCGCGACGGGTCACCGCGCGGAGGCACCGCCACAGCGGGCGTATAGGTCTCGCTGTTCGCGAACAGGTATGCGACGACCGCGTCGATCGCGGACCGTTCGTCGGTTCCGAGCACCTGCCGCCCGCTCCAGAAGGCCGGCATCCAGGTCGCCGGCTTGATCGCCCCTGGCTCCGCCAGCCACTGCCTCACCCATTCCGGCGAGAGTTTCCCGCTGATGCGGCGAAGGTCGGGCCCGCGCTTCGGCGTCTGCTCCATCCCGGGCACGACGTGACAGGCGTAGCAACCGGCCCGTTCGACCGTCACGAGCGCGTCGTTCAGGTCCGTGCGACCAGGCTGGTAGCGCTCTCCGAGATGGCAGGTGACGCAGGCGGCCGCGGTGTGCGCAACCGGAAGCATCGCGCCTTGCGCTCGGCGGTCGGCCCAGGTGCGGCCGGATGCAGCCCGTGCTCCAGCATCGCCACCCGAGTGGCCGGCGCCTGAAAAGCTCGTGGCATGTCCGTCGCCCTCGTGGCACGACGCGCATCGGACCCGAGATGGCGGATGTGGCGACTGCGCGCCCACGTACGAGGAGAGGTCGGGATGCCCCCGGAACGGCACCGGAAACGCCTCGAATCCTGGTGTGGCGATCGCCACGTGACAGGCAACGCATCCGTTCTCATTCACCGGAGACGCAGGCACCACATCGCGCAACGTCGTTTCGCGTGAGACGGTCACCATCGGGCCGGCCAGCACGGCGGACCGGACCGTCGCCGCGTCGCTCCAGCCAAGACGCGCCTCGATGACGGATGCCTCGGCCTCGTACGACTCGCGCTGCGTCCCGCTCGCGGCGCGCGCCTGCGCGCGGAGGCGCATGACCCGGCTGCGATCGGCCGCCCGCGCGCTGCTGCTCTGTCGCGCGGCGTCCACCTGCCTTCGAAGGTCGGCAAAGTGCCTGCGGATCTGCTGCACTTCCGACAATGGGCGCGACAACGCCCAGCCGGCGACGATCGACAACAGGATGCCGGCGGCGGCAAACAGTCGCGGGGCGCGACCGCCCATCCTGCTCCGTTTCACGTTCGCCTTCTCACGTCCGATCGTCCGAACGTCCGAGCCGAGTTCTAGATTCGGGGAAGCGTGACGCCGCGCTGCGCCTGGTACTTGCCCTGCTTATCCTTGTAGGAGGTGTCGCAGGGTTCGTCGCCCTGGAAGAAGAGGACCTGCGCGATCCCCTCGTTCGCATAGATCTTGGCGGGCAGCGGCGTGGTGTTGGAAATTTCAATCGTGACGTGACCCTCCCATTCGGGCTCGAAGGGGGTGACATTCACGATGATCCCACAGCGCGCGTAAGTCGACTTCCCGAGGCAGACCGTCAGGATGTCGCGGGGAATCCGGAAGTACTCGATGGTGCGCGCCAGGGCGAACGAGTTCGGCGGGATGATGCAGACGTCCGCCTTGATGTCGACGAAGGACTTCGGGTCGAAGTTCTTCGGATCGACGACGGTGTTGTAGATGTTCGTGAACACCTTGAACTCGTCGGCGACCCGGATGTCGTACCCGTAGGACGACACACCGAAGGACACGACGCCCGTGCGCGACTGCGTTTCGACGAACGGCTCGATCATGCCGTGCTCGATTGCCATGCGCTTGATCCAGCGATCAGCTTTGATGCCCATGTGTCAGCGTCGAAACCAGGCGAGCAGGAGTGTCAATACGATGCTCAGGACAACGGACGTCGTGAGCGGGAAATAGAACGACAAGTTACCGCGCCGAACCGCGAAGTCGCCCGGCAGCCGGCCGAGTGGAAGGCCGAGCATCACCACCGCCCCGATGGCGGCGATTGCCAGTCCGATGATGACGAGAGCTTTTCCCACGAACCTTACACGTGCGCCGGGTTCGAGCCTGGTGTAACTAGATCAGGTCCACGCCGGCGAAAAAGTACCCGATCTCGTAGGCTGCCGTCTCGGGCGCGTCCGAACCATGCGTGGCGTTGCGCTCGATCGATTCGGCGAATTCCTTCCGGAGCGTACCGGCATCGGCCTTTGCCGGGTCTGTCGCACCCATGAGCGTGCGCCACTTCTTGATGCCGTCAGCGGCCTCGAGAACCAGGACGACCGCTGGGCCGGATGACATGAACGAGGTCAGGCTGCCGAAGAACGGCCGCTCGCGATGCACGGCGTAAAACCCTTCGGCCTGCGTCTGCGAGAGGCTCACGCGCCGCATGGCGCGAATGGTGAATCCTTCGTCTTCTATCCGCTGGATGATCCGGCCCGCGAGCTTCCGCTCCACGGCGTCCGGCTTGATGATGGCTAACGTGCGCTGGGACATCAGGGGATTATACACAGCGGAAATTGCTAATCGCTAATTGGCAATCGCGAATCGCGAATCGCAAATCGCCAAATGGAAATGCCAGGGGCGGCACGGCGGAAATTGCTAATCGCCAATTGCTAATTGCTGATTGGAAACGCGTACGACGCGTGCGAGGCGCGCGCAAATTCGAACAAACCATTGGGCCGGCCTCATGGCGCAGCGCTTGTTACGACGACCGCGCATGGAACCAAAGGATCTGAAAGAGCGCGCCATGCGCTTCGCTGTCAACATGGCCGCCCTCTGCAGGACGACGCAGACAGACTGGGCGGGCCGGCGGCTCGCCGATCAGATGTTCAGGAGCGCGACTAGCGTAGCGGCCAATTACCACGCCGCCTGCCGGGCACGCTCCCGGCGGGAGTTCGTCGCCAAGATGGGATTGGTCGTCGAGGAGGCGGAGGAAACGGTGTTCTGGCTGGAGTTCGCGTCGCGTGCGGGGTTGACCACGACATCGAGGGCCGCTCCGCTCATTCAAGAAGCCCGCGAACTCCTGGCGATCTTCACGGCCTCGGCGAAAACGGCAGCCGCCAATCAGCCGGGCCGCAGGTGACCCTCGTCGGCAATCTCCAATTAGCAATTAGCAATTAGCAATCAGCACTTCACCTGAGTCCTTCCATTATCTCGTCTAGTGCTTCTCTGCTCGGCCGCGTCCGCTCCAGCGGCAGGTTGGCGAGCGGTTCGTCGACCATCTTCAACTGGTCGATGAAGTCGTCGCGATCGGGCTCGATGTAGACCAGGCCGGTCGGGTACTCGCCCTTGCGCGAGCTCTCGATGAGATGCGTCAGCGCGTTGATCTTGTCGGTCGGATCGTACCCCTCACCGAGTTTGCGCAGGACAAGCCTGGAGCCGTCGTGCAGCCGCACTTCCTGCGCCGTGCCCGGTTCGTATTCCACGGAGATGTCCTCGAAGAACGGGACGAAGTTCACATCCTCGAGCCGCTCGTCGTGCTCCTTCACGTACGCGTAGCTCTTGGTGGAGCCCTCGTGATCGTTGAAGGCGACGCAGGGAGACAGCACGTCGATCATCGCCGTGCCGTGGTGTCCGAGCGCAGCCTTGAGCAGCGACTGAAGCTGCGGCTTGTCGCCCGAGAACGAGCGCGCGACGAACGATGCGCCCAGCTCGATCGCCAGCGCACAGGTGTCGAGGGACGGTAGATCGTTCACTGCCCCGGTCTTCAGGCGCGAGCCGAGGTCGGCGGTCGGTGAGAACTGACCCTTGGTCAGGCCGTAGCAGCCGTTGTCTTCGATGATGTACAGCATGGGGACGTTGCGGCGCATCAGGTGCACGAACTGCCCGATGCCGATTGCGCCCGTGTCACCGTCTCCGCTGACCCCGATGGCAATGAGCTTCCGGTTGGCCAGCACTGCGCCGGTGGCGACTGACGGCATCCGCCCATGGACGGCGTTGAAACCGTGAGAGGAGCCGAGGAAGT
>Ga0207701_10007427_pt1 | contig 10900 bp, 9 predicted proteins | sample KBSSwiSSwithPhiX_FD_184294 | JGI IMG/M metagenome (GOLD analysis project Ga0207701, IMG submission 184294) | Switchgrass rhizosphere bulk soil microbial communities from Kellogg Biological Station, Michigan, USA, with PhiX - S5 (SPAdes) (version 2) | ecosystem: Environmental > Terrestrial > Soil...
AGAGCGCGCTCAGGAACGAGGGCAAGGCGAACCCGAGGTTCCGCTCTGCAGCCCGGATCGCTTCCTCGTTCACCGGAGGCATGAGAAGCGGTCTGCTTCCCGACGCGTCGATTCGGGTCGCCGGATTCGTTCTGCGTTCCGCGATTCGCGCGATCGTTTCTTCCCACATCGAGTCCGTCCGCCCAACGATCACGCGTTCAGCGGCGGCGCGCAAGCGCGGTCCGCTGCAACGCGCGGTTGGGCAGCCGCACGCTACGGTCGGAGCGTTTGCACGAAGGTCGCGGCACGCGATCCGACGCCTATCAGGACATCATGGTGATTCTCGGCAATAGCCCACTCGAATGAGCGCCCAGCGATATAGAACTCGACCGAATGATGGTTCTGCAGCGTCCCGATCGCGGCGGTAAGGGTTGCGTCGAACGCCCAGAATGGCGCTTTGCGCTTACGCTGCGACTCGTCTTCGACAAGCAACCAGATCCGAGTGTCGGCAGGTGCGAACGCAAGCAAAACTTCGAGACCGACGGGACCGGACACCGAAACGGACGGCTCTCGGAACTTCTCCCAGAGCCAAACTGACGCTCGGTTTGCGACGCCACGGACTGTGAATGCCTCCAAGAATCGGTCCACGACCGCGAGCCCGTCGCGTCCAGTAAGTTGCCGAAATTGTGTCTTGCCGTAGCCGCACTCCCGTGCAGTAGCCAGAATGTCGTTCGGCGTATCGAAGCGTGCTCTTCGCATCAACGTTTCCTAAGTCGTTGTCTGCCCAACGACCTGCCGTTCAGCAGCGAACGCCGAGGTCGCGTTCGAGCGTATCACGGCCGACAGGAGCCTCGGGCCCAGCCCGCGGCGTCGCGGCACGAGCTCACATTCGGGCGGAACGGTGTGGCGTTCGTCTGCTGCAACGGCTGGTTAGACCGCGACGTCTCGCCTCAATTGTGGGCTGCTTCGCCGGTGGGAAGTAGATGCGGATGTCGTCAGCACGGATCGGCAGCGGGATCGAATAGACGACCTCTCGGGGCCCGGCCGGGGACGGGCTCCTAACGCGTCCGGCCTGCTCTATCGTGCACGCCACCGCGCGTTCGTTCCCCGGAGTGCTATGCACGTCGACGACGCGCGCGGGACTGCCAGGCTCGGCAAAGACTCCCTTAAGTACGACTTCACCGGGCTGATTAGGTTGGTTGAACTTCAGACAAATCGCGGAGATTTGGATGAGATCGAATACCGCCTTCTGCGTCGCCGGATCGGTAGCACCCCGGCTCGGACTGCGACTTGGTTGCTCGGAGGCTGTCGCGCACGCGCCACCAATTGTGACAACCGCTGCCAGACTCCAGGTGCGCAAGCGCATCATGTCGGCGGTCTAACGATCACGCGTTCAGCGGCGGCGCGCAAGCGCCGACCGCTGCAACGCGCGGTTAGACGGACCTCGCTAAGTGCCAAAGCCGCCGCTGCACCTCTTCATCCGAGGTGTCGACGAGCCCTAGCTTCCGATGATATCGGAACGGTGATTCCGTCTGTGCCGCGGCGGACAATGCCTTTGTAGCGAATTCTCGGGCATCGTCCGGACTCCCGAGATGCTCCGACAGGAATGCCGCGGCCCCAAAGGCCCGATACTGCGCGATAGGGAAGATTTCGTGATGCTGGCGTGCTCTGACGACTTCGAGAACCTCTGCGTAGAGATCATCTCGATTGAGGGCAAGGACAAGCTCCGAAAGATCCAGGTACGCGTGGCCCTGAACACTAGGATGTGATCGTTCAACAGCCAATGCAGCCTGGTACGCTTGGACGGCCTCGTCTGGACGCTGCATGGCTACGAGGCACTTGCCGCGTTGTCGGTGTGCTTCTCCGAGCTGCGAGGGATCGGGGAAATCGCGAAGTAGGCGATCGAGGAGTTCAAGAGCAGCCTCGTAGAGCGGCGGCTCCGCGTCCTCAGAAAGGTGGAAGGCCTGAATCCGCAAGTATTGGGACTTATGGAACGCGGTGCGCGTGCGCCCAAGGCGCGACTCGAAATCCACTCGATCCTCGGAGGTCCAGGTTCTGCGCCTGAACCAATCGTTCCGCGTCGCCACAGTCTGTTCCGTCTAACGATACTGCCGTTCAGCGGCGGGCGGGAGCGGCAACCAGCGACTACTCGCAGCTCATCGCCGGGCGGTAGACCTGGAAGATGTTGCTGCCGCTGGAGCCGCCCGACGCGATGCCGCCGCCGGGGATGTAGATCAGGCCGCCCACGAACGCCGCGCCGGTGACGCCGTGGATCGGCGTCGGGAGCGGCGCGAGCTGCGTCCAGGTGTTGGTGCGTGGGTTGTAGACGTCGTGATCGGGGAAGACGTCGTTGGGCTCGCCGATCCCCTGCCCCTCGCCGCCCCACACGAAGAAGCATCCGTTGGCCGCGACGCCGTTGACGCCGCCGCGCGGCCGCGGCATGCGCGCGCCCGTCGTCCACATGCCGGTGCCGGGATCGAAGATGTCCAGCGAGTCGGTGCGTGGGCTGCTGAAACTGCCTCCGTTGTAGCGCCCGCCCGCGACGTAGATCTTGTTCGCGATCGCCGTGACCGCGATGTGGTTCCGATCCGGATACGCCTGCGGCAGATCGGACAGCGGCGTCCAGGCGTTGTCGCTGATGTCGTAGACCTCGAAGGCGTTGCCGGCCGGCGGGCGCCCCGCCACGACGTAGATCTTGTCGCCGATGACGGCCGCCGCGCCGGCGCCGCGCGCGGTCGGCATCGCCGTCAGCTCGCGCCAGGTGCCGCTGGCGCCGGCTGTCGGATCCAGCTCGAACGCGCGGTTGGTGTCGGCGCCGCTGGTCTGGCCACCGAGGCTGTAGAGTCGTCCGTTCACGCCCGCGATCACGGGATGGTGGACCGGAATCGGGTGCGCCGGCCCCATCGCCCAGCTGTCGGTCGCGATGGTGTAGACGAGCACGGTCGCCACCGTCGCCGCGGGCGAGCTCGGGTAGCCGCCGACGACGTAGATCTTGCCGTTCACCTCGCCGACGCCCATCTCCGAATTGGACGCGAGCAGCATCGCGCGCCGGCCGTATTGCCCGGGCGCTGGATTCAGCGCTCCGCCGGCGCCGGTAGTCCCCGCGCCGCCCGTCGTGCCCGCGACGCCCGTCGTTCCCGCTACGCCGGTCGTCCCCGCGCGGCCCGTCGTACCGGCGCCGCCCGTCGTCCCCGCGCCGCCCGTCGTCCCCGCGCCGCCCGTCGTCCCCGCGCCGCCCGTGGTCCCCGCAACGCCAGTCGTTCCCGCACTGCCCGTCGTCCCCGCGCTGCCCGTCGTCCCCGCGCCGCCCGTCGTCCCCGCGCCGCCGGTCGTCCCGGCGCCACCGGACATCCCGGTCGCGCTGGAACCGCCGCAGGCGCCGGCGCCCAGCAACGCCAGCGCGGCTATGAGGGTCCGCGATCGCATCGCCTTCACTATATGCCGTTAGTGTGACGGGACCTTCAAAGGTCCCGAACGAACCGCCCCCGCGGTGTAAGCTGCCGCCGCAACATGGCCGCCGACCCGTCGCTGCCGCTCACCGCCGATCGGGTGGCCGCCACGCTGGGCACGCGGTGGCTGGGGCGAACGTTCGAATGGCACGCCGCCTGCGCGTCGACCAGCGATCTCGCCGCCGAGCGCGCGCGGACCGGCGCGCCCGCGGGCCTGGTGATCGCCGCCGACGAGCAGACGGCCGGACGCGGGCGCCTCGGCCGCAGCTGGCATTCGCCCGCCGGCGAGAACCTGTACGTGTCGCTGCTGCTGCGCCCCACCCGCCCCGCCGCCGAGATTCCCCCGCTGACGCTGCTGGCCGGCGCCGCCGTCGCGCGCGCGCTCGTGCCGCTGGGCGTGTCGCCCCGTTTGAAATGGCCGAACGACGTTCAGCTAATTGACGCCGCCGGCGCACGCCGCAAGCTGGCCGGCGTGCTGACGGAGATGGCCAGCGCCGGCGCGCGCGTCGAGCACGTGGTGGTCGGAATCGGCATCAACGTGAACGCGACCGCGTTTCCGCCGGAGCTGGCCGACCGCGCGACCTCGCTGCGCGTGGCGCTGGGTCGGCCCGTCGATCGCGCGCGCGTACTGGCCGCCGTCCTGGATGCGTTCGAGCCGCAGTACGCTGAATTCGAGCGCAGCGGACCGGCCGCCGCAGTGGCGGCCTTCAGCGCGTTCGCGGCCCTGCCCCAGCGCTGCCGCATCGACGATCGTCTGGAAGGCGTCGCGCTGGGCGTCGATCCCGACGGCGCCTTGCGTTTGCGCGACGATGCAGGCCAGATCCACCGTGTGATATCAGGAGAGGTTCAACCATGACCACGTTCGAGGCGCTCGTGCTGGGCATCGTGCAGGGGGTGACGGAGTTCCTGCCCATCTCGTCGACGGCGCACCTGCGCATCGTCCCCGCCCTGGCGGGATGGGGCGACGCGGGCGCGGCGTTCACCGCCGTTTTGCAGCTGGGGACGCTGGCGGCGGTGGTCGGCTACTTCCTTCCCGACCTGCTGCGCATGGTGCGGGCATCGATCGCGTGGCTGGCCGATCGCTCGCGGCCGCCCGAGCCGGCGGCGCGCCAGTTCGGCTACATCATCCTGGGGACGCTGCCCGTAGGCGTCGTGGGGCTCGTGTTCAAGCACGCGATCGAAGGCTCGCTGCGTTCGCTGTGGGTGATCTCGGCGGCGCTGATCGTCGTGGCGGTGGCGCTGGCGTGGGTCGAACGCACGGCGCGCCACAGCCGCGACTTCGACGACATCCGCCTGCGCGACGCGATGATCATCGGCTGCGCGCAAGCGCTGGCGGTGGTGCCTGGCGTGTCGCGCTCGGGCATCACGCTGGTGGCGGCGCTGGCGATCGGTCTGCGGCGCGACGCCGCCGCGCGCTTCTCGTTCCTGCTGGGTGTGCCGGCGATCGCCGCGGCCGGCATCTTCGAGCTGAAGCCGCTGCTCAAGTCCAACGACGTCGGCGGCGCCGCGCTGGCGGTCGGCCTGCTCGCGGCGGCCGGCGCCGGATACCTGAGCATCGCCTGGCTGCTGCGTTTCTTGCGCGCGCGCACGACGATGCCGTTCGTCATCTACCGGGTCGCGCTGGGCGCGCTGCTGCTGGCGCTGCTCGCTTCGGGCCGCCTCGCGCCATGACCTTGACGCGCGCGCGGCGCGCAAATTGACGCGTTTGCGCGGGAAAACGCGCGACGGCGCCGTTAGTAAATGACAGAAAGTTGTGTGTCCGGGTACGCTGCTTACCCATGAAGAAACACCTGTCGTTGGTCGTGGGATTGGGATTGTCGGTCGCCGGGATCGGATGCGGCGACATTGAAGGAAGCGAGCAGGACACCGTCGACACGCGCACGAGCGCGGTCCAGGACGCCGAGCTGGCGCCGACGGGCAAGGGCATCGGGACCATGAACAAGTTTCAGAACCCGAGCGGCAACGCAAAGCCCGGTGGTGGACCGGGTGGCGCATCGAGCAACGGTATCAACTATCACGGCGGTCCGGTGATGCTCGGGACGGTCAACGTCTATTACATCTGGTACGGCAACTGGGCCGGCAACAGCGCCACGACGATCCTCACCGATCTCGCGAGCAACATCGGCGGGTCGCCCTACTACAACATCAACACGACCTACTACAACGGCGCGAACCAGCACGTTTCGAACGCCGTCGCCTACGCGAGCTCGACGACCGACAACTATTCGCAGGGCACGTCACTGACCGACACCGCGATCCGCACCGTCGTGAGCAGCGCGATCACGAGCGGCAGGTTGCCCTTGGACGCGAACGGCGTCTACTTCGTGCTCACCTCCAGCGACGTGACGGCGTCCAGCGGCTTCTGCACGCAGTACTGTGGCTGGCATACGCACGCGTCGATCAGCGGCGTCGACGTCAAGTACGCGTTCGTCGGTAACCCGGACCGCTGCCCATCCTCTTGCTCGATGCAGACCACCGGTCCGAACGGCAACGCCGGCGCGGACGGCATGGCGTCGATCATCGCGCATGAGCTCGAGGAGGCGCACACCGATCCCGACCTCAACGCCTGGTACGATCGCCGCGGCTACGAGAACGCGGACAAATGCGCGTGGACGTTCGGCACGACGTACACGACGGCGAACGGCGCCAAGGCCAACATGAACCTCGGCGGCCGCGACTTCCTCATCCAGCAGAACTGGGTGAACGCCGGCGGCGGCTACTGCGCAGTCGGTATCTGATCCCGTCCCCGAAGAGGCCGCCTCTTAGGCGGCGGCCTGATTTCCTTCGCGCAACGTTGCCCCTCCGCGCAGGCTGTTCAACTTGTCAGCTTGCGGAGATTGCTCGAGGGGAGGTTCGACATGGGGAACAGGGGATCGAAGGGGTTGGTGGTGGCGGTCGCGTTCGGGATTTCGGCGTTCGCGGCGTGCGGCGGCGAGGAGAACGACGACGACGTCGTCACGGTAGAGTCCGCGCTGCTGACGGCGACGCCGGCCGATCCGGTGGCGTTCTGTAGAGGCCTGGCAAGCTCGGGCTTCAACGTCATCATCGGCTCGCCCAATAACGACATGATCAACGGGACGGCGGGGCGGGATTGCATCGTCGGCCTCGGCTCACAGGACCGCATCAACGGCCTGGGCGGCGATGACATCATCTTCGGCGGCGACGGCGACGACGTCATCACCGGCGGCGACGGCAACGATCAGATCTTCGGCGGCAGCGGCCAGGACAACATCGCGGGCGGCAACGGCAACGATCGCCTGTTCGGCGAGGACGGCGACGACGTGATCATGGGCGACGCCGGCAACGACGTGCTGTCGGGCGGCCAGGGGCAGGATCGCCTGTTCGGCGGCGGGGGCGACGATCAGATCACCGGCGGCAGCGGCGACGATCGCCTCGACGGCGGCGACGGCAACGACAGCCTGAGCGACTGCGTGAACCACAACACGCTGATCGGCGGCAACGGCACCGACACCTGCCAGGCCAACCTGACCGGTTCGAATTCCAGCAGCGTCTCGACCTGCGGGCGCGTCGCCTGCCCGGGCGCGTAGCGGCTGCGATCGCTCCCGGCTGGCGCGCTGGTCAGGGCGCCAGCCGGAGGACGTAGTCTTCCTGGTACGGGTTCGGAGATGACGTGAACAGCATACCGGCGATCGTGCATCCGCCGGTGCGCGGACAGATGACCTCGCGGATCAACGTGTCGGACGAGAAGCCCACGACCGTTTCGAACGTTCCGTCTGATTGGTAGCGATACACGCGATCGGAGGCGGCGAGGATCCGGCCCCTCGCGTCGACGGCGATGCGAGCGACAGGTCCCATACTCGGCTGCCGCGCGATCGGCACCATGGTGCCGACGCCGGCATCGTCGAGCCGGAACAGACCATTGACTCCGGTGACCAGGAGGTGCTGGTCCCGATCGACGGCCAGCGCGACGATCGGCCAGCTCGCGGCGAACACGAACCCGGGATCGATCCCGCCCTCGGCATTCAGCCGGATCACGCCTGTCGTCGTTGCGAGGTACAGGCGCCCGCTGTCGTCGATCGCGTGGCGGCCCCGGTAACCCACGCTGGTGCGGAACCCGGAATCTTCCTTGCCGTCTGGCGCGAACGCCCGAACATCGCTGCCCATCGCCAGCACGCGGCCGGAAGGTTGAACGTCGATGCCACCGGATTCGCCCGCAATGAAGCTCCCGACGTCCAGGACGCCACGGTCGCCGAACGTCGGATCGGGCGTCCCGTCGTCACGCAGGTGAATCAGCGCCGCCGCGCTTCGCATGCGCGACGCACCGAGATACGCAAAGGTGCCCTGCCCCGGCCGACCAGCGCGCGCGCTCCAGACCGTATCGAGGGGAAAGCCGTTCAGCGTCGGAGGATGGTCGGCCAGAAGCGTCGACAGCGTGCCTTCGGCCGACAGGATCCTCAAGCCGCCGGCACCCGCCCACACGGCCACCGCCCTGTCGTCGTTGAGAACGATGGCGCCTTGAACCGGAAATTGCGTGTGGTCGAAGCCCGAGCCGAGCAGCCGCACGCCGGTGCCCCCGAAGGTGGCGTCGAGCCCTGGCGTGGGCGGTCGGACCTCGCCGGAGACGGAGACATGGACGTCGCCGCCGTTGGTTGCGAAGGCCACGTCCGCGTCGTGACGACCGGACACGCGCGACGTGAAGCAGAGCCGGACTGTGCAGGGCAGCTGGTCGCCGGTGCGATCGCTGTTGCTGCACCTGTCCAGCGCGACCGTGAACGCCGGCGAACCCGTGACCGCGACGGCCGAGACCAGGAGCGGGAGGTCGCCGTCGTTCCGCAGACTGACCTCGCCGGCGCGCGCGCAGGGACGATCGAGCTCCGGTGCGAGAGGCGCGCCGAGCAGCGCTGCATTCGTCGAATCGATGAACGCAACCGCCAGCGCCGGCTGCATGCCCGCCCAGTCGCAATCAGTTTCTCGTATGCCCGGGACGCACCTCGGAGGCCAATTGCTCGAATTGGATGAGCCGTCCGGCACGGCGGCATCGTCGTTCGACGACAGATTCGCCGCGCCGCAGCCCGCCAGCACGGCGAGCGCCGCCAGTGGAAACGAAGCGCGACGCGCCGCCGTCATGGCCCGGTCCAAACAGCAACCACTATGCCAGCTCGTACGGCCGCGCTCGCATGGATCGCGCGCTCGATTTCCGACGACGACTTGTCGGTTTCGCGCGTTCGCGGCACCGTCCGTCGGACAAGTCGTTGTATTCTCGCGATGCGCAGTGGCCGGCTGGAGAACCTTGAGTTTCGCGGTGATGGTCGCGTCGTTCGCGGGCTGCGGGGCGTGGGCCGACGACCTGTTCTGCGAGGGCGAAGGTTGCGGCTGGTCGCCGGGCGCGTGGCAGCGCTTGCAGACGCTCGCGAACCCGGGGCCGCCGCCGCCCGATCCGACCAACCGCTGGGCGGACACGGCGGAGGTGATCGCGCTCGGCGAACGGCTCTACAACGACACCGCGTTCTCGGGTCCGTCGCGGCTGGCGGATTCCCTGGGCCGGACGACGACGCAGGGACGCGCGCCCGCCGGGACACCGATCAACATCTCGTGCGCGACCTGCCACGACGTGCGCCGTGGCGGCGTCGACATATCGTCGGCGCCGGGCAACGTGTCGGTCGGCGCCGGCATCACCGACGTCAACGCGCAGCCGACGATCAACGCCGGCTACCGCAAGACGGTGTTCTGGAACGGGCGGCTGGATTCGCTTTGGGGACTGAACCTCGTCGTCGCCGAGAGCGGCACCACGCTGAACGGCAACCGCCTGCAGACCGCCCACGTCCTCGCCGACAAGTACGCCAGCGACCTCGACAGTCTTTTCGGGGCGGTGCTGCCGACCAACTGGCGCGACCGGGTGGCGACGCTGCCGGCGTCCGGGAAGCCGACCGTCGACGCGTACGAGGGCCTGAACGACAGCGACAAGGCGCTGGCCAACACGCTGCTGGTCCTGTGGGCGAAGTCGATCGCCGCCTACGAACGCACGCTGATCAGCCGCAACAGCGACTTCGACAAGTTCGTCGCGGAGGGGCCGGGGTCGAAGCGCATCTCCGAGCGCGCGAAGGCGGGCGCGCGGCTGTTCGTCGGCAAGGCGGGCTGCATCGACTGTCACAGCGGGCCGATGCTGACCGACGACGCGGTCCACAACGTGGGCGTGCCGCAATCCGGAACGGCGGTACCGACGGTCAGCGACTGCGCGGCGGGGTCATCGTGCGACTGCACCGGCGCCGGCAAGAACTGCCTGCCCTGGGGCGCGTACAACGCGCTGCTGTGGATGCGCGACACGGGTCCGAAGTGGTACCCGCTGATCGACGCGTGGAACGACGACCCGAAGCGCGTCACGCATGCGCCGCCGGCGACACCGTTCGATCCGTCGCTGAAGGGCGCGTGGCGCACGCCCAGCTTGCGCGACGTCGCCCTGACCGCGCCCTACATGCACGACGGCGTCTACGCGACGCTGGAGGATGTGGTGTGGCACTACAACACGGCCGGACGCGGCGAGACGGCGGAGGCCGTCGGAACGCCGGCGGCGCAGTTGAAGCCGCTCGGCCTGACCGAGGCCGAAGCGAGCGACCTGATCGAGTTCTTGAAGACGCTGACGGGGGGAGAGCCGATCGAGGGCGGCGGCGGCGCGGACGGCGGCGCGGACGGTGGCGGATGCGCGGCGACGGCAACGTGCGAGGTCCCGCCGACGGTGCAGGCCATCCTGGAAAAGGAATGCCTGTCCCCTTGCCATCTAGGCGAGTACGGGACGGCGCGGGCTTCGTATCAGTCGCTGGTCGGCGTTCATGCGACCCTCGACATGGGCTGCACGGACCGGGTGAAGGTGGTGCCGGGGGACGCGGCGAACAGCTACCTGATCGCGAAGCTGCGCGGCTTCCTGTCGATATGCGGCGTGCCGATGCCCCAGAACAGGCCGCCGCTGTCGGAAGCGCAGATCCAGACCATCGAGGCGTGGATTAAAGCCCTCCGCCCCTGAAGGATCGGCCCGCGCGCGACACTAACGGTCGATGTCCAGGCGTCTCATCGTCGCGGTCGTGCTGGCGTGCGGGGCGTGCGCGACCAGCGAGGGCGGCCCGGTCAGCGGCGCGGCGGGGACGACCGGCACCGCGGGAAACGGTGAAGCGGGAACGACCGGCAGCGCCGGCAGCAGCGCGACCGCGGGGACGACCGGCAGCAGCGGCAGCGGCGGCAGCAGCGGATCGACCGGCGCTGCGGGCACGGGCGTCGCCGGAACCGGCGGAGGCGAGCGCGGCGGGACGACCGGCGCCGCCGGCACGACCGGACGTGGCGGCACGACCGGCGCCGCCGGGACGACGGGCGCCGCCGGGCGCGGCGGGACGACCGGCAACGCCGGCACGACCGGACGCGGCGGCACGACGGGCGCGGCGGGAACGACCGGACGCGGCGGCACGACGGGCGCGGCGGGAACGACGGGCGCGGCGGGAACGACCGGCGCCCCAGGAACGACC
>Ga0207701_10007428_pt1 | contig 10900 bp, 10 predicted proteins | sample KBSSwiSSwithPhiX_FD_184294 | JGI IMG/M metagenome (GOLD analysis project Ga0207701, IMG submission 184294) | Switchgrass rhizosphere bulk soil microbial communities from Kellogg Biological Station, Michigan, USA, with PhiX - S5 (SPAdes) (version 2) | ecosystem: Environmental > Terrestrial >...
TCGGTGCACGCGGGGTGGAGGGGCACCGCGGCGGGGATCGCGCGGGTCGCGGTCGAAACGCTCGCCGCACGCGGCGTCCCGGCCGAGCGCCTGGTCGCCGCCCTCGGCCCCGCCGTCGGGCCGTGCTGCTACGAGGTCGGACCGGAGGTCGCCCGCTCGTTCCCGGGATTCGCGAGACCTGCGGGTGGGGGGCGGGTGACGCTCGACCTGCACGGGGCGAACGCCGCCCAGCTCGCCACGGCCGGGATTCCGGCCCGCGCGATCCATCGGGCGCCGTGGTGCACGCGCTGCCGCAACGACCTGTTCTTCTCCGTGCGGGCGGAGGGGAGGAGGGCCGGCCGGCTCATGGCCGTGATCGGTGTCTCCGGCCAATCTTGACGACCCCGGTGGGGTAAGTCACAATCCCCGCTTTCGCGACGTGTCGATCGCTTTTCGGGGTCGACGGGGGATCGATGGTGCACCCGGCCGTGCTCGTCCTGGCCGCGGCCACGCCGACGCAGGGCGGAGCGCCGCAGCAAAGCAGCTTCCTCGTCCTGCTCCCCGCTTACGCGGCGATCTTCGCCCTCTTCTATTTCCTGATGATCCGGCCGGCGCGCCAGCGCCAGCGGGAGCACGGCGCGATGCTGTCCGCCCTGAAGCCCGGCGACAAGGTCGTTTGCGCCAACGGAATCCACGCCACGGTCGTCGGCGTGGAGGACGCGACCGTGCAGGTCCGCATCGCCGAGCAGGTGCGGATCGAGGTCGACAAGTCCTCGATCACGACGGTCAAGCGTCCGAACGACTAGAGCGAGGCGGGCCATGCCGAAGAACACTCTCTGGAAAATCGTTCTCATCGTGGGAACGCTCGCGCTGTCCGGATGGTTGATCTATCCGCCGAAGGAGAAGATCAACCTCGGCCTGGACCTCCAGGGCGGCTCCCACCTTCTCCTCCAGGTCGAGACCGCCGCAGCGGTCAAGGGCGAGCTGGACCTCGCCATCAACCGCATCGGCCAGGGGCTCAAGGAGAAGGGGATCGCCTACACCTCGATCACGAATCCCGACGGGACGCAGGACGTCGTGATGAACGGCATCGACACGGCCCGCGCCGGCGACGTGCGCGAGATCCTCTCAGCGCACGTTCCCGATTGGCAGTCCACGACGCTCGAGGGGACCTGGACGGTCCATCTCCCCGACGCGGTCGCGCGGCAGATCCAGGCGACGTCCGTCGACACGACGCTCACGGTCCTCCGCCAGCGCGTGGACGAGCTCGGCGTGAAGGAGCCGATCATCCAGAAGCAGGGCGCCGCCGGGGACCGCATCGTCGTCGAGCTCCCGGGCCTCTCCGACCCCGAGCGCGCGAAGAACATCCTCCAGGATCAGGCGAAGCTCGAATGGAAGGCGGTCGCGTACCCGCCGAACGCCGGCGACTACGAGCGCTGGTACCCGCCGGCGACCAAGGAGGGGACGATCGCGCTGTTCGGCGGGACGCTTCCGCCGGGCGTCGAGCTCGTCCCTCAGGTGGAGGTCCAGCCGAACGGCACGCGGACCGAGGCGTGGTGGCCGCTCCAGACCGTCAGCGCGATCGTCGGGAACGACCTGCGGTCCGCCCGCCGGAGCGTGGATGAGATGCAGCGCAGCGTCGTCGCCTTCACCCTCTCGCCGGAGGCGGGACGCCGGTTCCAGGCCGCCACGAAGGAGAACCTCCGCCGCCGCATGGCGATCGTGCTGGGCAGCAGCACCAAGAAGGAGGTCGTCTCCGCGCCGGTGATCCAGGACGTCATCGGCGACCGTGGGCAGATCTCCGGACGCTTCGACGTCAAGAGCGCCGAGGACCTCGCGCTCAAGCTGCGCTCGGGCGCGATCCCGACCGCCGTCTCCATCATCGAGGAGCAGACCGTCGGGCCCTCGCTCGGACGGGACTCGATCCGATCGGGCGTCATCGCCTCGCTGCTCGGCTTCGCCGCGATCACGGTCTTCATGCTGATCTGGTATCGGCTGTCCGGCCTGAATGCGGTCATCGCGCTGCTCATGAACGTCGTGCTCGTCCTCGGGGCGATGGCGTACCTCGGCGCGACGCTCACGCTTCCCGGGATCGCGGGGTTGATCCTGACCGTCGGCATGGCGGTGGACAGCAACGTGCTCATCTTCGAGCGCATCCGCGAGGAGCTTCGCATCGGCAAGACCGTCCGGACGGCGATCGACCAGGGTTTCTCTCGCGCGTTCGGAACGATCATCGACACGCACGTGACCACGATCGTGTCGGCCTTGTTCCTCCTGGGATATGGGACGGGACCGGTGAAGGGGTTCGCGGTCACGCTCATCGCCGGGCTGCTCTGCTCGGTCTTCACCTCGGTGTTCGTCTCGCGCTTCATCTACGACCTCGTGCTGGGCGAGGGTCGCAACGTCGAATCGCTCAGCATCTGAGGGCCCGCGCATGTTCCAGATCTTCAAGGACTCCAAGTTCGACTTCATGCGCCTCCGGCGCTTCTGGGTCATGTTCTCCTTCGCGATGCTCATCCTCTCGGTCGTCGCGGTGGCGACCAAGGGGATCCATTGGGGGATCGAGTTCGAGGGCGGCGCGCAGGTCCAGGTGAAGTACCCGGCCGCGCCCGACGTCGCGACGATCCGGCAGGTGCTGTCGCAGGCGGGTTACACGGAAGCCATCGTCACCACGATCGGAAAGCCCGGCGACAACGAGATCTACGTCCGCGTTCCGCTCAAGGAAGGCGCCAAGGACAACGACGTCGCCGCCCAGGTCGTACGGACGCTCCAGGCGGGCGCGGGCGGGCAGCCGCTCACCGTCTCGAGCCAGTCGTACATCGGCCCGACGGTCGGGCGCGAGCTCATCCAAAAGGCGGTGTGGGCGGTCATCGGCGCCATCGGCGGCATGCTCGTCTACATCTGGTTCCGGTTCGAGTTCCAGTGGGGGCTCGCCGCGATCATCGCGATGATCCACGACGCGATGATCACTCTGGGCCTGTTCGTGCTGTTCGGATACGAGCTGAGCCTTCCGGTCATCGCGGCCTTCCTGACGCTCATCGGCTACTCGGTCAACGATACGGTCGTCATCTTCGACCGGATCCGGGAGAACCGGCAGGCCCGGGGTGGTGTCGTCGGGTCCTTGCCGCAGCTCATCAACGACTCGGTGAACCAGACGCTGTCCCGGACGATCCTGACCTCGTTCCTCACGTGGCTGTCGTGCGTCAGCATCTTCCTGTTCGGCGGCCCCGCGCTGCGCGACTTCTCCTTTGTCCTCGTCGTCGGCATCGTCATCGGGACGTACTCCACCATCTACATCGCGTCGCCGATCCTCGTCGTCTGGCAGGACTGGGTGATCAAGCGCAAGCAGGCGGCCGCGTCCGCGGCCCCGGCGGCCGCCGCCCCGAAGGCGACCGCCAAGAAGGTCCGCGCCGGGAAAGCCTGAGCCCCGCCACCCTATAATCCCCTCTTCACCGAGAGGGAGAGCGCGTGGTACGGCGGTTCGAGGACATCCTGGACCGGGTGGAGTCGTACAACCCCTCCGCCGACGCGGACCTCCTGCGCCGGGCCTACGTCTTCTCCGCCCGCGAGCACCGCTCGCAAGTCCGCCACTCCGGTGAGCCCTACCTCGTCCATCCGATCGAGGTCGGCTACATCCTCGCGGAGCTCGAGCTCGACACCTCGAGCATCGTCGCCGGACTCCTCCACGACGTCGTCGAAGACACGCTGACGACCATCGAGACGGTGAGGGACTACTTCGGCGCCGACGTGGCTCACATCGTCGCCGGGGTCACCAAGATCTCGAAGCTGCAGTTCGCCACCAAGGAGCAGGCCGAGGCGGAGAACCTGCGGAAGATGATCCTGGCGATGGTGGACGACATCCGCGTCATCCTCGTCAAGCTCGCCGACCGCCTCCACAACATGCGCACGCTCGAGCACCTCACGCGCGAAAAGCGCGAGAGGATCGCGCGGGAGACGGCGGAGATCTACGCGCCGCTCGCGAACCGCCTGGGGATGGGGCGCATCAAGTCCGAGCTGGACGATCTGGCGTTCCGCCACCTGGAGCCGGACGCCTGGCAGGCGCTGGAGACGGCGCTTGACTCCAAGCGCCCGGTGAGCGACGCGTTCATCGCCGAGATCCGGCGCAAGCTGGAGGGCGCGCTGGCCGAGGCGGGCATCCGCGCCGAGATCTACGGCCGCATCAAGAGCATCTCGTCGATCCACCGCAAGATCCGCCGCCAGAAGATCGACGTCGAGCAGGTCTACGACTACGTGGCCTTCCGGATCCTCACCGACTCCGTGAAGGACTGCTACGGGGCCCTGGGCATCGTGCATGCGATCTGGCGGCCCGTTCCGGGGCGCATCAAGGACTTCATCGCGATCCCGAAGCCGAACATGTACCAGTCCCTCCACACGTCCGTCATGACCGACGTGGGCCAGCCCTTCGAGGTGCAGATCCGGACCCACGAGATGCACCGCATCGCCGAGGAGGGCGTCGCGGCGCACTGGCACTACAAGGAAGGCGCGGCGGTGCTCGGGGAGGAAGGGGCGCGCGTGGCGTGGCTCCGCCACATCCTCGAATGGCAGCAGGAGACCAAGGACCCGCGCGAGTTCCTCGAGATGGTCAAGGTCGACCTCTATCCCGAGGAGGTCTACGCGTTCACCCCGAAGGGAAAGGTGCTCTCGTTCCCGCGCGGCGCCACGCCCGTGGACTTCGCTTACGGGATCCACACCGAGGTCGGGCACCATCTCTCCGGCGCCAAGATCAACGGGCGGCTCGTTCCGCTCCGGACGCCCCTCGGAAACGGCGACATCGTGGAGATCCTCACGCAGCCGGCGGCCCACCCGAGCCGGGACTGGCTCTCGCTCGCGAAGACCTCGCGCGCCCGGGGGAAGATCCGCACCTGGTTGAACGCGAACGAGCGCGAGAAGTCGCTCGCCCTCGGCCGTGAGCTCACCGAGAAGGAGCTTCGCAAGTACCGCCTGTCGACGAAGGAGATGTTCGAGGGGGAGCGCGCCGCGGAGGCGATGCGCAAGCTCGGGTTCGCCCAGATCGACGACTTCTTCGCCGCGGTGGGGTACGGAAAGGTCACCCCGCACGCGCTGGTCGCGGCGGTCCTTCCCCCCGAGCGGCTCCAGCCCAAGGTCGATTCGGTCGTCACCCGGGTGGTCAAGAGGGCGCTGGGGCTCGGGGAGCGGCGCGTCAAGGTCCGCGGGATGGACGAGATGATGATCACGCTCGCCCGCTGCTGCAATCCGGTGCGGGGCGAGGAGATTGTCGGTTACATCACGCGGGGCAAGGGGGTCTCGGTCCACTCGACCCATTGCCCGAACGTGAAGAGCCTCATGTTCGATCCCGAGCGCCGTCTCGACGTCGAGTGGGACGACGCCGGCGTCCCGACGCTGTTCGACGTCAAGCTGGCGCTGGACGTCCAGGACCGCCAGGGACTCCTGGCGAAGATCGTCTCCGCGATCGCCGACGAGAAGGCGAACATCCGGAACGTGGACGCGAAGACGTTCGAGGGGTCCGACGCGCGGATCACGATCGTGATGGCGGTCTCCGACCGCGCACAGATGGACCGCGTCATCGCGCGGGTGAAGAAGCTCGAGGGGGTCCGGGACGTCGAGCGCATCCTGCGCTGACGCGAGGAGGACAGATGCCGAAGACGATTCATGCCGAGGGGGCTCCGGCCGCGGTCGGTCCCTACGTCCACGCCGTCCGCGTGGGGGATCTCCTCTACACCTCGGGTCAGGTCGGGCTCGATCCCGCCACGGGCAAGCTCGTTCCGGGGGGGATCGAGGCGGAGACGAAGCGGGCGCTCGACAACCTCGCGGCGATCCTGAGCGCGGCGGGCACGGGCTTCGACCGGGTGGTCAAGGCGTCCGTGTTCCTCATCGACATGGACGATTTCGCGGCGATGAACGGCGTCTACGCGTCGATGTTCGGCGACACGCGACCCGCGCGGACGACCGTGGCGGTTAGCCGCCTCCCGGTGGGGGCCCGCGTCGAGATCGACGTGGTGGCGAGCGTCTAGCGGACGGCTTTCTGCACGGCGCCCGAGCGGAGGCAGCGCGTGCAGAGGCGGACGCGGCGGGAGGTTCCGCCCGAGGCGCGGACCCGAACCCTCTGGAGGTTCGGCAGGAAGCGCCGCGACGTGACGTTGTGAGCGTGGGAGACGTTCTTCCCGAAGGTCGTCTTCTTGCTGCAGATCTCGCACTCGCGCGCCATGACGTCACCTTTCGAAAAGACGCGAAATGCTAGAGGAACCCGGCGCGAGTGTCAAGGCGGGCGCTCGCGTAACGATCTTCGGTTGCTTTCGAGAATCCGGTCCCTATATTAAGCCTCGCTTCGGACCCGGAAGGTCCGGACAACCCCGACGCCACCAAGTTGCCGAAAGGCGGGGACGAGGAGGCCGGGGAACGGGGATGCGGGGCATGAGCGCGCGAGATCTTGTTCAAAATGGTCCGATCCGTGCTCATGTGGATCGGTCCTGTTTTAGCTTGACTCGGCGCAATTTACTGACTTAGGTTAAAGCGCCACCTCGGGGAGGGAGATTTGCTACCGCCCCGGGTGCCGTGCCGCGAGGACGACATGCTCTTCGGAAGAAGCCGCAACCTGGTGGGATTGGACATCGGGGACAGCTCCATCAAAGTCGCCGAACTAAAAGATCTGGGGAAAGGCCGGGGATTCCAGTTGGCCAAGCTGGGGTCCGAGTCCCTCTCCGCCGAGGCGATCATCGACGGCGCGATCATGGACTCGCAGCTCGTGATCGAGACGATCAAGCGCCTCTTCCAGAGGCTCAAGATCAAGAACAACCAGGTCGCCACGGCCCTCTCCGGGCACTCGGTGATCGTGAAGCGGATCAGCCTCCCGGTGATGTCCGCGGCCGAGCTGTCCGAGTCGATCCACTGGGAAGCCGAGCAGTACATCCCCTTCGACATCGACGACGTCAACCTCGACTACCAGATCCTCGAGGGCTCCTCGCTGTCGGGCGAGGGGAACATGGACGTCCTGCTCGCCGCCGCGAAGAAAGACAAGATCGGCGACTACACGAGCGTCATCACCCAGGCGGGCCTGCAGCCGACCGCGGTCGACATCGCGGCCTTCGCGCTGCAAAACGCGTTCGAGGCGAACTACGAGTTCGAGCCGCACCAGATCGTCGCTCTCTGCGACATCGGCGCCGCCGTCTCGTCGATCTCGGTCCTGCACGGCGGCACGTCGGTCTACTGGCGCGACCTCAACATCGGCGGGAACGCCTACACCGATGCGATCCAGAAGGAGCTCAACCTCTCCGCCGAGCAGGCGGAGCGTCTGAAGCGCGGCGAGGAGATCGACGGGATCCCCTACGAGCGCGTGCTGCCGATCCTCTCCGCGGTCAACGAGGACGTCGGCACCGAGATCCAGAAGACCCTCGACTTCTTCAAGCAGATCTCCGCCACGGACGAGTCGCTCGACCGGCTCTACCTCACCGGGGGCTCCGCGCAGGTGCTGCACCTCAAGGACGCCCTCGGCCAGCGGCTGCACACCCAGGTGGAGATCCTGAACCCCTTCCGCCGGATCCAGCCGAGCGGACGCGAGGTCGCCCCCGACGTCCTGAACGACATGACCCCGACCGCGTCCGTCGCGGTGGGTCTCGCCCTCAGAAAGGTGGGGGATTGAGCCGATGATCAAGATCAACCTGCTCGCCGAGCGCAAGGCGGCCAAGGCCAAGGCGCCGTCGACCTTCAAGCTCGACATGGGGGGAAGCCAGAATTTCCTCCTGGTCGGCATCCTCCTCCTGGGGCTCGTCAGCGCCTCCGTGTGGTCGCTGATGCGCAGCAACGAGCTGAAGCACGTCCAGGCCGAGAAGGTGGCGGCCGAGGCGGAGCTCAAGCGGCTCGAGGACGTCCGCAAGAAAGCCGAGGCCTTCAAGAAGCAGAAGGAGATCCTCGAGCGCAAGATCAACCTGATCACCGAGCTCAAGAAGAAGCAGGCGGTGCCGGTCCACATCCTGGACCAGGTCTCCCGCAACCTGCCCGACTTCATGTGGCTCGACTCGATGACGGCGAACGCGAACGCGATCTCGATCGTCGGGAAGGCGACGACCTACAACGCGGTCTCGAACCTCTACGACAACCTCCGGGCGTCGGGTCAGTTCAGCGACGTCGTCATGGGCAAGACCAACGAGAACGGCGACCACGTCGTGTTCTCCCTGACGTGCAAGTACGCGCCTCCCGGCGCCGCCGCTGCGGCCGCCTCGGATGCGTCCCCCGCTTCCCCCGCGGTCCCCAAGCCGCCCCAGAGCTAGGAGCGACGACATGCTCGAGAGACTTCCGTTCTGGGGCCAGGTCGTGCTCATGTTCGCGCTCGCCCTCGGGTGCGTGGGCATTGCGTACTACCTCTGGCCCAACCTCAAGCAGAAGGGGGAGGAGATCGCCACGATCCGGACCGAGCTCGAGGACATGAACGCGAAGATCCTCGAAGGCCAGGCGATCGAGCGACAGCTCGCGCAGTTCGAGCAGGAGGTCGCGAACCTCCAGCGCAAGCTCGGCGACATCCAGCAGATCCTCCCGACCGACACCGAGACCGGCGACCTGCTCCGCTGGATCAAGAACATGAGCGACCAGTCGAACCTCGAGCTGAAGACCTTCGCTCCGGGCGGGCTGAAGCCGGTGGACTTCTACAAGGAGTTCCCGATCGAGATGGACGTCGTCGGCCGCTACCACGACCTCGGCATCTTCCTCGATCGCGTCAGCAAGTACTCGCGGATCATCAACGTGGACAACCTCCGCATGGGCAACAACCAGGGCGGCGGCGAGAAGACGATCCGGGCGAGCTTCACCGCGACCACGTTCGTCTACGACGACAAGGCGGCGGCAGGGGAGGCGCAGCAGTGAGCAGGCGGCACATCGCATGGTGGTCCGTGGCCGCGGCGCTGATTCTCGTGGCCGGGTGGGCGGCGCCGGTGCGCGCCGCGGACAAGCCGACCCCCGAGGCGCAGGCCGAAGCCGCCAAGGCGGCGAAGGCGCAGGCCGAAGCTCAGCAGAAGGAAGGCCAGCAGACGGTCGAGACGATCCTCAGGCAGCAGGAGGATCTCCTCGCGGGGCGTCAGTTCTCGTACGACCCGGGCGGCCGGCGCGATCCGTTCCGCTCCCTCTTCGAGGAGGCGACGGTGCGGCGCAAGGGCCCGCGTCCGCGCGGAGCCGCGGGGATGCTCGTCGCGGAGCTCGATCTGACGGGGATCGTGCGGGACAGCGCCGGCGGCAACATCGCGGTGGTGATCGGCACCGACAGCAAGGGGTATTTCCTGCACGTAGGGGACGACGTGTACGACGGGAGCGTGATCGCGATCGATCCCTCCGCCGGTGCCGTGACCTTCCGCCAGCAGGTGGACGATCCGAGACTCATCAAGCCCTACCGGGACGTGGTGAAGAAGCTGGTCCCACCGGGGGAGGAGAAGGCCAATGAGTAAGTACGGCAAGGTGTCCCTGGCGGCGCTCGCGACCTGTCTGCTGGTCGCCGGCGCTCTCCAGGCAGGAACCGCCGAACCGACGGCGGGCTCGGGGGCGGGGGCCCTCGTCGAGCTCCGCGAGGTCCGGGTGGACCGTGACACCGAGGGGCGGCCGGTGGTCGTGCTCGACGGGACGGGTCCGATGGACTACGAGACCCTCGAGCTCCAGAACCCGGCGAGGCTCGTCATCGACCTCAAGGGGGCGGTCAGCAAGGTCGATCGCAACCAGGTGGCGGTGGACGAAGCCGGGATCCAGCGCGTGCGCGCCGGGCAGTTCCGCAACTCGCCGGTCCCGGTCTCGCGCGTCGTCGTGGACCTCGAAAGCCTCTTGCCGTTCGACATCGAGAAGACCGATGCCGGGCTGCGCGTCGCGTTCGGCGCCGGGACGCCGGCCGTGGCGGAGGCGGACGCCCCGCAGCCCGTGGCAGTCGCCGCGGCGGAGCCGGAGCCGGCGGAGCCCACCTCGCGCGCGGTGTCCGCGGACACGATCGACAAGCTGCTCGCGGAGCCCGCGCCGCTGGCGGCCGAGGAGCCGGGCGGCCTGAACCCGGCGCCCACCTCGACGAACTTCGAGACCCAGACGATCCTCACGGACCGTGCGAACTACAACGGCAAGAAGATCTCGCTCAACCTCGTCGACACCGACATCAAGCAGATCTTCCGGCTCTTCCACGAGATCTCGGGGCTGAACTTCGTGCTCGATCCCGCGGTCGACGGGAAGGTCACGATCGTCCTCGATCAGGTGCCGTGGGACCAGGCGCTCGACATCATCCTGAAGAACAACGGCCTCGACAAGCAGATGGAGAACAACGTCGTGCGCATCGCGCCGACGTCGAAGCTCGCCACCGAAGCCGCGGCCCGGAAGCAGCTCAAGGAGGCGAAGGACCTCGAGGTCGAGCCGATCACGATCACCCGCACGCTCTCGTACGGGAAGGCCAAGGACGTCGAGAAGGTGATCCGCGACGGCGGCATCCTCTCGGCCCGCGGCAAGGTCATGGTGGACGAGCGGACCAACGCGCTGATCATCAGCGACATCCCCAAGAAGATCGGGCCGCTCGACCAGCTCATCTCGAACCTCGACTCCGAGACCCCCCAGGTCATGATCGAGGCGCGCATCGTGCAGACCTCGAAGTCGTTCTCGCAGGACCTGGGCGTCGTCTGGGGCTTCACGGCGATCGCCGATGCGTCCCGGGGGACGAGCACCGGCCTCGCGTTCCCCTCCAACTCGTCGGTCAAGTACGACCTGAACCTGCCGGGGGCGGGCACGGCGAGCAACCTGGCCTTCAAGTTCGGCAACATCCTCGATTCGTTCACGCTCGACATCGCGCTGAACGACCTCGAGACGGAAGGCTACGGCCGCGTGCTCTCGTCGCCGAAGATCGCGACGCAGAACAACGAGCGCGCCGAGATCGAGCAGGGCGTGCGCATCCCGATCGTCAGCACGACCGCGA
>Ga0207701_10007429_pt1 | contig 10898 bp, 6 predicted proteins | sample KBSSwiSSwithPhiX_FD_184294 | JGI IMG/M metagenome (GOLD analysis project Ga0207701, IMG submission 184294) | Switchgrass rhizosphere bulk soil microbial communities from Kellogg Biological Station, Michigan, USA, with PhiX - S5 (SPAdes) (version 2) | ecosystem: Environmental > Terrestrial > Soil...
TGCAATTGGATCCAAAAATTGGCCGGTACCACTCACTCGTCGCTCTGGTCTTATATAACGGTGTTAATACGAAAGCCGAGACAAGCGCCTATGCCGAAGCCCACGCCGAAGCGAAGCTGGCGCTGGAGCTTGACCCAAAGGACGCCTGGCACCACAACATGCTGGGACTGGTGCTATTGGCTGAGAAACAATGGGCAGCAGCGGAGGCCGAGTTTGCCGAGGCCGTCCGTCTGGCTCCTGACGTAGCTGAATACAAAACCAACATTGGCAAAGCACAGAAACATCAGCGTTATTAAGGGTCCTTTCGCGCACATGCCTGAGGATAAATCACAAGTAGAAACACTAACGCTGAACGAGACCTCAACCGGCACTCTCAACGAAACAACTCTGCCTCAACAGCCGGGATTGATCGGACAAACCGTCGACCAGCGGTACGTGATCGAAAGCGCGATCGGTCAGGGCGGCGTCGGGGCAGTTTATCTGGCGCGCGATCGCAAACTGCACGACAAACGGGTGGTGCTCAAAATCCTGCTCGATCGCTCTCTGCAGAATGAGTGGGTGGTGCAAAAGTTCCAACAGGAGAAAGAAGCACTGGCCCGGGTGGACCATCCCGGAGTCGTCGGCGTTCTCGATACCGGAGAATTGCCGGACGGCAAAGCTTATCTGGTGATGCAGTTCATCGACGGCGTGACCTTGCGTTCACAGGTCAGGCCTGAAGGAATGCCGCTGGCTCGCGCCGCCGAGATCATCAAACAAATTGGGCGCGCCCTTTCTGCCGCACACGAGCGAGGAATCTTTCATCGCGACCTGAAGCCGGAAAACATCATGCTGCAAAGCTTCGGCCGCGGCGAAGAGCAGGTCAAGATCATCGATTTTGGGATCGCCAAGCTTAAGGACTCGCTGGTTGCGCCCAGCACGGTTACCGGAGCCACGGCCGGAACGGTCGCCTACATGGCGCCCGAGCAGCTCACCGGAAAATCCATCTCTGCCGCCACTGATATTTTTGCTCTGGGGGCAATCGCCTACGAAATTGTGACCGGCCGCAAACCCTTCAATCCGGAGACGGGATTCGAATTGCTCGAGATGCAGCGCAGCGGCGTGCGGGTGCAGCCGCGCGATTTGCGACCAGCGATTTCAACTGAGGCGAATGAAGTGATCCTGCGCGCGCTGAACTTCGCGCCGGCGGATCGGTTCCAGACAGCCCGGGATTTTGGTGAAGTCCTGGCCCAGAGCCTGGATGAAGAATCCGGAACACTCGATCAAAATTCCGCGTCGCCGGTGCCGGCGACCCAGCTCGCGACCAGCGCGAACCCTCTCGCGCGGCAAACGGGAGATCTTTCTTCAAAGACGATCGCCGGCCGCTACGAGCCGGCCAAAGTCGACACGCTGCACCAACCCTCGTTCGTTCCCCCCGTCACCGACGAGGCGGAACCCTCCCGGAGAGGAATGTTCGCCGGAATTGCTCTCGTGTTGCTATTGGTGATTGGCGCCGCGGCGGGCTTCCTGATCTGGAAACGAGACACGATTTTCGGCGGTCGTGAGCGCTCGCTGACCTACTCGCTGACGGTTCAGAAGATGCGCGACGGCAAGCCTTTTCAGACTGAATTCGAATCCTCGGGTCAGGAAATTTTCGAGAATGGCTGGAAGTTTCGCCTGAACGTTGACAGCCGGCAGGACGGCTATTTATACCTGCTCAACGAAGGTCCGGCTTCGGCAAATAGCAGCACCTACAACGTCCTGTTTCCGGAATCAAAAACCAACAGCGGTTCCCCGCAAGTCACTGCCGGCCGGAAACTGCAAACCGACTGGATGCGTTTCGACGAACAACAGGGCACGGAAAAATTCTGGATCATATGGTCCGCAGCGCCGGTCAAAGAATTAGAAGCGGTTACCGAAGTCGTCAACGATCAGGACCTGGGTGAAATCAAGGACGCAGTGAAAGCTAAGGCCGTCCGCGATTTCCTCAACCAGCAGGCGACGCCAAAGCCGGAGGTAACGAAGGACTCAGCAAAGAAGCAAAGCGTGATAAAAGGCAAAGGCGACGTGCTGGTGAATGCGATTGAGTTGGAACATCATTGAGGGCATTTGGAGTGCGGCGACTCGTCGCCGCTTTGGCCGCGCGCTGGATTTGCTGCTAATTTCAATACTTGCTTCTATCCTAAAGCGAAACCGGCGACGAGTCGCCGCACTCCAAAACACCAGATGAAAACGATCAGCAAACTCGCCATCGCCGGTCTGATTTGCCTGGCTTTTAATTGCGCCTCTGCTCAGCAGCAAGCCGGCCAGGCTCAGGAGGAAGAATCATCTCGACAGATCGTCCTCGATCGCTTCAATAAGGCGCGACCGTTCTCCGAAGCGACCGGCGGCGTCAACAGCGGCGGCGCTACTAAACCCGCGGTCAAAACGCCGGTCTATCGCCGCACCGGGAATGTCCGTCTACCCGGTCGTCGAAATAATTCACCGGCAGCAACTGAAGAAATCGGAATCACCGTCTGGCGTCTGCGGCCGGCGCGCGAAGGTGATGAAGGTGGTCGCGTCCTGGTGGTCGACGGCCTGAAACCATCGCCGTACACGCCGGAGCGAATTGAAGCCAACACGCCTTTGAGCATCGGCGACCGCGTCCGCATCACGGTCGAGTCACCGCGCCCGGGCTATCTCTACATCGTCGATCGCGAGCAGTATGCCGACGGCTCGCTGGGCGAACCGATGCTGATTTTCCCGACAAAGCAAACGCGCGGCGGTGACAATCGCGTGGCGCCGGGTAAGTTGATCGACATCCCGGCCCAGGAAGACCAGTACAGTTACTTCACCGCGCAACCTGCCGGCGAGCGGCGGGATCAGGTCGCCGAAGTGCTGACAGTCATTCTGACTCCGCAGCCGCTGCCGTTGACGATCGGCGCTCAGCCATTGCGCGTGTCACCTGCGCAGGTTGCCGAGTGGGACAAGCTCTGGGGAGGAGTCGCGGAAACGTTGGAGCTGGTTGGCGGCGCGGGCCGCACCTGGACTAATGAAGAGAAATCGGCTGGCGCAGCCAACGGACGGCAGCTGACGCAGTCCGGCCCGCCGCCGCAAACAGTCTATCGTGTCGCGCGCAAAGCGGGTGGGCCAATGCTGGTGACCGTGCCTCTGCGCTATGCGAGATGAGTGGCCGTTTGTACTTTGCGGTTTTCGGAAGCCAGGTAGTGTAACGTTTTTCTCTAGCCAGGCGTTTACGCCTGGGTGAGAAACAGCGGGTGCCAATAAAGCCCCGTTAATGGGGCTTTTGAAAACAACCGCCTTGGTTCCCCAGGCGTAAACGCCTGGGGCTACGGAAAAGTCATTCAAATTGGAAACCTGCTCCAAGCGAAACTAAGACCTCAATTTCAAACTGGTTGTGTTAGTCTTTTCGTCCTTTGACAGCAATCGTATTAACTTAAACTTCAGGAGGAACTACATGTTACGAAGATTGATTAAGAGCAGAACACTAATGCTGGCCGCCGGGATTTTTGGAGTGGTCGCGTTGGCAATTACCGCGGCGCCCACCCGGAACTCGGCCGCCGACTTTACCGGCAAGGAGATTCTCAGTGTGGCCCGCATCGCGCACGGTGGTGCTGACTATGCGAGTCTCCAGTACGTGACCGTCAAGGCTACCGGTTTTGTGAATGCGGTCGCCTTCGGCGCTGCCGGGGCCAATCCGCTCGGCGGCATGGCCGAAGTCAAACTGGGTATCACCGATTACCAGGACAAGATGATGCGTCGCCGGCTGGAAGTTGCGCCCAGCGCCACGCTTCCGGGCCGCACCTATCTCGTGTTCACCGGCTCAACCGGCGGTGGCATGATTTTTGGAAATGAGTTTCGCGTGCGCGAAGCCGCGGCCTCGCGTCACTGGAGCATGATGGGCTTCGACACTCTGAATCGCGCCATCGAAGGCTCACTGGTAACCGCGCGGCAGAGCGATGAAGGCAACGATTACGTCGTCGAAGTTAAGTTCAATGCCGATGACACGGTCCGCTACTGGATCAACAAGTCGACTTTCTTAATCGACAAGATCACTACGCGTTACAAGAGCCAGGTGTTGATTGAAGAAGAGCGGAGTAATTATCGCCGCGCGGACTGCATGATGCTGCCGTTTCACATCGTGACCCGTTTGCAGGGTCAGCCGCTGGCAGATTTAGACATCACCGCATATGACCTGAAGAGCGCGGTGCCGGCAGTGACATTTACGATGACTGCGATTCCGTAACTGCTCAGCGATGTCCGGTACTCTTTTGCGATTAGTATTCCTCGCTTTTTTGCTGTTTGTGCTAAGCAGCGTCTCGATGGGCGGCCCGTTAGATCCTCGGCCGCCCATCTTTCCCACTCAATTACGAACAATCGATTCGTGGCTGGATTACAAGTTTGACGCGGACCGTTCACGGCAATCATGCAGTTATGAGAGGCTCACGGGGCGAACCTCTGCCGGTACTCGATGGAAGTAATAAAGGCCTTAACCATCTCGGCATTGATGTAGTTCCCGTTAAACTGGTCCAGCTTAGTCAGCCAAAAGTCATATCCGGTGTAGTCCGTGTCCTGAGGATCGTTCGGGTTGCGCCGCAAGTATCCGTAGTACTGCATCAGCACAAACGCCCGGTCGAACTCCGCCGCGGTCAGGGTCGCGTGTTCTGCCACGGCGCGCAGCACCTGGGCGCGCGTCTTCGCATTCATCGATAGATCGTTCACTAACTGGTTTCGATCTGATTGCGACAGCACATTGCCCGCATTCGCATTCAGCTGGTCTACAAACTGGGCTGCCGTCATGGAAGCCGGGAACGCGCTGGCAAACCGCGACCGCTGTACAAACTCCGCCGTAAAGGCCAGCTTGTTGTTCTCTAACTGCTGCTGCCAGTTCCCCTGATTCACGATCACCCCAAGACCTATCTCCTGGGTGTCCGATAGAAATTCACGCAAACGTATCACCGGCACGGGTAATTGATGGGTCGACGGGAACGTCGAAGTGTTGCCGGCATCACCATAAGCAGCTTTGTAGATGCGCTCGACAAGATAGCCCGTGTCCTGAAATTCAATCGAGAGGAAGAACGAGGCTGAGACGTTGATGCGCCGTACTTCGATACAACCGGCATCGCTGCCGCAGGCAGTAATCTGATTGGTCCAGAAGTCCCAGCCGCTCTGATCGGGCTGGCGGTTGAGGAAGTCGTGATAGTGCTGGCAGACATAGGTGCGCGGATCGTCGATGGAGTTGGTGGCCACCTCGCTCGGGTCATCACTAATGGTCACGGTGGCAATCGCGGGCGCGCCGAGCGTCATCCCGGAGGGACTGCTGAGATTGACGTTGAAGGTTTCGTCGCCTTCGATAAACGAATCTTCATTGATCAGAATTGCAAAAGATTTGGAGGTTTCTCCCGCCGCAAAGCGCAGAGTACCCAGCGCCGTGATGTAATCCTTCCGTGCCGTCGCGGTGGCATCCGCCGTCTGGTAATCGACACTGGCGCCCGCGGAAATGTCGCCGACGCGATTAACAGTGATCGTGACTGTGGTGCAGTCTTCCTGAACACTGTAGTTCGCCGAGCTGAACTGTGCGACGTTGACCGGCGAAGGTGAAGGACCTGGCGTGGGACTCGGTGTGGGAGTGGGCGTTGGTGTTGGCGTTGGTGTTGGCGTTGCTGTAGTGCCGCTTCCGTCCAGCGTATTCCAAAAGCCGGCATTCAACTGAAAGGTGCCGCCAGTCTGAGTCGTCGAGGCGCTCACCTCGCCGGCCGTGGCTTCCAGGCGAAAACTGCCTCCAGTGCTGACTCCGCCGCCACCGGCGATCACGTACCGGTCGGCCGGGCCAATCGAGTCCAGAGGTCCGGGACGTGGTCGTGGCTGTTGGGATGGGAGACCAGACCGTCGAGCCACTGAAACAGGTGGTTTGCTTTCACGCACTCGCCAGTCTGGCTTTAAGTGCAGCGAGGCGGCGAGCGCACTGGTAATCGCCAGCAAGCAGCCGGCGAACAGAATCGATTTAGGTGGTAAGTGCTGCACCAGGGCCGAACCTTTCACTGGCAGGTGTAACTCGGCTGCGAATCAACGGCAGGCAGTGGCGCGCGCATGGGAACGGCAGACGAGCTTCTTCAGCGCGTCCAGTTCCTGCTGCTGAGCCGCAAACGCCGCTCGCTGTTTGCTCGCCTGATCTTCCTGCCGCTTGATTTGCTCTGCCTGACGCTTTAGTTGTTCCTGCTGTTGGTCGATCTGCGCTTGCTGTTCTTTGAAGGCGTTAATGAAGACGGCGGAGAGTTGATCGTACCTGACCCCTTCGATCTCGCCTTGCTTGTTGCGATAGGTAAGCAACGGCTCGACTTTTTCAACCTCTTCCGCTGCGAGGCCGAGATCGTGCATGCCGCCCTCGCGCCAGGTGAAACTGATCGGACGCAGACGGTTGATGATGTCAAGGCCATCGCGGAAGGTGCGAACGTCCGTTTTGTAGCGCAAAGAAGAGCTGCACAGCCCAACACGATTTGTCGTCGTGCTGGCACACAGCTGCGGCCCGCCGCTGTTGGAAACAAAGTTATCTATCGACAAGATGTTCGTGCGAGTTTCGCCGCTGACGTGCAAAGTAAAATTAGGCGAGGCGTTGCCGATACCGACCTCGCCGGTACTCTTTAAGTAGAGTTGGGCAACGCTGCTCCGGAATATCTTGAAGTCTGCCGTATTGGCATTGCCGACTTGCCACTCGGAGGCGCCAAAGGAAATCAAGTTGGTAGTATTTCCCGACTTGTTGAGAAATAGCAGTGGCTGGTTGAAGCCGCCGCCGCTGGTACCGATGCTGATGGAACCGGTGGCGAGATTGCCCAGGTTCGCGCCGGGACCGCTCAGAATCCCGTTCAACGTAATGTTGTTGTTGGCGACCACCGGGCCCTGCACCGTGAGGGTTCCGCCCAGCGTCCCGTCGCCCGAAATGTTGAAATTGCTGCTTGACTGTTGCGACGTTGTGTTTTGAATGTAGCTGCCGCTACCAGTTGGAAGGTTAGCATTTAGAGTCCCACTGACGTTCAGGTTTCCAACAAGATTTGTATCCCCAACGACGTGCAATCTCGAAGTTGGAGCCGTGGTGCCAATGCCCACATTGGTATTGAAGCCGGCGCTGTTTATTCCGGCGATACTCCCAAGCACCAGGCTGTTACTCTGAGTCACTTTGGCTCGGGCCCCGATGGCGGTCGCATTTGAAATGCCGGGCGCCGTATCTGCGAAGCCTCCCAGGAGGGAGTTCAAAAACTCGGTGGTCGTGGAAATGCCGGTGGTGTTACCGAAGAACGAATTGTTGGAACCTGTAGTGACCTGGTTTCCGGCAGCTGCTCCGAAGAAGGAGTTTTGATTACCATCCGTATTGAAACCTCCCGCTGCGTTTCCAAAAAATGAATTGCTACTGCCGCCGAGGTTCGCACCGCCGGCATTGAGTCCAAGGAATGAGTTGCCGCCGCCAGCTAGATTGTTCGTGCCCGAGCCCGCTCCTACAAACGTGTTGTTGCCGCCGCTGGTGTTGTTCCTCCCGGCGCCAAACCCAAGGAAGGTATTATTGCCGCCGGTGTTAGCCGTCCCCGAGTTGACTCCTACGAAAAGGTTGGTATTAGGGGCGGCTAAGACGGGATCTGAGGAGTTGCCAATCCTGTATTGACCAAGTGCTCGAATACTGTTTGCCTGAAAGGTCCCGCCCACAGTTCCGTTACCACTGATATTGAAATTGGCGCTCGCTTGTTGACCGGTTGAGTTCTGAATGTAGTTGCTGTTGCCAGGAGGAATCGAGCCGACTGGAACGCTGTCGGCCGACGCTGCGCTCGCACTCCGAATCGCATAGGGTGTAGACGTTATTGGTTGACGGGGAGACAGCAGGGTAAAAGCACCCCCTCCGGTCGAACGAACACTCGTCTCGAGAAAGCGATCCGCGCCGGGAAACGCGCTCAGGCCGAAATCGAGTTGCACGGTGAAGACGCCGTTGGTCACCGTAACGCTCGGCTTGCTAACCGTCAATGGCGAGGGCTGCGGCTGTTGCGTACCACCGCTCAACGAATCCCACAGGGTGAATTGAAGATCGTAATTGCCGTTTGCATTCGTGCCACCATCCTGAAGCCGACCCTGATAGGTGAAGCTGCTTGACTGCGCAAAAGCGGAAGTTGAAAGAATTGTTACAAACACGGTCGCGACGATTGTTGCCAGTGAATTGCCTTTCATATTTGCTTCCTTCAAATGAATTTTTTGCGAAAACGAAGAACGGCGGGAGACGATTTGACGTGAGTTTAGTTGGTAGCACCGCCCCCCTTCATGCACGTCTAAAGACACATTTCTGATTCGGAAACCATCGCTGGTTGCTGGAAATTGGCTTATAATTGGCCCCGAATCCTGGCGATCTTTCTGGCAATCTTTGTAGCCAAAAGTCTCGCCAACTGTCGCGATCGTTTTTCGGAAAAAAATCGGAAAAGATTTGGAAAAGAGAAACGGCAACAAAACCAGAGATTCCACTAACGGTCACCGGTACGTCTTTGATGATTTTGAGATTGATCCGGCGAACCGACTCTGTTTGCGCGCGGGTCATCCGGTGCCGCTGACGGCGAGGGTTTTTGACATTCTGGTTGTCTTCGCTGAAAACCCGGGAAGGCTGCTGAAGAAGAATGAGCTAATCGCCAACGTCTGGCGCCAGGAATTCGTCGAAGAGGCCAATCTGTCCCGCAATATTTCAACGCTGCGCCGCGCCCTTGGTGATGGATCAAACGGGCACAAGTACATCGTCACGGTCCCGGGTCATGGCTACCGGTTTGTGGCCACAGTGGCAGAAGTAGCAGCGCCCGTTCCGGAATCTGCGCCTGACGAAGAAATCAAACCTCCTCGGCAAACGGAACCACCTGCCGCGGCCGCTCTGCCGGCTCAAAAGCTTCGCGGTTTCCAACTCGGACAAAAGACAGCCTTCATCATGATTCTGTTCGCCGTTGTGGGAGCAGTTGTCTACCTCAGGTGGGCCGGCAAGCTAACATTTGGAAAAGCGTCAAAAGCCGCGATCTTGTTTGAGAACATCAAGCTAAGAAACTTAACAAACTCGGGTGATGTGTATGCGCCGGTCATCTCGCCGGACGGCAAATACCTTGCTTACTCCTCGGGTCCAAAATTGCGCGTCCGGCAATTGGCGAGCGGGCGCGTCATCGAAATTCCAACGCCGATCACCTCGCCGGGCGTGCGCTATTGGGCAGTGTTGTTTTCAGCTGATAGTAATTATGTCTACTTCACGATCGCCGATGATGGCGAGAACATCTCGGGAACTCTTTTTCGCGTACCAGTCTTAGGCGGGCGCGCCGAAAAGATTCTGGATCATGTGAACAGTGGGGGACACGAGTCCCCGGACGGCAAGCACCTGGTCTTTGTGCGCGCTGACGTAAACGCCGGCAAATCCCACTTGATGATCAGCAACACCGATGGCACTAACCAGCAGTCAATTTCGACTATCGACATGAATTCATTGTTTGGCTCGCTGGACTGGGCACCCGATAGCAGCAGAATTCTGTATGCCTTTCGCCAACACACCGCCGGAGGTTATATCCATTACGTGGCCGAGATTCCCTTTACCGGCGGCGCCGAAGTCCGGATCGTCCAGCCCCGTCGCGATCGAATTCTGGCGGCAAAATGGCTTCCCAGTAAAAGCGGATTGATCATGAGCGCCATCGATCCTGCCACCCGCATGTTTCAGCTTTATTACGTGACCTACCCCGGAGCTGAGGAGTATCGAGTCACCAACGATCTGGCTGACTACAGAAGTTTCAATATTACTGCTGACGGTCGGACTCTGATAGCCCAACACAATAAGCTGACAACGCGCCTCTGGCTGGCGTCAAAAAACGATCCCGGACATGCGGTAACGGTTGCCAGTAGCACCTCGGGTTGGTTCCAGGGCATCTCTTGGGCCTCTGACGACGAGATTCTTTACAACTCAGACGAGAACGGGCTATTGCAAATCTGCAAAATGAATCGAGACGGCAGTGAGGTCCAGCAACTCACACAGGGACCCGGACAAAAATATGATCCTTCAGTGACTTCAGACGGGCGGTTCATAGCGTTTGTTTCAACACGTTCCGGAAGCAGTCAGATTTGGCGGATGAATGCAGACGGTAATGACCCGGTGCAGCTGACAAATTCGGACCTGAGTGTGTTCAAGCCGCAACGCTCACCCGACGGTCAATGGGTTTACTACGGAGTCGATGCGCATGGCAAATGGCAATTGCGCAAAGTGCCTATGGCCGGGGGCGACGAGATTGTGGTTGAGGACCGTCCGGTTGACTTGTGGTCCATCTCGCCAGACGGAAAGATGCTTGCCTACAGCTTCTTTGACGAACGGCAAAAGAAAACCCGCGTTGCTCTGCGCCAATTAGATCGGTCACAGCCAATCAAGTATTTCGATATCTCGCCTTCATTCAGGCTGGAATGGACTCGAGATGGGCGGGCACTCACCTATATAGATGCGAACTCTGGAGAAATAAATGTCTGGCTTCAGCCTTTGGATGGAAGCTCACCGCACGCGCTTACCGCACTGTCACCGGACGAATGGATCGCAACTTTCGCCTGGTCACCAGACGGCAAGACGCTGGCTTACACGAGAATCAATACGAGTTTCGATGCCGCTCTTATTGAACTAAGGTAGGCACCGCTTTGATGGCTGCGAGCTTTATTACTTCCACTCTCCGACCAGCACAAACGGCGCCCAGTAAAACGGCGCGCTGTATTTCTTCCCATCGATCATCGTCACCTGTGCGGCGCGCATTGAGGCTGCCGGCGAAGACGAACCCGCCAGCAAGCGTTTGTAGAAATCAGTCATCAACTCGGCCGTTGATCTATCTGCTACGGACCAGAGGCTGACGCCCACTGTGGGTGCGCCCGCGTACATGAACGCGCGGGTCAGGCCG
>Ga0207701_10007430_pt1 | contig 10898 bp, 14 predicted proteins | sample KBSSwiSSwithPhiX_FD_184294 | JGI IMG/M metagenome (GOLD analysis project Ga0207701, IMG submission 184294) | Switchgrass rhizosphere bulk soil microbial communities from Kellogg Biological Station, Michigan, USA, with PhiX - S5 (SPAdes) (version 2) | ecosystem: Environmental > Terrestrial >...
TGTTCTCGTGCCCTAGTATGCGTCACCCGACGGAGCGCGGTTCTTCCGGACTGTCGCCGAGATTAACGGTTCTTAATATGCCGTTCATCGGACCTTCACGCCGGGGAAGTGAGATATGAGCGGGCGACCGGCGTCAGAAGGAGGCGAGGCCCGTGGTGCGGTCCGTGTTGGCGATCTGCGTGTGGCTGTCGACTGGTGTCGGCGTTCAGCCGCCAGATCGATCTGGGCCAGAGGCGTTCAGCGAGACCCAGGCCGTCTCCCGCGCCGAGCGTCACGCCGTCCGGGGTACCGTCCAGTCCATGAGCGACAACTCGCTGACGATCACGCGCGCGAGCCGCCGCGGCGACGTCCTGGTGTTCACGCTGGACGAGGCGACTGTTCGTTCGGGCGTGATCGCCGTCGGCGTGATGGTATCTGTCCGCTACAGGTATGAAGGCAGCGTTCGGCTGGCCATCGCAGTCAACGGCCCGCCACCCGCTGCCGACCCGCGTTAGTAGTGCGAGAGTGCGACGGCGTAAGCCACCGAACCGAGCTGGTTGGTCACGTCCGATACCTGCACGCAGTACGACCCGGCGCTGATCGTTCCGGAGATCTGGGCGACGCTGCCGCCCTGGGCGGTCGTGAAGGTGCTGGGCTGCGACGTGCAGGTCCCGTTGCTCCACGACCCCAGGCCCAGACCCATCGTCACCGTCGGCAGCAGCGTGCCATCGGGCAGGGTTTCAACGGCCGACGTCAGCGTGACTGATATCGCGCCGTTCGCCGCGTTCACGGTGAATGGATTGGCCGCGGTCTGCAGGACGCCGTTGCTGGGCGCGGGCACGGTGCCAGACAGCACCTCGTTGGTCACCGTACCGCTCGGAGTGGTGCTGGTGGTGCTCGGGCTGGTTGTTGAACCGCTGCATGCGCCGAGCGCCCCTGCCGCCAACAACACGATCGAGACACGGATTGAGAGTGGCATGGCGGTCCTCTGACGGGTGCGAACAGCCGCACCGATCTCTACGACTATCAGAGGCCGTCGACGCCTGCACGTAAAACTGCTGCAAGCCCTGCGTGTCAGAGGGTCTGTCACACTCTTTTCTCAAAGGGTGCGACGTGTCTACCTGGTCGGAATCAGTGACTTTTGTATTTTGGCGACGACAGTAAAAGCCGGATCGACGACGTTGGCTATGTCGTATTCGAGCGCTTGTCCCATGAGTATCGCGGCGCCGCGTTCGGTGAGTCCGTGCTCGGACACAAGCAAGCGCTGCATCTCACTGGTCGCGTGCTGAAGCGCCTCGAGCAAGGGGCGCGCGCTGCCGAGCACCATGATATGCGTCTGGGTCTCGATGCGAGGCCAGGCGATGGTCTTCTTGACGACATCAACCGTGAACTCGACGTCCATCGACGTCTCGAGGCCGGTGCCGACCACTTCGCCCTCACCCTGTCGCGCATGGCCGTCGCCAAGAAACAGCAGCGCGCCTGGCTCGAAAACGGGGAGCATCACCTTGACCCCGGCCCCGAGACGCGCGTAGTCCATGTTCCCCCCAAAAGCTCCCGGCGTATTCGAAGCAATGGCCTCCTTGCGCGCGGGAGCCACGCCAATACAGCCGAGCATCGGTTGCAGCGGCAGCTCTATTCGCAGCGCCCCGATATCCGGTGCATCGAGCCGGACGACGCCCCTCGCCTTGTCGATGCTCCAGCTGACCCGTCTCGGTTCACGGTCCACTCGGGTCGCCAATGAAGCCGGATCGACCGTATACGGCGCCAACAGACTCGACGAGTACGCCGTCGAGCGATTGGTCTCGAGGGACACAATCGTGACCACGAGCGAATCGCCAGGCTCGGCTCCTTCGACGTAAAAGGGTCCCGTTTGCGGATTCGGACCGCTGGCGACCGCCTTGCCTTCCGAGTCCGTGCCGGCGGCATCGATCGTCTTCGTGATGACGTGATCTCCGGGTTTGATCCGAAGGGCCGGTGGGTGCGCCGCCGAGTACGAGTTGTAGAACCGCTCCGGAATCAGACGATGCGTTTCGGCCGCCAGGATCCCGGGAGCGACGAGAAGCCACGCGAAGCTGACGAACAGTCTGAATGTTGTCATCGTCACAGTGTATCGAGCGGACCTGGATTCGCCGCGCAGTTCATCGCGCGGCAGTCCGAATAACATCGGCGGCGCGCGCGTGGTGCGGGAGTTAGTGCCTGAAGATCGCCCAGGCTATTGCCGCGATGACGATGATGATGCCCGCCCCGATCGCGAGCGTTCGCAGGTCGAGCACGAATCCGAAACCTCCACTGCCGCTCATCTCAACACCTCGAGGTTCATGAGGATTGTCGTCGTCCTGTCGCGAGCACGAGCCAGGCTGCCAACGCCGCCATCTTCTGCTCCGCGCGCCACGCACCTTCGACGCCCGCTCCAATGGCTTTCAGTTCGTCACGAAGCGCCAGTTCGGGCCGTTTGAGCACCGCCGCTGCTGACCCATACAGATCTCGCTCCCGCCAAATCGCGCAAAGCACGTGGCTTCGAACAGCGGCATCCTGCACGACACCGCGGAACAACTGGCCCTCGAGCGCATGGATTCGAATGTGGTCGTTCGCGATGGTTTTCGGATCGATCAGACTGCCAACGACCATGCCCGCGCCATACAAGTTGTGTTCGCCTGCTTGATACTGCCGAATCAAGTCGCTCACAGACTTCCGTCCGAAGCGCTTCACCCCGGCGACCAACTGCGAGAGTTCAGGTCCGGCGCTTCGAGCGGTTCCAAACCCGGCATGATACGGCTGTCGAGACTCTGGAATCGCGGGATCGCTCAGCTCGACCCGGCAACTGCTCACCACTCGAGGGGACGCCGCCGGCCCGGTCAGCAGCACAACACTGGCCCAACCGGACTTCACCGTGAAACCGATTGCTGCGGGAGTTCGGCCATCGCTCTTGCGCATGACTGTTCCGACTATGGTGCGGCAGGTGCCGCGCCAATAGCGCTACCAACGAAGGAGATAGACCGGGAGCAGCGCGGCTGCGGCTCCTCCAAGCTGCAGCGCGAGAGTGATGACCCCTTGCCGCGGGGACTGCGGCAGCCGCTTGATCGCGAAGTAGAACACGATCGGAACCTGCGCAGCCATCAGCAACTGCCAGATGTGCGCAGCCGTGCCCTCGTCTGATTGTGGAGCCGGGCCGTTGACGACCAGGTAGGCAAGAACAACGCTCAGAGCAGTGAGCGACATCAGCAAAGGCAGGAATCCGCTGGGATGCCTCAGCATTTCGCGTGTGTTCATGGCTTCCCCTTTCGTTGTGTTGCCTCAGCGTTTCGCGATCCGGTCTGCGAAGACTACTGCCCTCCTTGCGATCGCGCAATCAAGGCTGCCGCCGGAATAACCACCACCAACCCGAACACGCTGGCCTTCAGAAAGGCGCGCGCGTGGAACTTGTAGTCTTTGTAGCCCGGTGCCCCTTCCGTTCCGGGAATCGGTGGGCGGCTGGTATCCACCAGGTAGGCGTACGGCCAGTCAATCGCCAAGAGGTCCCAGGCATTGACCGTCATCCACACGCCGTACAGGTGCGTCAGAGCCTGCCCAAACGACAGCCCTCCTGGCGTCCACATGTGGAACCGCCAGGTCAGGAGTGCTGGAACACCAAAGAACGTGAACAAGACCAGGGCGCCAAGCCAGAACGTCAGCCGCTGTTCGACCGGAGTCTTGGGTGCGGCCATGCTCTGGATGTCGGCCGGCAGCGAATGCAGCCAGACGCGCGGCCGCGACAGAAAGCTCGCCCACACCACGATCGAGAACGGCACGCAGGCGACCAGGCCGTCTATCGCGATTCTTGCCGCCATGCCGCACCCTCTCAGTCCTGCGGCGCGGGAAGAACCGCTTGCAGTGTCATTGCGCCCGTGACGTTCGCGGTGGTCCGAAACATGTCGGGTATAGTGTCCACCGCGAGGAGGATGCCCACGCCTTCGAGCGGCAGATTGGCAACGGCTAGCACTGGAACCATCGCGATGATGCTGCCTCCAGGAATACCGGGGACGGCGAACGTGGCGAGCACGACGGCAAAGACGACTGCCGCGAGTTGCGACGGCGTCAGCGTCACGCCGAACAGGCGCGCCAGGAAAACGACACCGACGGTCTGTGCGATAGCGGCGCCAAAGTGAAACACCGCCATCGAGAGCGGGAGAACAACCCGTGACGAACCCGGCGGGAGCCCCGCGCGTTCGGCACTCTCCACCATCGCCGGCAGCGCAGCGAGCGAAGACCGCGATGCAAACGCAATGGCCTGTGACGGCGCGCAGTACGACACAAAAGCCGCGGCGGACATCGGGCCCGCCATGATTCCGAAGGGATACAACAGGAGCGCGACGGCCGCCACCGTGAGCACCACAACCAGCACGACATAGACGATGACTGCACTGGCGGCCGACAACCCAAGCCGGGCGGCCAGCGGGACCGCGAGTGCGAAGACGCCAATCGGCGCCAATCCGAGTATCCAGGCGACGAGCCGCTGCATCGTTTCCGCGATGCCCTCGACGACTCGCAGCACCGCATCGCGCCTGGCTTCGTTAATCCGCGCCAGGGCCAATCCAAACATCACGGCGAAAAAAATAAGCGGCAACATCGCGCCGTCGGCCGCTGCTTTGAAGACATTCTGCGGCACGAGGTCGACAAGCCACGCCGCCAGCGTTGGCGTGCCAGATGGCACCACGGCGCCTGGCGACGCTGCGTTCGTCGCCTCTCGGAGGGCAAGAGCCGCAGCGGTATCGATCGGAATGCGCGCGAGTATCAACCCCGCGATGAACAGGCTGCCGATCGCTGCCGTCGTCAAGAGCCCGACTGAAATCAGGACAGCACGCACGCCGATTCGGCTCAGCCCTTTTGACGCCGTCATGACCCCGACGTTGGCAACCAGCATCGATACGATGAGCGGGATGACCGTCATCCGAATCAGGTTGACGAAAATGGTGCCAACAGGAGTGAGGACCCCGATTGTCATGGTCGCAGCCGGCGACGAGCTCGATGCGAGCGCCAGTCCGAGCAGGAATCCCGCGAAGAGGCCGATCAAAACCCGGATGGCCAGAGTCATCGATTAGTCAGGGCGCCTTCCTTGGTACTCGCAGCGCACCAACCTACGCCGGAGAGATATTCGCGTTCACGCGGAAAAGATTCGTAGGGTCGTACACCGTCTTCAGCTGTCGAAGTCGCGCATAGTTCTCGCCGAAGGACGCCCGGACGACCTCGGGACGATCATCGGCGGCCAGGTGGTTGACGTACGCCTTGCCGAGCAGGTCCGGCTCGAATTGGGTCCAGAGACCCCGTACCCACGCAATGTGCCGTTCGGACGTGGCACCGTCTGCCCACTGACCGATCGCATCGAAATCCCACTGCGCGCGTCGGGCTGAAAATGCCGTGTCGGTAGGCAGCGGGCGCGTGGCTGCGCCGTGCATGTAGAAGATGATCAATGCGCTGAGCGGCGACGTGAAACGGGATGCCCCTTCCACAACCGCATCGATCAACCTGTCCGAGATCTGCTCGGTGAACGCGGACCGCCAGTAACGGTGCAGGCCGTGCTCCGCATTTGGCGCGTCCAGCATCGTCTGGCGTGCGGCGTACGGAACCGGGCCCACGAGGTCCGCCATTGGCGTGCCGAAGCGGCGCGCCGGCCCAAGCACCTTTTCACCATCCTCGATTGATCCGTTGTACCCGAGCAGCAGCGCGACGACGGGCATCCCTTGCGGAGCCGTCAGCAGTGCGGCGGACGCTTCGGCCTCGTCGGGCAGCGATGGGCAGTAGTCGCGATAGAAGCGAAGTACCGCAGGGGCCTGATCCAGCGGATACAAGACGAGGCCTCCCAGCACCTGTGTCACTGGATGAAGGCGATACTCGAAGGACGTCACGACGCCGAAGTTGCCGCCGCCCCCTCGGAGCGCCCAGAACAGGTCCGGATTTTCGGTAGCGCTGGCCTGGCGGACCGTGCCGTCCGCGGTGACGACATCGGCCGAGATCAAGTTGTCAATCGTGAGCCCGTGTTTGCCCATCAACCAGCCCAGGCCGCCGCCGAGTGTGAGTCCGGCGATTCCGGTATTGGAAACCGTGCCACCCGTCGTTGCAAGCCCGAAGACCTGGGTTTCGCGGTCCAGTTCGCGCCACAGCACACCGCCCTCGGCACGCACCGTCCGGCGCTGCGGGTCCACGCGGATACCCTTCATCGGCGACAAGTCGATCACAAGGCCCCCGTCGTTGGTCCCGTAACCTGGCGCACTGTGGCCGCCGCCGCGCACCGAGACGACGAGGCCCAGACGTTGCGCGAACTCCACGGCCCGCTGCACGTCGGCAACGCCGGTGCAGCGCGCAATCAGCGCCGGCCGTCGATCGATATTCCCGTTCCACACCCGCCGGGCCGTTTCGTAAGCAGGGTGTCCACCCTGGATCAGCTCGCCGCGAAAACCCTGCCGAAGATTCTCGACGTGCGCGGCGTCGAGCGGGCGGCCCTCTGCCCCAGGGCCGGTAGAAGTCGGGATCGTCATGTTGGTACCTCTGATTGGTTTCAGGCCTGACGGCTCGCGTTCATGCGGCGAGACACTCTCTCCACAGTCTTCCGACGAGTTCACCAGCCGATGGAATGTCACGAATCGCATCGACGCCCTGCCCCGCCCAGAGCGCCATCTCCAGCAACGTGCCCCGGTCATCGGGTCCCGGATTGCCGGTGCCGTAACGAAATTGCGTGATCCCCAGGACGGCATTTGTTGCGAGGACGTCGCCTTCGCCAGGGCGTTTGCCGGGTGGAGGGCATCCCGCGGCTTCCCACATCTCGAACGTCCGGTTGCGCAGCACCCGATGCGGCGCATTTGCCCAACCGTCCTGAAAGCAGACCGTCAACACAGTGTCTGCCGCTGTGGCCCTGGTGATTGCGCCCTTGTAGTCCGGGTGGGCACCAGCCTCCTTCGTGGCGACGAAGCGCGTGCCGATCAACACGCCGGAGGCGCCGGCCAGCAGGGCACGCCGAATCTGTGTCCCGTTCGCAATGCCGCCGCCAGCGAGCACTGGGACCGTTTTCGCCTCATCGATCACCGCAGACATCGTCTCGTAGAGCGGACGCGTGGCCTGGACGTGGCCGCCGGCTTCAGTGCCCTGGCAGATCAGATAGTCCGCGCCAACATCAATGGCCCGCCGCGCACCGTCTACGCTGCTGACCTGAATGCCCATCTTCGCGCCTGCCCTCCGGATCGCGGCCGCGGTGTCCGCGGTCGGAATGCCCCAGGCGAATTGAATGATGGGGGCGCCAGCGTCGAGGGCGATCGGAAGTGTGACGGGATCCCGCGGGAGCAGGAAGTTCACGGCGAAGGGGCGGTTGGTCGCGGATTTGGTTTGGGATACGCGCCGTCGCACGACATCTGGCAGTGCGTTGATTCCCGTCCCGATCCCGCCAAGACCGCCCGCGTTAGAAATGGCAATGGCCAATTCAGGAACGGCTGTCATTCCCATGCCCGCGCTGAAGATCGGATACCGCAAGCCGAAGAGCTCCATCAGGGCACTGGCGCGCGGAGTGGGCATGCTCGTCGCGGCACGCTGTGCCGCGAGCGGGAGGGCGCGAGCGCCGAGTGCAGCCGTAATCGCTGCCGCCTTCCCTAAGAATTCACGTCGGCCGGCCGGCATCTGAACGCTCCTGTCTTGGTCGCTGAAACGCTGGGGGCCGATGGAGTGATGCGGCCACATATTGCCACACCCGATGGAGCGGGTTGGAAGCAATCGTCAGTCAGCCGGGCCGCAATGACTAACGATCAGCGGCGCGTCGCCGTCCACTCCACGCCGGCAGCCGTACCGCAGCCAGGAAAATCCCGAAACGAAAGCAGCCCCTGTGCCCGCCCGCCTGGAAGGAAGAGCCCGTTGACCGTCGTACTCGGTTCCGTCCCGACCGATCGGCTTGTGTAGGCGAACGCGCGATAGGTGGAAACAGTTCCCGAACAGGGCCCGGGGATACAGGTGACATCCGGCGCTGTCGGAACGTTCAGGTCCGCGAACGTTTGAGTGCCCGAGCAGCCGTTGAAGGCGTACCCCACAGCAATCGTTGTGAGGACCTCGTTTGAAGAAACCGTAAACGCAATGGATGCGCCTTGCGCCGTGGTGCCGCTCCACTGTCCCACGCTGAGCGACGAGTCCGACGGCGACGCAGGGCCACTGCTACACGCGGATGCCAGCACACCGGCGACCGTGCCGATCCGCAACAGCGCTTTCGTTTTCTTCCACATGTCCTGTCTGGCGGCCCCTCATGACCACGCTTGAAGTTCCACGATGTTGCCTTCTGGATCCCTGACATAGCACCAGGTTACCGTCGCTCCGTTCGAGATAGTCGTGGTGACGACTTCGCCGACCGGCGTTCCGCCCGCAGCGAGAACCTGTGCCCGCGCATCCAACACCGATGGGACCGAGAACGCGATGTGCCCGAAGCCCGGCCTGTTCACTGCCGGGGTTGAACCTGGAGCCGGCTCCGCGTACTGGAAGATTTCGAGCGTTGGCCCCTCGCCACCGAACCCCGGCACGCGGAGATGCATTCCTCTTAGACGCGCACCCGAAATTCCGGTCCCCGCTTCCAGCATGGGCCCGGATAGATCACGCTCAGGCAAGACCGGTGTGCATCCAAACACGTCCTGGTAAAAGCGGGACAGCAGGCGCCAGTCCTTTGCGATCAGATTCGTGTGAACAAATTTGGCGTTAGTGATCATGGCCACTCGGCCCCACTCATTTCTGGGGTGGCGACAGCGTTACACCGAGTTGTCGCATCAAGCCCAGCGAATCATCGACGAACCAACCCTCAACGATCTGATTTCCCTCAACCCGCAGGAAGTCGGCGCCAAACCAGTTCACCGGCTTACCGGTCGGTCGAACGCCTTCGAACTCACCGCTCTGCGTACCCTGGACCGTGTACCAAAGCCCAACCTTGTCCGCTTCGGCGATGATCTCCACGATCGAGACCCGGAGATCCGGAAAGGCCCTGAACCGTTCGGTCATGTTCTGCTTCAGCCCCGTGCGGCCGACGCGTGACCGGTTGACCGTAAAGTCCTCGCTGAACACCACGTCAATCACGTTCAAGTCTCGCTTGTTAAAGCCTTCCTCTATCCACCGACGGACGAGAACCTTGTTTCGTTCCAGGTTGACTTGTCCTTCGAGTTGCCGGGATTGAGCAACAGCAATTGACCGCGCGCCACCCACACCGACTAGGACGGAGAGCACGAGCCATGGAAATACCAGCTCTCGTCTGGCCATCTCTTTTTCCTCAGAAACCAATGTTCTTTCGCGATCAGGTGAGGGTTGAACATGTCGACTGCAAGCCGATGTTGGGCGACGGCCACTCTCAGGCAACCACCCTTTCGTCGGTAAGATCGCGCTGGCGTGCAGTCGACCACACCATGCTGACAAGAGCGACCGGGGCCGTCAGCACAACCATCGTCATCCAGAAGGCGAAGGACGCGAGGTTGACACCCCCGATCCCCAGGACGACGTTCAGTGAAATGTGCGCCGCCATTGTCGGCAACACCGAATCGCCGGAGCGATAGAAGAGCCCCGCCAGGAATACGCCAAAGAGTGCGATCAGCGTCAGCATCGGTCCCATCGGCATGAACCGGTGTGGCATGCCGGGCGTGTAGAACGCGGGCACGTGCCAGAGCGCCCAGAGACAGCCCATCACGACCGCGCCGCCAGTCGCTCCGAGTCGCGATCGAAGCCGGGGCAGCAGGAAGCCCCGCCAGCCAAGTTCCTCGCCCGTTGAACCGCTGATGACCTGGATCACAATCGAAGTCAGAAGCGCCGTTGACGGAATGAATGGCGCACCGTCACCAACGGCCCGAGCGACGCCCAGGGCCACGGCTCCAATGAGCAACGGAGTGGCACCGGCGAGCAGGACGATGCCCCAGCCGCGACGAACGCTTAAACGCACACCCAGTTCCCGCCTGACCGCCTCGGCGTCCTGCGTGTACCGTGTCAGGCTCAGTGCGATGAACGTCGGCATCCACACCATCGGGAGGAACGCGGCGAGGAAGATCCACTGACCATGGGACATCGCCGCCGGCGTCACGAGCACGCCCCACGGCCACGTGATGCCGAACAAGAGGAGGATGAAAAGCGCTATTTCAGTCATGACACGTGTCGTCCACCCCACTGGTGCTGAGTAGACCGCGCCCAAACCAGCTTGCAGGTATCCAACGCGAGTGCAAACCCGATGTCAATCAGGGATTACCCCGGTGCCGGGTTGTCCAGGACCGCCGCGTCATCCGCGCGAGAACTCGCCTCCAGCGCGGTGAACTCTTCACGGTAGGTTGCGAGGCCCGTGACCCCTTGCAACAGTCGGTGGTCAAGAACTCGCACCATGAAGACGTTATCGGGAACCTTCCACACGCATGTGATGCCGTGCGCACTGGCGGGGACAAACCCGAAGCGAGGATAGAAGGTCGGGTGTCCCAGGACCACGATGAAGGGGCAACCGCGTTCGGCGAGCAGCCGGTTTCCGATTTCGACCAGTGTCGTCCCGATCCCCTGACGCTGACGTTCCGGCACGACTCCCATTGGACCGAGCGCGGCACCCGTCACGCCGTCTACGGATGCAGGCGTGTAGAGAATGTGGCCGACGACCTCACGCTCCAACAACGCGACCAGCGAAAGAGTTACAGCACTGTTCGACCGCAGCCGGCTGACCAGTCTCGCTTCTTGTAAACCACAGGAGCGGCTCACGACGTCGTGAATCGCGGAGACGTCCCCTGGACGCTCCTCGCGGATTTCAGCAGCCGTGCTCATGCCGTCGGATTCTAAGCTCGAACGCCGACCTGTCCAAGCTGTCCACCGTCCCGGTTCGCCTGACGAAATCAGCAGTCGGAGCGACGTCTTTGCGGGTGCAGAACGTCGGGGTGACGCACGGGTCCGGCGTCGGGCGTCATCGCAGC
>Ga0207701_10007431_pt1 | contig 10897 bp, 8 predicted proteins | sample KBSSwiSSwithPhiX_FD_184294 | JGI IMG/M metagenome (GOLD analysis project Ga0207701, IMG submission 184294) | Switchgrass rhizosphere bulk soil microbial communities from Kellogg Biological Station, Michigan, USA, with PhiX - S5 (SPAdes) (version 2) | ecosystem: Environmental > Terrestrial > Soil...
ATCCAAGCAAGCCGACGAAACACCACCGACTTGAGTCCTATCCATCAGCGTCGCACTGTCAGATAATCCCTGACACCCGCGAGAGTGGAAAATACGGACGCAAGGCTTTAGCCGGTCTCGTTCAATGACTTCGGAGCGCAAATCTTTCAGCGAACGAATGCAGATCTTGTTTAAGTACGAGAGTTTATTTTGTTCGTCTAAAACCATCTTCGGATGACGCATCGCCACTCAGTCTTTATCAGTCAAACAGGGACTGCAGCCTGGACGCCATCTTAACGGCGAACGTATTGGAGAAAAGCCGATTGCGAACATCTTTGCCAGATGGCACATGCCTTGCGCCTGTCGCAGAAGTTCGAGCGCGACGATCGGAGATTTCATAACGAACTAAAGGAGGCAGGACCTGATGAGTAATCGAAAAATGCTGATTACCGCATTTGCCTTATCGAGCACGCTCGCGTTTGGCTTGCAACCCGGCTGGTCGCAGACCAGCGGCGGTTCATCCAGCGGAAGCAGCTCGCAAGGATTGGGAACTGGTAGTTCGGGCTCCGGAACCTCGGGTTCCATGGGGAAGTCCGGCAGCACATCAGAACGTAGCGGCAGCAGCAGTGCACGTTCAAGCGCTGACTGCCCGGACGGCAGTATTGCTTCGGGCAAAGGCTCGACGGGCAGCGGCAGCTCTAGTTCAAGCAGCAAAAGCTCCAGTGGAAACACTGGTAGCGCGAGCAGTTCAGGCCGTAGTGGCAGTGCCGGGAGCGGCTCTCTGGCACAGTCCAATATTGATTGTCCTCCGGCGGGCAGCACCGGGACAGGCACGGGAAGCAGCGGTCGCAGTGGAAGTGGAAGCAGTGGTAGCTTGGGTGGCAGCAGTAATTCGGGATCGAGCGGCATGGGTGGCAGCAGCAGCGGCAGCACAGGAATGGGCGGAAGCAGCAGCGGCAGCACGGGCAGCAGCGGGACCGCCCGTTAACACGAACGGCGATCTTCCGGTCGTCGCGCTCGACTGTAGTTCGCATCCATTCGCCGACGTCGTCCCAGCAGGTGAAGGACAGGCTCTCTAGGTTTCCGAGCGGATTTGCATCTTTGCTCTAGCTCCGAATCTGTCTACCGAAATTTTTTTTTCAGACCTCTTGAACGGCCTCAAATCGCGAGTTCATAATCGGTTATGCAAAAACGAACACTCAGCTACGCCACCGGTGTTTTTGAATCGGCTCCGTTTACGGGTAGTTCGGAGTTTATCGGCAGCCAGTGGGATTCGGATCCCGGGCTACAGAACCAGCCCGAAAAGAGACTGATGCTGGCGATCCTGTTGGATGCCGTCGAATGCTTCCAGAAATACGCGCCATTGCATCGCCGAAAGCCCGATCGCCTGTTCACGGCGACTGCAGAGTGGATCTTTGAGGACGATTACAAATGGCCCTTTTCGTTCCTCAACATATGCGATGCGGTCGGAATAGATCCGAAGTATTTACGCAACGGGCTTCAGCAGTGGAACGCGACACGGTCGGGAAGAGTAAGCGATCTAAAACACCTTCCGCCACCCATCAAGATCAGACGCTGCGCATGACATGTTAGATCGTCGCGCCAGGATCATTTCCTGCGATTGTCCCCGTCTAGCGAACAACACGTGACGAGGAACGACCAGACCGTACTCTTGACCAAGAGTACGGTCCAGGTAGTGGAGCTTGGCCGGCTCAGACCTAGTTGGACGCGACTTCTAGCTGATTGTCGACTTTTTTGACGCCGGCAATCTGTTTGGCTTTGCTTTCTATCTCGCTCTTTTCTTTGTCGCTCTTTACCGGACCGCGCAGCGTTACGTTTCCGTCGCTCGTAATCACCTTCACGTTCTTGCCGTCTGTCGAAAGCGAATCGTCATCGGTGAGCGCCTTACGCACGTTTTGACTGATCGTGCGATCAGCTTCGTTTTCAGCCTGATCGCCAGGCGTTTTCGTTGCATCGTCACGATCGCGCACATTGCGGCCGGTGTTGTCCGGCGGAACTTGCGTGGATTGCGATACTTGGTTGTCGCTCGACTTGTTATCTCCGCGATCCTTTGAACAACCGAACACCAGTAACGTGGCGAGCAATGCTAATGTGATTGGTTTCATGGCTAAGCCTCCCTTTGTGATCAGTGGGGAGCGCAACTAGCATGCCATTCATGTCCATAAGTAATTACGCCTGCTATTCAATCATAATCCCGCTGTCTCGGTAGTAAAATCTCCCACGTGTGAGCGTTCCACTTACATTTAAACCGGGCTCGATTCGTGAAATATTTCCCGCTTCGAATTGGCGATGAGGCTCAGCGCGTCATTGACAGTCGCTTGGACTCACGCTAGCGTCGACGCAACGCATTAAATCTAAAACGATGGGAGCATGCTCGTGACGAATATACGAGACATTATTCAAGTCGGTGTCGGTATGCCGGAGCGCGAAAATTTTGAAAAGTTCGCCCGTGATCTGCTCGGTTTTTCCACGAGCCGATCGCCAGACGGCAAAGTATCGTACCTGAGACCCGATCAGTATCCCCATCGGATTGCAGCGTCTACAGCGTCGAGTCCTGTATTGCAGTATATCGGTTTCGACGTCGGCGGCCGAGTGGAACTCTCGGAGTGGGAAAGCAAGCTCAGTTCCGCAGGAATCCAGTGGCGGCGCGGCATGGCAACGGAATGTGCTGAACGGCAGATCAGTCAATTCATCGAATTCACGGATCCGGACGGCCACACTCTCGCGTTGACGTACGGGTTCAAGCCGCGAGAAGATCCGGTGCAGTATACTCGCGAGCTTCGGGTCGTGGGTTTGGGTCACGTGCTGCTCACCGTAGCGGACACGCAGCGAGCGCATGATTTTTACACCGGCGTGCTCGGATTTCGCTTAAGCGATTGGGTGAACATCGACGAGCACGTCCGGTTGTGCTTTCTACGCTGCAACGAGCGTCATCATAGCCTCGCTTTCGCTCCATGCATGCCCGGAAAATCTCCCCGCTTGCAGCATGTAATGTTCGAAGTCGAATCACTGGACGACGTCATGCGCTCTTATCATTTCTTGCGCCTTCACAACGCCCCGATCGGCATGGGGCCAGGCCGCCACCCGAATTGTCAGACCGTGCACGTGTACGTGCAAACTCCCGGTGGATTCGCGGTGGAACTGGGCTGGGGACATCGGCGGCTCGACGATACGCACGAACCGATTGTCTATCCAGCCGGAACCCCGGTCGATGTTTGGGGCGGCGATATTCAGAGTTCCGAATTCGAGCTCGGTTAAGGGGAAGAGCCGCCGACGATATTGGCATTCAAGGCTTATGTGGCACTGGTGGCTGCGTCGTTACACGGAGCAGTAAACCCTCGTCGGGGTGGATATGCAGAATGCCGCGCACGGATTCTCCCGCACGGTCGAGCCCCGTCGACAGCGTTATTCGACCCTCGCCAGCCTTGTCGGAAATATCTATGACCTGCGGCTCTGACCCGAAGTTGAGTGCCACGAGAAATGCACTCTCACCATCGCGACGTATGTAGGTAAGTAAATCGCCTGCTGTGTCGATTCGCTCGAGCTCGCCGACCTCGAGCGCTGGTTCGCCGCGCCGAACGTTGATCAGTTGCATGTACAGCGACAAAATCGAAAACGGGTCGTCGCGCTCGGCTTCGACGTTATTCTGGGCATAATCTTCCGCGATAGGCAGCCAGGGTTTGCCTGCGGTAAAGCCGGCATTTTTCGCCGCGCTCCACTGCATGGGCGTGCGCTGGGGATCGCGGCCCAAGCCCCGGCCGGGAACATTTTTTTCGAACGGATCCTGGACCTTCTCCGGCGGGATTTCGACGTCGTGCATACCGATCTCGTCACCATAATAAAGAGTCGGAGTGCCGCGCAGGGTGAGAAGCAGCATCGCCGCGACGCGCGCCTGTTTCGATCCGACACGAGAGACGATGCGCGGTCGATCATGATTGCCGAGCACCCAATTTGGCCACCCGCCCTTCGGCAGCGCCGCTTCATACTGGGAGATGATCCGGGCAATATCGCGCGCATGCCATTTCGCCAACAGCAGTTGAAAATTAAAAGGGACGTGCACGCCGCTGAGATTGACGCCGTAGTACTGCACCAGCCGCTCTACCGGCAGATAGATTTCGCCAATTAGCACGCGATCTTGATACTGATCCACCAGACGGCGCATGCGTGTGACCACGGCGTGCACTTCGGCTTGATCCGTGGTGTGCAGCTCCAATAGCCTTTGGTAGGGATCGGCGCCCTCGCGCCAATCGGGATTGACAGGGTTGTCACGAAATTGCTCGTCTTTGATCAGATGCCAGAGAACATCGACACGAAAACCATCGACGCCGCGCTCCAGCCAAAACCGCAGCACGTTGAGCATCGCCTCGATCACTTGAGAGTTGCGCCAGTTCAGGTCGGGCTGTTCGCGCAGGAACGCATGATAGTAGTATTGCTCCGTCTTCGGATCGTACTCCCAGGCGCTGCCGCCAAAGTTTGAGAGCCAGTTGTTCGGCGGCCCGCCGCTCGGCGCCGGATCGCGCCAGATATACCAATCACGTTTGGGGTTATCGCGCGATGAGCGGGATTCGATGAACCACGGATGTTGGTCGGAAGTGTGATTCGGAACGAAATCCAGAACCAGCTTGATCTTATGCGCATGCGCCTCTCGAATTAACAGATCGAAATCTTCCAGGGTGCCGAATAGCGGATGGATCCCAGTATAATCCGACACGTCGTAGCCAAAGTCCTTCATCGGCGAGGGAAAGATCGGGGATAGCCAAACGGCGTCGACACCGAGCCCGCGTAGATAATCCAGCCGTGCGATCAGGCCCCGTAGATCACCCACGCCATCGCCATTGCTGTCCATGAAAGAGCGTGGATAAACCTGGTAAATAATGCCGCGCTGCCACCAGAAATAAGTCGTGGCTCTCTCGGCGCGGTCACGAGTCTCGGGAACGGGTTCAGCCGTCATTGTCAGTGACCCGGATTGGACTTTTCGCGCTCTGGGAAAAGCACCACCGCGGCGTGTGCGGGGATGCGCCAGCCTTCTTCTGTCTCCAGGGCGGCGGTTCCAGCACCTCCATATTTAGGATTCTCGCTGGACCAAAGAATTTCCCAGCGTTGTCCTTCTGGTGGCGCGAGGAGCGGCTCGGGAGCTATGGACAGATGCAAATCGGCTCCTAAATTCACAACCAGAAGCCGGTCGCCTTTTTGGTCATCGAACCAGCGAATCAGGAATGCTTCAGAGCCTAGAATCGCGCCGTCGAATGATCCAGCGCGCGGTTGACTGAACACCGGATCGGTCCTGCGCAGGCGCAGCAGATCGCAATGCAGCGCGTAGACTTCGCAATGAGCTTCGCGCTCATTGAGATCAAGCTTGCATCTTTCGAATGTGGCGCGATCTGCCGGATCGGGAACGAGGCGCTGCATTTCCGGGGTTGCCAGGCTGCGAAACTGTGATAAGAACTCGGCGCGTCCTTTACGCACTGCCTGAGCAAGCTTCGCCGGGTGATCGGCGAAGAAGAGAAAAGGACTCGAGGCCGCGAATTCCTGTCCTTGGAACAGCATCGGAGTTGCCGGACCGAGCAGCAGCAATGCCGTGAGCGCGCGATAGCGCCCGGGACTGGTCAGCCGATCGAGGCGAAGTCCGCTACCGGAGTTTGCGACCTGATCATGGTTCTGAATATAGGTGATGAACGTTGCCGGTGAAACGCCAAAGGCAGGTGTGCCGCGTCGCTGTTTTTGCCAGCTATAGCGCTGGCCCTGATAGAGGTAGCCCCATTTTAGCGCCGAAACGAGCTCCTGAGCAGTGCCGCGGTAATCCGTGTAGTAGGCCTCGCTTCGTCCGGTCGCCGCAACCATGGCGCTATGGTGGAAGTCGTCGTTCCATAAACCGTCCATTCCGTAACCGCCTTGCTCGACGGGGCGGACGAGCTTTACATGCTGCGGCTCATTCTCCGCGATGACGACAATGGCTCGTCCGCGCGCTGCCTCGCGCGCGCAACGGGTAATCTCGGCCAGGACATGGGGTGAGGTCGAATCGCAAATCTGCTGGGTTGCGTCAAGACGAAGCCCGTCGATATGAAACTCGGAGATCCAGTAGGCGGCGTTGGCCGTGATGAACTCGCGCACCGACGGGGCGTTCTTGCCGTCGAAATTGATCGCCATCCCCCATTCGTTTTCATAACGGTCGGTGAAGTAGTCAGGGGCAAACTCTTTGAAGTAGGCGCCCTCCGGACCAAAATGGTTGTAGACGACATCGAGCACTACGGCGAGGCCGATCCCATGAGCGCGATCGACAAAACGGCGAAAATCGTCCGGCGTCCCATATAATCGAGTCGGCGCATAAAGATCGACGCCGTCGTATCCCCAACCGAAGGCACCGCTGAAATCGGCCACCGGCATGATCTCCAGCACGGTGACCCCCAATTGGGCCAGGCTTTCCAGCTCTACAGTGGCCGCGTTCCAGGTTCCTTCGCGGGTAAAAGTCCCGATATGCATTTCATAAACAATCTGACCTGCGAGCCCAATGCCGCGCCAATTTTCGTCCGTCCAGCCAAACTCGTCCGAATCGACGATCTGCGAGGGACCGTGCGGACCGTCAGGTTGAAAACGGGAGACGGGATCAGGATAGGAATTTTTACCATCCAACCGGTATCGATACAGCATGTCCGGAGCTGCATTGAGTATCACTGCCGAGAAATAGCCATTGCCTTCGCGATCGAGTTTATAAGGCATACCATCGCCTTCGCCCAGCATTACCTCCACTTTTCTTCGCCTTGGCGCCCAGACCCGAAAGTGGACACCGCCCGACGGCTGACGTTCCGCGCCGATGGGCAGGCGCCGGATTAACGCTGGTGTATTTCCAGAAGAAAAATTTCCAGAGAAAGTTCCCGCGCGGCTGTCCATCTAAACACCATAAGTGCTTAAAACGGTGGTCACAAGATTATGACGAGGAAATTTTCCATTACTTCTCGATAAAACGCATCGAAGTACGTTCCATTCGAACGAATTTTTATTATTCTGAAATAATGGGGGGGAATTCAGCTCGTGATTAACGACCTTTGGTACAAGAATGCCGTCATTTATTGTCTATCGGTGGCGACGTATATGGATGCCAATGGAGATGGCATCGGCGATTTCCAGGGTCTCATGCGGCGTCTCGATTATCTGCATGGACTCGGAATCACGGCCATATGGCTGATGCCGTTCCAACCCTCTCCGTATCGCGATGACGGATATGACGTGGCCGATTACTACGGGGTGGCTTCACGTCACGGCATGCTCGGCGATTTCGTCGAATTCACGCATGCGGCGGCGCAACGCGGTATTCGCGTGATCATAGATCTCGTGGTCAATCATACTTCTGACCGTCATTCTTGGTTTCAGGAGGCGCGCAAGAATCCAAATTCCGAATACCGGGATTGGTATGTTTGGTCGGACAAGAAACCGCCCAATGCCAACAAGGGAATGGTTTTTCCGGGAGTGCAAAAATCGACGTGGTCCTACGATAAAATTGCGCGTTCCTGGTATTTTCACCGGTTTTATAATTTTCAACCTGATCTCAACACCTCGAATCCCTACGTCCAGGCGGAAATCCTAAAGATTATGGGATTCTGGATTCAACTCGGGGTGGTCGGATTCCGCATGGATGCAGTGCCTTTTATCATCTCGACAAAAGGCGCGCGAGCCAAAGCCGTGGAGCAATACGACATGCTCCGGGCGTTCCGTGAATTTCTCCAGTGGCGTAAAGGCGATGCGATCATTCTCGCTGAAGCCAACGTTTTGCCGGAAACCGATATGGAGTACTTCGGCGCAGACGGCGACCGCATGCACATGATGTTCAACTTTCAGGTTAATCAGAATTTATTTTATGCGATGGCGGCTGCGGATTGCCGGCCGCTGATCAAAGCCCTGCAAGCGACAAAGGCCCGTCCGGCGACCGCGCAGTGGGGGCTATTTCTCCGTAATCACGACGAGCTTGATCTAGGCCGATTGACTGACGAGCAACGACAACGCGTGTTCGATTGTTTTGGTCCCGAAAAAGAGATGCAGCTCTATAACCGTGGGATTCGCCGACGGCTCGCTCCCATGCTCAACGGCGACCGGAGGCGCATTGAGCTTGCTTATAGTTTGATGTTCACGCTCCCCGGCACACCGGTGATTCGGTATGGAGACGAGATTGGCATGGGGGATGATCTCAATCTGCCGGAGCGCAACTGCGCCCGCACGCCGATGCAATGGTCAACAGAGCCGCACGCGGGGTTCACGAAATCGGGTCGTCCGATATTACCGGTGATTAGCGACGGGCCCTACGGCTACGAGCATGTTAACGTCGCGGAACAACGGCGCGATCCTAATTCGCTCCTCAACTGGACCGAACGAATCATCCGCATGCGTAAAGAAGTTCCCGAGATTGGCTGGGGCGATTTTCAAGTCCTGCCGATTCGCGACCCGGCAATTTTCGCCATTCGCTATGACTGGCGCAACAATTCCGTTCTGTTCGTCCATAATCTGGATAGTATTCCCCGAGAAATCGCGTTTAGCACGGGTTTGTCTGGCGACCAAGGCCGATTGCTGGTCAATCTGCTGAGCGAGGACCACAGCCGGGCGGCCGATAATGGAAAGCATCATCTATTGCTCGAAGCATACGGTTACCGCTGGTATCGAGTCGGCGGTCTCGACTACTTGCTCAAGCGCAGCGAGATCGAGACCTCGAAAGTACGCTGATCGAGACCGGTGCGCCGGAGCGCGATTCGCTTTGCCGCTCCAAAGATTGGGACGCTCGGAGCCGATTGCAGGACGGCGCGATCTTCACTCTCTGTACTGAAAGTGAATGCAGACAATTTTCGTAGAAAAAATCATATAGGGGCAGTCTTTGTAACCTTCTCGCGCGGCACAACAACAGGTATCGAAACGGCACATTGTTTGCGCTGGGCAATCGCGCGGAGGCGTTTACCGCTGCGAGATACGCCTCACTTATTTTAAGCGGCGGCCCTTATGGAACAAAAAAAATCGATCTGGGGATTACTCAAACGTACAGTTATGCAATGGCTGGAGGACCAGCCCTTTCAGCTCGCCTCATCGTTGTCGTATTACACGCTCTTTTCACTGGCGCCATTGCTGATTATCGTGATCGCGATCGCGGGCTTTGCGTTTGGCCGGGAAGCCGCACAACAACAAATCGTCGGAACCATCCAGGGAATGATCGGCCAACAGAGCGCGGAAGCGGTGCAGGGGATGATTCAAAACGCGAGCAACGAGCCGAAAACCGGGATGATTGCGACCGTGGTCGGGCTGGTTACCCTAATTCTCGGAGCGGGTGGCGTTGTCGGCCAATTGCAGACCTCGTTGAACACGATCTGGGGCGTGGCACCGAAAGCAGGGCAAGGCGTGTGGGGCTTTCTGCGCCAGCGTTTCATCTCTTATGCGATGATTCTAGGCATTGGCTTTCTTCTGCTGGTATCGCTGGTTATCAGCGCCGTGGTTGCCAGTCTGACGCAATTCATCGGCTCTTTATTCGGCGACGCCGAAATCATCGCCCACGCCCTCGATCTCTTATTTTCATTTCTTCTCATCACCGCGCTCTTCGCGATGATCTATAAATTTCTTCCGGATGTGCGGATCGAGTGGCGCGATGTCTGGATTGGCGCGGCATTGACCTCGGTTTTGTTTACCATCGGCAAATTCCTGATCGGTCTGTATTTAGGCCGAAGCGGTGTGAGCTCTACCTACGGAGCGGCCGGATCCCTGATCACGGTTTTGTTGTGGGTCTACTATTCCTCATTGATTTTCTTTTTGGGCGCGGAGTTTACCCAGGTTTACGCCTCTCTGTACGGTTCGGGAGTCGTTCCGGCTGAACATGCTGAGCCGATTTCGGCGCAGAAAAGAGAAACCCCGCCGCCCGAGAGACGGACCAGGAACAATCCGGAATTGCGCGCGGCTGCGAATCGCGATAAACGAACCAGCAGAGAAGCCGGCTCGCAAAGGAGGTAGCATGCGCCTGGATCAAGAAGAGCAAAGCTCAAATGTCGAGGACCGACGCGGTGCAAGATTTTCCCCCGGGCTCGCGACTGGAGGCATCGGCACACTGGCCATTGTGTTAATAGGACTTTTCTTTGGCATCGATCCAACGGTCTTGCTCCAGGGAACCAGCGTGGATACCAACGCGCCGCCGGCCTCTACCGAACGGGGCGCGGATAGCAATGATCCGATGAAAGACTTCGTAGCGCGTGTGCTCGGCAGCACAGAGCGCACCTGGAGCGAAATATTTGCGCGCAACGGTCGGACATACCAACCTCCTAAATTGGTGCTTTTTAGCGGCGGGGTGCAATCCGCGTGCGGCTTCGCGCAAACTGCCGCCGGGCCGTTCTATTGTCCGGAAGATTACAAGGTCTATATCGATCTCGATTTTTATCGTGAGTTGCGCGACCGCTTCCAAGCTCCCGGTGATTTTGCCCAGGCTTACGTGATCGCTCATGAAGTCGGCCACCATGTGCAAAATCAACTTGGCGTCATGAAAACGCTGCAGCAGCGTCAGCGTCGTTCAGGCCAGGCGCAGGCCAATGCCTTGTCGGTACGGGTGGAGTTACAGGCTGATTGTTTCGCGGGGGTCTGGGCCCACTCGGCAAACGAGCAACGCAAAATTCTCGAGGAAGGCGACATCGAGGAAGGCTTGAATGCCGCCGCACAAATAGGCGACGACCGGATTCAGAAACGTACTCAGGGCTATGTTGTCCCGGACAGCTTTACTCACGGCAGCGCCAAGCAGCGCGTGCAGTGGTTTCGCCGGGGCATTTCGCAGGGCGATATCAACCAGTGTGATACTTTCAGCGCGGACGCTGCCGCGTAGCTAAGTAGCCGGCTCGTGTGAGGGCGCCTGCGAAAGTTGTTTTGAATAAGGCTGGCTTTGCAGGGG
>Ga0207701_10007432_pt1 | contig 10896 bp, 9 predicted proteins | sample KBSSwiSSwithPhiX_FD_184294 | JGI IMG/M metagenome (GOLD analysis project Ga0207701, IMG submission 184294) | Switchgrass rhizosphere bulk soil microbial communities from Kellogg Biological Station, Michigan, USA, with PhiX - S5 (SPAdes) (version 2) | ecosystem: Environmental > Terrestrial > Soil...
CGCGCGAGTCGGTGACGCCGCCGCAGGTCGACACGCCGGCGGCGAGACCCGCCGCGAGCCCGAGCACCGTGAACACCTTCAGCTTGCCGGTCGTCTTGTCGGGCATTGGTCAGGCTCCTCGTGTCACCAGCGCAAGGCCACGTTGACGCCCATCACCGGGTCGCCGCCGCGGCTCCGGACGATCGTGATGTACGTGCCGCCGATCGTGAACACGGCGCCCGCGCCGATCAGGACGCCGCCGACGGCGCTGCGCGTGCGGTTCTCGTCGCAGCCCGTCGCCGTGCAGCTGCCGTTCGTCGCGAGCACGGCGAAGCCCGCGCCGATCGCGATCGCGCCCGCCATCGCGAGCAGGACGGGACCGACGAGCCTGGGCGGCGCCGGGGGCGGCGTGGCGGGCACCGGCGCGATCGGGGGGGCGTTGTCCTCGATGTGCGCGCGCAGGCCGTCCGCGATTCGCAGCATCACCGCGCGGGCCTCCGCGACCGTGCAGACGTCACAGCTCTTCGACTCGGTCGCGATCGGGAGCGCGGCGGGGGCCGCGCCCTCGGTCGTGAACAGCCGCGCGACGCTCTTGTAGCTGTTGCCCGCGACCTCCACCTTGACGCGCACGATGTAGCCGACGTCGAGCAGCTGCCCGATCGCCTTCAGACAGGGCGAGGCGTCGCAGCGTTGCAGCTCGGGATGACCGTCCAGCTTCTTGGCGGTGTCGGCCGGATCCAGCACGTGCGCGCCGGCGCGAACCCATCCCAGCACGAACCCGTCCTGCAGCTGGATGCCCAGCGCGGGTGGCGGCGATCCTTCCAGCTGGAACTCGGGGATGGCGACACGAATGCGCGCCGCCGGCGTCGTCGTCGCGGCGCGCGCGCTCGTCGTCGTGAGGGCGATCAGGCCCAGCGCCGCGACGGCGAAAATTCGCATCGCGGCCATTGTAACAGGTCGACGCAGGGCACGCGCGGGGGGGGCCTGACAATCGTCGAGAACCTTCGGGCGACGACCTTCGAGCGTCGGCGACCTTGGGGCGTCAACAACCCGACGCGCAGACCGGGACGAAGCCGTGCTGGGGGAGCCCGAAGCAGAGGTGCTGGTAGCTGGCATCGGGAAGGCGGGGACAGCGGGCGGCAGCGAAGCACTCCGCGCGGGCCGCGTCGCTCTCGCACGCGAACACCGCGCGCGCCGGCGAGGAGATGTAGTCGATCTCCAGTCGTGAGCGGCCCAGCGCTCCCGCGCCGATCACCCCGTCGACCTCGGGCTCCTCCGGGCGGAGGTCGAAGCGCAGGCCCTGCAGGTAAGGCGAATCATCGGCGATGATGGCGACCGGGATCTGCCCGGTCACCTCCAGGTAGGCGGCGCTGTTCTGTGCCTTGTCGGTCTCGCGCGGATCGGCGTCGCACGGCTGCGTGCACGCCATCGTCGGAACCTGGTTCATGGCGTCCTGGACGATCTGGAACGACACCTGTTCCAGGCGGCGCGCGCGGGCCAGCTCGACGCACGGACCGGGATCCGTCGCGGGCCCGGTCTCGAGATCGACGAGCGCGTACTTCGGGAGCGTCGACCAGGTCGCCGGGATCGGGGTCGGCCAGGTCGCGATCAGCAGCTGGCCCCCCGGGACCTCGACCGGCGCCGCCGCGCCCTGGCTCACCAGCTCGGCGACGATGCGCAGCCAGGCGGTGCGGCTGAGGACCATGGGGCCCACGCCGGTATCGAGCACCATCGCGAGATCGATCCCCGTCCTCATTCCGGGGGCTGGGCCCGGAGCCTCGGCGTCCTGCTCGTTGCAGCACGTGACCGTCGTGGTCGGCATCGGGACGGGCAGGAAGTCCTTCGGGACCGCGCACGTCCGGAAGACGATGCGCGACGGCGACACGACCAGCGGCCCGCGCTGGCCCAGGAAGTCGGGATCGCCGTCCGCCGTCACCTCGCCGCCGCCCGCCAGATTGAAGCGGATGACCGCGTATCCGGAATCCTGCAGGAAGCCGAGGTCGGGGCCCAGGTGCGTCCAGATCGTCATCGACGAGCACAGGCCCGCCGGCGACCCCGCAGGGCAGGTCGCGCCGAAGCGCATCTCGATCGAGTAGCGGCGGAGGATGTCACCGGCCAGCACGCCATCCAGCGTGGTGCTCACGTCGCCGACCGGTTGCAGCGGCATGCGCAGCACGCTGACGCCGCGAAACTGGGCGCGCACCGCCGCCATCGTCGGCGTGGCGATCGCAGTGGTCGCATCCAGGAGGTCGAAGCCGGCCTTCTCCGTCGCCGGCGTGCCGACAGGCGGAGGCCCATTCAGCAGCGTCACCGACGCGTTCGTGCTGACCAGCATCCTGTAGGGCAGGGTCGGCGCCTCCGGGGACGCCGCCATCGCGATCAGGGCGCCGGCGCTCCCCGCGACGCCGTCCCCCAGCGGCGCCCGAATCAGCGGAATCGGAAGCGAATCGAAGACGGCCGAGAAGCTGTCGCCGCAGCCGGCCGCGATCACCGGCGCCGCGGCCGCCAGGCCGACGCCGAGCACGGCCGCCGCGCGCACGCCTATTCCTCCTTCTCGTCCAGCTTCTTCTTCATCTTCTTCATGAGGGCGTCGAAGCCCTCCTTGTTGATGATCTTGTTGAACTCGGCGCGGTAGTTCTCGAGCATGCTCTGCTCGTCGGTGACGACGTCGTAGACCACCCAGTGGTCTCCCTTCCAGAGCATCTTGTACTCGAGGGCGATCTTCACCTTCTTGCCGCGCGCGGTGGTGTTCAGCACGCCGGTGACGGTCGCTTCGCTGTCCTGCTTCAGTTCCTTGTCGTACTTGATGTTGTAGTTCGCGTTGCCGTGCACCTGCTTCAGGTAGCTCCGCTCGACCAGCTCGCGCAGCGTGTTCACGAACTCCTCGCGCTGCTTGACCTGGAGACCTTCCCAGTGACGGGCCAGCGAACGCTTCGCGAGCTCGGCGTAGTCCAGGAACGACCCGACCAGCTTGCGCACCTCGGTGCGCTGGAGCTCGGCTTCCGGCGACCAGTCTGGCCGGTTCTTTCCGAGGATCTTGTCGAGCTTCTCGTTCGACCGCTTCAGCTCGGCCATCGGGCTGGACCCCGGCGGGGGTGGGTCGGCCTTGCCGGCGGCCGGCTTCTCCGCGCCCTTCTCGGCCGGCTTCTCCGGAGCCGCCTTCGCCGCCGTCGCCTTGGGTTTCGCGTCGGCCTTGGTGTCCTTGGCCGCCGGGGCTGCAGCAGCAGGCAGCGTCAGGAAGGCGGCGGCGAGGATGACGGCGGGAAAGGGTCGTCGGATCATGGCTTCTTAATAACAGTGACGGCCCCGAGTGGGAAGTTATGCAGCGTGAGGAGGTCGCCCTCTCTCGACGCGCGTGCTACCGTGGAGCCACGATGGGTGAGCGTGAACGCGACCCTCGCGGCCCAGCGGCAGAAGGCAGCGGGTCCTCGGACGGCGCGCGCGTATTCGATTCCAAGGGCTGGCTGGCGGACACGACCGGCGAGATGCGCGACAGCTTCGCGCGCAACCGCCGGGTCATCTCGTTCGCCGAATACCTGACGCTGTTCGCCGCGGATCCGGCGCGGCAGCTGCGCTCGGCCGGGCAGTACCTGCGCGACGTGTTCGACCACTTCGGCGCCGAGGCGGTCCGCACGCCGCGTGGCGTGATGACGCGGTGGCGACTCTTCGATTGCCCGTTCGACGCCGGCAAGGACGCGCTGATGGGGCAGGAGGAGGTTCAGTCGGCGGTGTACCGCCTGATCTCGAACTTCGCGCGTGAGGGGCGGACGAACCGGCTCATCCTGCTGCACGGCCCGAACGGCAGCGCCAAGTCGACCTTCGTCGCGTGCATGCAGCGCGCGATGGAGCACTACTCGACCCTCGACGAGGGCGCGCTCTACAAGTTCAACTGGATCTTCCCGTCGCAGAAGCTGACCAAGGGCGGGATCGGCTTCGGCGGCGGCCTCGAGCCCGGCGGCGCGCAAGAGACGTACGCGTACCTCGACGACGAGCTGATCGAATCGAAGATCTCCGACGAGATGCGGGACCACCCGCTGCTCCTGTTGCCGCGATCGAAGCGGCGCGACCTGATCAATCACCGCCTGAGCGCGTCCGATCGACAGGGCTTCCGGCCCGCCGACTACCTGCTGCGCGGCGATCTGTCCCACCGCAACCGGCAGATCTTCGAGGCGCTGCTGTCCTCGTATCACGGCGATCTCGCGAAGGTGCTGCGCCACGTGCAGGTCGAGCGCTTCTTCGTGTCGCGGCGCTACCGGCAGGCGGCGGCGACGGTCGAGCCGCAGCTGGCGGTCGACGCGCGATCGAAGCAGCTCACGATGGACCGCTCGCTCGCGTCGCTGCCGCCGGCGCTGCAGTCGCTCACGCTGTACGAGTATCAGGGCGAGCTGGTCGACGGGAACCGCGGTGTCATCGACTTCGCGGATCTGCTGAAGCGCCCGATCGAATCGTACAAGTACCTGCTGGGCACGGTGGAGCAGGGGCGGGTGTCGCTGGACGTCGCGAGCCTCGAGCTGGACACGATCTTCATCGGCTCGTCGAACGAGGGTTACCTCGCGGCGTTCAAGGAGATCCCCGAGTTCCAGTCGTTCAAGGGCCGCATGGAGCTGGTGCGCGTGCCGTACCTGCTGGACTACCGGATCGAGCAGAGGATCTACGAGGCGCAGATCAAGGTCGCGCACGCCGAGTCGGGCAAGCACGTCGCGCCGCACGTCGCGTGGGTGACCGCGCTGTGGTCGATGCTGACGCGGATGAAGAAGCCGCTCGCCGAGAAGTACGGCAAGACGCTGTCGGACCTGGTCGTGAAGCTGGGGCCGCTGGAGAAGGCGCTGCTGTACGCCGACACGATCACGCCCGAGGGGCTCTCGACGGAGCAGCAGCGGGAGCTGGTGTCGGGCGTCGAGAAGATCGCGCGCGAGTCCGACAACTACCCGAACTACGAGGGCCGGACGGGCGCGTCGGCGCGCGAGATGAAGCTGGTCATCATGAACGCGGCGCAGAGTCCGCGTTACGCCTGCCTGTCGCCGTTCGCGATCTTCGACGAGCTGGAAGAGCTGGTGCGCGGCGTGACCGTGTACGAGTTTTTGAAGCAGGAGCCGCTTCCGGGCGGCTTCCACGAGAACCGGAAGTTCATCTTCCAGGTGCGCGACCAGCTGATCGACAAGATCGACGACGAGGTGCGGACGTCGATGGGCCTCGTCGACGAGCGCCGCTACATGGAGCGCTTCGAGCGCTACGCGGCCCACGTCTCGTACTGGGTGAAGCACGAGAAGGTGCCGAACCCGATCACGGGCCGCGACGAGGACCCCGACGAGGACATGATGGCGGAGGTCGAGCGCATCCTGCAGGTGAGCGGGCGGCGCGACGAGTTCCGGCGCGAGGTGATCAGCCGCATCGGCGCGTGGTCGATCGATCACCCGCGGCAGAAGCCGGACTACGACGCGATCTTCCCGCGCCCGATCTCGGAGCTGCGCGAGGCGTTCTTCGAGGAGCGCAAGAAGCAGGTGCGGAAGATCAACGAGGACCTGCTGATCTTCCTCGCCGACGGGCCCGCGAACATGCAGCCCGACGCGGCGGCCGCCGCCAGCGCGACGCTGGCGACGATGAAGTCACGCTTCGGCTACTGCGAGAACTGCGCGAAGGACGCAGTCCTCGCCCTCATTCGCAAGCGCTACAGCTGATCAGGGCGCGCCGCGGACGGGGAGCGGGGACGGGGCGGGCGGCGGCGTCGCGGGCGTCGCGGCGGCCGTCAGTTCCTTGCCGGCCGACGCGAGGCGGTCGGCGGTCTCCAGCAGGCTCTGCGCGAGGTCGCGCGTCAGCGGCTGGTCGCGCGCGATGTTGCGCGACACCTCGCGGCCCCGGCGGCGCTCGTCGGCCGACGCCGGGTTGGCGAGCGCGTGGCGATAGTCCAGCGTGTGCAGCATCTGCAGGCGAATCGTGTCGACGACGCGCGCGAGCAGGTCGCGCTCGTCGGTGCCGAGCGCGCTCGGCGGCCACTCGCGCCAGCCCGTCGGTCCCAGCACCCACAGCCGTCCGGGCTCCCCGAACGCCGCCGCCTTGGTCAGGTCCTCGATGACGGCCAGGCGCCGATCGTCCAGCGGAAACTGCCGTCCATAGACGTGGTACAGGAGCACGCCGTCGTTGAGCTCGGCGCGCACGACCAGGCCGCCGAAGTCGAACAGCGGCAGCGTGCCCGACGCCAGCCCGTCCTTGACCCGGCCGCGCTCGACCAGCCCCAGCGCGCCCGGCGCGCCATCGGCCGCGATCGCGCGCGGAATGCGGCGCTTCTTCTTCATGAAGTCCGCGAGCTGATCGATCCCCACGACGACGTTCAGCGCGCCGTGGCCCTTGTAGCCGGCGTGATAGACGCCGACCAGCTCGAGCTCGCGCGACCGGCATGACGCCGCCAGCACCGGGCTGCCCGAGTTCCCCTCCGACAGCAGCGCGTCGATGACGAAGTCGACGTGGTCCCAGCCCTGTTCCTGATCGCGGTCGTACGGGTTCACGACCTTGCCGCCAGACACCGCCTGCATCACGCCCAGCGGGAAGCCGCGCACGGCGACCGCGTTGCCCTGCCGCAGGCCCGCGCTCTTGCCGATCTTGTACGGCAGGATGGTCAGCTTCTGGCCCGCCGCCTTCAGGATCGCCGCGTCCAGCAGCGGATCGACCGCGATGCGCGTCAGCACGATCTGGCCGGGGTCGAAGTCGTCGCGCTCGTCGCGCACGATGCGCAGCTTGTCCTCGACGCGCTTGCAGCCGTCGGCGACGCCCTCGATCCGGTGCAGCGAATCGGTCACCTCGGGCCACACCGCGACGTGCTCGTTCGTCATCAGGTAGGTGTCGCCGCCCGAGATCTCGTACGCGAACGCGGTCCCCAGCTCGCTGGCCTGCACGCGCCGGCGGCGCAGCTTCCCGTCGGGGCCGAAGAACGGGCACTCGTACTTCGCGGTGCTGCGAACCAGGTAGCTGTACTGGCTGCGCGGACCCTGTTCCATGTCGCGGGTGCGCATCGACTGGATCTGCAGCGAGTCGGCGTACTCGCCCTCGCACATCAGCGCGGTGCTCGCCGACAGGCGTGACCGGGTCACGAGATCGAAGCCGATCCCGATCACGATGAGCGCCCCCAGCAAGGGCAACCACCGGGTCAGCCAGCCGGAAATCAGTCGTAACTTCATCCGGAGCCTGGGTTTGATCGTACCATGGGCCCGCCCAATCTCCCCAGAACCTAGCGAACCCGATGGCCAAGACACCGACGGCGACACAGCACGAGATCATTCGAGCGGCGGTCGCGCTCGCCACGAAGGGAAGCGTCGATCACCTGCTGTATGTCGGTGACCTGCCGCTCCCCGAGGAGACCTTCCGGGGCAAGCCGCGCGCGCGGAAGAAGCTCGTCCAGGCGGTGGTCGGCATCAGCCAGCGCGAGGTGATCGAGGCGGCGGGCATTCCGGTGCTGCCGCTGCCCGACTATGACCTCGGGCGCCCGGAGAAGCTGAAGATCGCGCTCGTGAGCGGGATCGCGCGCGGCCTATACAAGGAAGGCGACGTCGTGGTCGGGCTGCTCGCGCGCAAGCCGGCGGCGATGCCTGATTCGATCCTGGTCGTGACCGTCGGGCAGGAAGAAGAGGACGGCTCGTTCGGCTTTCTGCAGGCCGAAGGGGTGTCCGCCGGCGTCATGGACGCTCTGCTCGAGCTGGCGGTCAGCATCGGCGTCGAGGGCTGGGAGGGGCGGCCGGTCGGCGCGCTTTTCGTCATCGGCGATTCCAGCACCGTCATGGAGAAGTCGCGGCAGCTGACCCTCAACCCGTTCCAGGGCTACTCGGAAGACGAGAAGAACATCATGAACCCCGACGTGCGCCACGCGCTGCACGCGTTCGCGGTGCTGGACGGGGCGTTCATCGTCCGCGAGGACGGCGTGGTCGTCGCGGCGGGCCGCTACCTGAACTTCGACGAGGAGCAGGAGCTGGACGTCCCGCTCGGTCTCGGCGCGCGTCACATGGCCGCCGCCGGCATCTCGCGCGACACGGAGGCGATCGCCATCGTCGTGTCGCAGACGTCGGGATCGGTCCGCGTCTTCCGGCGCGGGAAGGCCGCCCTCGAGCTCGCGCCCCGCGTGCGGCGCTCGTGAGGCCGATCGTGCGCGGTCCGAGATTTGCGGGGGTTTGAGCTTCCAGTTACGATGGCCCCAGTGCGTACCGTAACCCTGAGCGTCGTGGTGGCTGCTCTCGTCGCGCTGGCCGCAGCGCCGGCGCAGGCGCAAGACGCCGAGAAGGCCCGCCAGCTTTTCCAGCAGGGGTCGAAGTATTACGACCTCGGGCAGTTCGACAAGGCGATCGAGGCCTGGCAACAGGGCTACGACCAGAAGCCCGATCCCGGGTTCCTCTACAACATCGCCCAGGCGTACCGGCAGAAGCAGGACGCCACGAAGGCGATCTTCTTCTACAAGGGCTACCTGCGGAACTCGCCGAAGGCCCACAACCGGGCCGAGGTCGAGCAGAAGATCGCGGCGCTGCAGAAGCAGCTGGACGCCGGCACGTCAGCCAACCCGCCGCCGAACAACACGACGCCGCCGCCCAACAACACGGCGCCGCCGCCCAACAACACGACGCCGCCGCCCAACAACGGGTCGACGGTGACGCAGACGACGCCGACCGAGCCGCCGCCGGGACCCGAGGTGGTCGCTCAGCCGCCGCCGCCCAACTTTGCGGACGCGGCGACGCCGACGATCCTGCGGCCCGCGCCGCCGCCGACGGGCGTCGCCAGCGGGCGCGTCGAGATCACCGGCGCCATCGGGCCGGCGTTCTGGTCGTCGGGCGTGAACGGCACGGCGAAGCCGTCGTTCGTGCTGAAGCCGGGGATCGCGTACTACTTCGGCGAGCCGATGTCGCGGCTGCGCTTCCGGGCCGGCGGGTTGTTCGGCCTCACGTTCCTGGGCGCGAACGAGGACGGATCGAACGTCTACTTCCTGTCGGCCTTGCTGGATCCCGGCCTGGAAATTCGGCTGACGTCGTCGGGCCGGTGGTACGGCTTGCTCGACCTCGGCCTTGGAATCCAGGTCCTGACCGGCCTGCAGCCGCGGTCGAAGCTGCTGGCCGCGAACGAGACGCTCGCCGTGGACGGCGCGCAAGGTCTGTTCGAGACCCGCATCGCCGCCACCGTCGGGTATCGCTGGCTGCCCGAGCTGGCGGTGTTCACGTCGCTCGCGAGCAGCGACAGCAAGCAGAAGCAGCACTTCTATGCGCCGATCTCGCGCGCCGAATGGCTGTTCGGCGCCGCTTACCGATTCTGAGCCTCTTCTGATCGTCGACGACGCGCTAACATCGCGGCTGCCATGCAGTGCGTGATCCTGGCGGGGGGACGGGCGACGCGCATGCGGCCGCTCACCGATCAGATCCCGAAGGCGCTGATCCTCGCCGGTGGTCGGCCGTTCGTCGACCACCAGCTGGCGTGGCTGGCCGGGCACGGGGTCACCGACGTCGTGATGTGCATCGGCTACCGGGGCGATGCGATCCGCGCGCACCTGGACGGCGACAGGCGCCACGGCCTGCGCATCCGGTTCGTCGACGAAGGCGAGGACCTGCGGGGCACGGCGGGCGCGCTTCGGCTGGCGCTGGAGGCGGGCGCTCTGGAGGAATCGTTCCTGGTGACGTACGGGGACTCGTTTCTGCCCATCGACTTTCGGGACGTGTTTCGCGCCCACGCGGACGCGGGGACGCCGGCGCTGATGACCGTGTTCCGCAACGACGGCCGCTGGGACAGCAGTAACGTGATCTTCGATGGGCGGATGGTGACCCTCTACGACAAGCAGCGGCGGACGCGGCCGGCGGCGGACTTCGCGTTCATCGATTACGGCCTCTCGGCGCTGTCGCGGCAGGTGATCGCCGACGAGGTGCCCGCGGGCGTCGCCGATCTGGCGGCGCTGTTTCACACGCTCAGCGTGCGCGGCGCGCTGGCCGGCTTCGAGGTGGCGCAGCGCTTCTACGAGATCGGCTCACCGGCGGGCCTGGAGGACTTCGAGCGGTGGTTGAAGCGAGACGCCTGATCCTGCTCGACCGCGACGGCGTGCTGAACGCGCTGATCGACAACCCGGCCGAGCCGCGCCCGGACAGTCCGCTCAACACCGCGCAGGTCGCGGTCTTCGCGTGGGTGCCGGAGCTGCTGCGCGATCTGACGCGCGCCGGGTTCGGCCTGGCGATCGCCAGCAACCAGCCGGCGGCGGCCAAGGGCAAGACGACGCGCGCCGAGCTGCAGGCGGTGCACGCGGCCGTCGTTCTCGAGGCGACGTCCGCCGGCGGCGTCATCCTCAGCTCGCACATCTGTTACCACCGCGCCGAGGACGCTTGCACCTGCCGGAAGCCGGCGACCGGGCTGCTCGCGGAGGCGTTCGCGCGAAATCCGGGGTACGACCTCGCGTCGTCGTGGATGGTCGGCGATCGGGCGTCCGACGTGATCGCGGGCGAGGCGTTCGGCGTGCAGACCGCGCTGGTGGGCGACGTGGCGCGCGAGGATCGCGATCTGCTGGCCGCGCGCGAGCTGACGCCGACCTTCGAGGGCCGCGACCTGCGCGACCTGGCCGCGCACCTGGGCGTCAGCGGCAGACGCTGAGCTTCGCCACCAGGCTGCGCAGCAGCGCCGGGTTGTGTTGCTCGAAGTGGCGGAAGTAGCCGCCGAAGGCGAGCAGCATGCCCGCGACGATCGTCGCCAGCGCGAGCAGGCCGTACGTCCACGCCATCGCCCGGCGTCCGCGCGCGGTGGCCGGGGCGGCGAGCAGGCGCCAGCCGCCGAAGATCGCCAGCAGGAGGACGCCCGACGCGAAGTCGTGCTCGTAGCGCATCGTGGTCACGTTCAGGATCAGGAACGGCGCCGCGCCCGCGACGTACACGATCAGCGCGACCCACAGCCAGTTCATGCGCGTCATCAAGC
>Ga0207701_10007433_pt1 | contig 10894 bp, 8 predicted proteins | sample KBSSwiSSwithPhiX_FD_184294 | JGI IMG/M metagenome (GOLD analysis project Ga0207701, IMG submission 184294) | Switchgrass rhizosphere bulk soil microbial communities from Kellogg Biological Station, Michigan, USA, with PhiX - S5 (SPAdes) (version 2) | ecosystem: Environmental > Terrestrial > Soil...
AACGCCGTTTGATTCGGCCGTCCCTGAACGATCTCCAGACCCGATTGCAAGAGCTCGAGCTTGCGGCCGAAGCCGCCGAACTGGAGTCCCAGCCGGCGGCGAACGCGATTGACGCGGTAGAGGGCGGCCGGAGCCACGAACGCGAACTGCCGCACGTGCGGGCGCAGCAAGCGCACGATGTCGTGTTGCGCGGCACGGACGACGTGCTTGCTGCCGTACAGCGTGGCAAACCCGGTCCAGGCGTGGACCCGATGCCTGGCCGCGAGCCGGGCGACGACACCGGGAGGAATCAGGCCATCGCTGCCGATTGCCTCGCGCGGGTACGGGATCGCCATCGCAAGGATGCGGTGCGCGTTCATCAGGTTCACCGCGCCGACGATGCCCGGCAGGCGGCGGAGCACGTCGCGTATCGCCGTCAGGCCTTCGGCGAGTCGCTCGTCCGTCAAGCCGAACAGCACCGCGCGAACGCGCTCCGGCGTGCGCGCAAGCGCTATCGAAACCCGGGTGACGATGCCGAAACCGCTCTGCGCGAACAGTCCGTCCACGAAGGGTCCGATCCCCCACTTGAACGCCGGCCCTTCCCCGGTGCCCGACAACTCGGTGAGCGGCGAACGGTAGGTAGAGCCGTCGGCAAGGACGGCTTCCAGCGCCAGCACGGCCCCGAAGTGATCGGTGTGCGGCGTGATGCCATAGCCGCGCTCGAGGGCGTTCCCGAGAATGCTGCAGGTCGGGCCGCCGCCGTGAACCGGGGTCAGGAACGGATGTCCGCCGTGCGCAAGAAATTCGGCGAGCATGCCCTGAGTGACCCCCGGCTCGACCGTCACGACGCCCATCTCGGGGTCGAAGTCGATTCCGGTGAGCCGCGATAGATCGACAATGACGGCATCGTCGCGCACCGGAAGGGCCGTTCCATATCCCCAGTTGTGGCCGGTGCTGATCGGATACAGCGCAACGCCGTGAGCGCGCGCGATGCGCACGATCTCCGGGATCGAATCGGCGTTTGCCGGACGCACCGCCCCCGCGAGCCTGCGCGCGGCACCCGTGGTGCAGGCTCCCCACGTGGCCTCTGCCTCGTCCGGACCGCGCACGCCTTCCGGGCCCAGCAGATCGCCAAATGCCGCGTGTGCCTGGGCAAACCCCATCGGTCATCCTTTCGCTGCGTTCCGCTGGCGCGGCCGCGCTGGAGCGCGCCGTCCGCAGGCGAATCGACTTCGGCCTTATCTCAGGTCCGGCGCGAGAGATCAACCGGCGAATGAGAGGAGTCCGCCCAATGTCCGCCGGTGTTGCGCTCGCGCCCACAACGCAGCGGGCAAGTCCGGCGGCTTCCTAGCGGAACGCGTCGCTCCGCATCCCGCCCAGGCGAAAGAACTGGCGCAACTCGTCCAGGTCGGCGCGATAACGTCGCAGCAATCCGGTGCGCATCCTGGCGAAGCGCGACTTCAAGTGGGATGGCAGCGGCCTGACCGGTGTCTGGGCGACGACAAGCAGGGGTGCGAGGAACGTGCTGTAGACGCGAACCGTGTCCGGCAACAGCCGCGCCGCTGCCGCGCGAATCTCGTCCGACAGGAAGGCCGCGCGCAGCGACCGCTCGTAGTCGAGTGAGAAGATGTGCGGCTGATGCTTGGCGTTCATGTAGGCGAAGAAGAGCACCGACTTCAGCGACTTGAGGCGCCCGAAGTCGGCAAGGTAGACCGCGCCGCCCGGGCGGAGAATTCGTGCGATTTCACGAAAGCAGGCCTCGAGGTGGTCGAAAGACGGCAGATGGTGCAAGGCGAGCGTCGATACGACGCCATCCACCGATGCCGATGGGAAAGCTTCGAGGCGCGTGATGTCGCCTTCCGCGACGGCGACGTTGTCGAGTCCGGACTCCGCCACGTGCGCGCGGGCACTTTCGAGCATCGACGGCGAAAGGTCGATTCCGGTGAAGCGGATCTCGGGATTCACCCCCGCGACCTGGCAAAGCTGCGTCGCCGGGCCGCAGCCCAAATCGACCACCTCGCGGCAACCCTGGATGACCTGGCTGATGCGGGCCGTGTGGAACAGGTACGCCGCCGCCATCAGCCCGTCGACCCTGCCCGCCTCGGCATACGCCCGGACCTGCTCCGGGTCGTCCATGACGAGGGTCGGCTCGGGCTCCCGGGGGAATTGACGCGCTTCAATCAGCTCGCGATAGATAACTGGAATAAGACCGACGTGTGCCATGCCTGTTTTCTCTCTGGTTCGCGCGGAAGTCGTGCCGATTTATGCAAGAAATGAGCCAGAGTTCCAAGTTTGCCGATAAACGGGCGGAAAGGCGCGGCAAAAGGACCGGCGCCGGCGTTGCGGTAACATCGTCCGGATGCTGGATCCGCTTCGGGCCGACGTCACGATCTCCGCCCGCGACCTCGCGCGATCGCGGCGGCGCGCAGCCTCCGCCGCGTCCGCGGCCGCATTCGGCGTCGCGGCCCTGATACTTGCCGCGGGGTTCATCGACTGGATATTCCTCGCCATGCGCGACGCGACGATCCATTCGCAGCTCGGCCACATCAAAGTCGTGCGTCCGGGCTATTACCGCGCGGGCCAGGCGGATCCCTTCGCCTTCATGCTCCCGGGCGACGCACCCGAATTTCGCGCGATCGAGTCCGTGCCGCATTACCGGGTCGCCGCACCGCGTCTCGCGTTCAACGCATTGCTGAGCCGCGGGGACACGACGGTGTCCGTGATCGGGGAAGGCGTGATGCCCGGGAAGGAAACGGAGCTCGGGCGTTCCATTGCCATCTCGCAGGGGCAGGCGCTCACCAGTGACGAAGCGAGCCAGGTCGTGGTCGGCGAAGGCCTGGCCACGCTCGCGGGCGTCACCGTGGGCGACAGCGTCGTCCTGCTCGCGACCACCGCCGCCGGCGGCACCAACATGGTCGAGGCGACAGTGGCCGGAATCTCGACCAGCGCCACCAAGGTGGTCGACGACTGGGTGGTGCGCGTGCCGCTCGGGTTGGCGCAGAAACTCCTGCGGGTCTCCGGCGCCAATACCTGGACAGTGCTGCTCGATGAAACCGACGCCACGCAGGCGGCAGTCGAATCGCTGCGGGGCCGGATGCCCGCGAGCGCGTTCGAAGTCGTCCCCTGGACCGAGCTCGCCGACTTCTACAACAAGACCGTCGCGATATTTTCCCGGCAGGTCTCGTTCGTGCGTTGGGTGATCGCGGTCATCATCGTGCTCAGCATCGCGAACAGCATGATGATGACGATCATGGAGCGGACGGGCGAGATCGGCACTTCGCTGGCACTGGGCGTGCCGCGCTGGCGCGTGCGCCGCCGGTTCCTGATCCAGGGCGCAATGCTCGGCACGATCGGCGGCCTCGCGGGAGCGGCGCTGGGCATTCTCCTCGCGTACGCCATCAACGCCTTCGGCATCCCGATGCCGGCGCCGCCGGGCAGCGCGCACGGCTACATAGGCGGCATCCTGCTCACCCCGCGCCTCGTGGTGGAGTCGTTCGCGCTGGCCGTGGTGACGAGCACGGTCGCCAGCATCTACCCCGCGTTCAAGGCGTCGCGGATGCCGATCGTCGACGCATTGCGGCACAATCGATGACGGGCGCAGGCACACGCACCGCGGAGCCTCGATACACGTGATCAGGCTCGCACTGCGCAATCTGGCGCGCCAGCGGATGCGAACCGGCGTGACACTGGGGGCCATCGCCTTCGGCGTCGCCGCCCTGGTCGTCACCGGCGGCTTCGTCGAGGACATTTTCATTCAACTCGCCGAGGCGCTGATCCACTCGCAATCCGGACACGCGCAGGTCGCCGAACGCGGTTACTTCGAAGGCGGAACGAGGACGCCGGAGCGGTTCCAGATTCGCGGCCCCGACGCGTTGCGTGACCGGATCGCGGCAACGCCCGGAGTCGCCGATGCGTTCGAGCGCCTGGGGTTCTCGGGCCTCATCAACAACGGCCGCAGCGACCTCGCAATCATCGGCACCGGCGCCGAGCCGGACAAAGAGACGCGCCTGGGCACTTCGATGCGAATACTGGCCGGCCACGCGCTCACCCCCGGCGATGCCCGGGGGATCATGCTCGGCGCCGGAGTGGCGCAAGCCCTGAATCTCGCGGTCGGCGATCCCGTCACGCTGCTCGTCAACTCGACGCAGGGTGCGCTCAATACCGGAGACTTCGTCGTCGCGGGAGTGTTCCAGACGTTTTCGAAGGACTTCGACGACCGCAGCGTGCGGATCTCCCTCGCGGCGGCGCGCGAGCTGCTCGATACGCCCGGCGCGAGCACGATCGTCGTCATGCTCGATAAAACCGCGGACACCGATCGCGTCGCCGCTTCGTTGCGGAGCTCGCTCGGCGACGCACACGACGTCAGGACGTGGGTCGAGCTCAACGACTTCTACGACAAGGCCGTGGCCCTGTACACGCGCCAGTTCGGGGTGCTGCAGCTCATCATCCTCATCATGGTCGTGTTGAGTGTCGCGAACAGCGTCAACATGAGCGTGTTCGAGCGGATAGGGGAGTTCGGGACCATGCGCGCGCTGGGCGACCGCGCAAGCCGCGTATTCCGGCTCATTCTCACCGAGAGCGCACTGCTCGGCCTGATCGGCGCGGTTCTCGGCGTCGCGGGCGGAATCGTGTTGGCGACGGCGATATCAACGGTTGGCATTCCCATGCCGCCGCCGCCGAACGGCAATGTAGGTTACACGGCGATCATCCGGATCGTGCCGTCGGTGCTCGCGATGGCGTTCGTGGTCGGTCTTGCGGCAACGTTGCTGGCAGCGCTGTTGCCGGCGCTCAAAGTGTCGCGGACCCCGGTTGTCGACGCGTTGCGCGCCAATATCTGACTCGCTGCCACGCGGCAACGCCCGCGCTACCGCCGGGCAGCCCGTCCCGCAATTGGCTTGAGTCTTGCTTCGCGTTCCTGGTCGGCGGGGATGCGCCGCCTGTTGCGCAGCAACGATCCAATTTCAGCCTCTTCTGGGACATCGATGGACTTGCACAAGACTCCCGAGGCCCGGGGCCAGGCTTCGTACCCCGGGTTACGCGACCGCGTCCGCGCGGGAAGCGAAGCGCGGGCCGGCGACGCGGAGCAACACGTCGCGCACACGACCCGCATTCGCCAACGTCTCGACGCGCTGGCGGGACACGATCCGCTGTTTCGGGTCAACGGCCTCTCGGCGGGCTATGGAAACAAGGAAGTGCTGCATGGCGTCGATCTGCGGCTTGGCGCAGGACAGCTGCTCTGCGTCATCGGGCCGAGCGGTGCGGGCAAGTCCACGCTTCTGCATTCGATCTTCGGGCTCGCCGACATTCGCGGCGGCCAAATCGAAATCGGCGGCCGCAACGTGACCCGTCTCGGCCCCAATGCGAAGCTCCGCGACGCCGGCATCGCCTGCGTGCTGCACGACAGCTCGCTCTTTCCGGACATGACGGTCGAGCAGAATCTTTGCCTCGGCGGTTACTTGAGGGGCCGCCACAGCGACGCCATGCGCGCAACGGAGCAGGTCTTCGATCGCTACCCGTTCCTTGCGTCCCGCCGCAGCGAACCGTCCCGCGCGCTTGGGGACGGCGAGCGCCGCCTGGTCGAGATCTCGCGCGCGCTCGTGATGCGTCCGCGTCTCCTGCTGGTCGACGAATCTTCGGCGAGCCTCGAAACGGCGGAGCTCGACGCCATTCACGCCATGCTGTGCGAGCTGCGGGACAGCGAGCATCTGTCGGTCGTGATGGTCGAGTCCAATGCCAAGCGCGGGCTCAAGGTCGCCGACATCGGCTGCCTGGTGCGCGCGGGCGAAGTCGCGGCAGTGGGCACCGGCGCAGAATTGCTCGGCGACGCGACCATCGATCTCCTTTCCTGAGTTCCTGCGCGCTCGACCTTCGGGCTCAGCGCGCGCCGCGGATCAGGTCCTCGAGGTACTGGATCGGCACGGCGAAGCTGATGCCCGAAGGCTGGCCCACCGCGGCATCCTTGGTCCCCTTGACGAAGCCCATGTTGACGATGCCTATGACCTCGCCCGTACCGCTGTCGTACAGCGGACTGCCGCTGTGGCCCGGATACGCCGTCGCGTCGAGCTGAAGCAGCACGAACGGCCCGGTCTTCAAGCCCTGGATCACGCGTCCGTCGAGATGCGAAGCATTGGAGCCCGGCATGGCTGCAGGCACGAGCGAAGCGACGATGCCTCGATGCGTGACGGGGTGGAAGCCGAGCGCCGTGCCGAGCGGAAACCCGGTGAACGCCACCGACAGGCCATCGCGGGCGAGATCGGAATTGCCGAGCGACAGCGTGGGCAACGGCGGTCCAGTGATGCGCAGGAGTGCCAGGTCGTGGACCTTGTCCACCGCGATCGCTTTCGCCTCCCTCCCCTGCGGGTCCTTGGCGCCGGGCACCTGCGTGAGAACCATCATCATTTCGCGGTTCTCGGTTTGCAGGTTTTCCGCGACGACATGGGCGGCTGTCGCGATGAGCGTGCCGTCCCCCACCGCGAAGCCCGAGCCGCGAAACTGGAACGGCGGACTGCGCGTTTTTTGAAATGTGCCCACGGCGACGATCGACGGCTTTTGCCGTGCGATGGTATCGGCCAACGCTTGCTGCGCCGAAGCCGCGCCCGCCGCGAGAGCCAGGACCGATGCGCAGGCCGCGGCCGCGAGGAAACGCCATCCGGCGCGACGGGACTTCACGCGGCGCCTATTTCGTGGTGACCACGTACATGTTCCACAATTCCGGCGACGGCGCAGTGATCGTCGCGTCGTAGGGATGGCGCTCCTTGCGGTAATAGCGCTTGATCCGCTGCACGTACGCCCGCGTCTCCGCGTAGGGCGGGATGCCGCGATAACGCTCCACCGTGCCCTCGCCCGCGTTGTACGCCGCCGCGACGAGCGCCACATCGCCCTTGAAGTACGCGAGGAGCCAGCGGAGGTATGCGAGGCCCCCGCGGACGTTCTGCACGACGTCGTAAGGCTTCTTGACGTTGAACCGCGCCGACGTTTCGGGAATGAGCTGCATCAGGCCCTGCGCGTTCTTCGGTGACCGGGCGTTCGGATCGAAATTGGATTCAGCGCGGATGATCGCGAGCGCAAGGAGCGGGCTGATGCGATATTCGGGCGCCAGTTTCGTTACGACCTCCGCCGCCTTCTTTTGTTCGGGTGTGGCGGCCACGAATTCCTCGTCCGGCTCGAAAGCGGCAAGGTCTTCGACGGGAGGCGGCAAGGGATCGTGCAAGCATTCCGGCGGATCCGCGGCGGCCGGGCCGACGAAAGCGAGCATCTTCTTCGCATACTCGTGGCCCTGCGTGGCGGCGAGGCCGAAGAACAGCGAGGCCATCCGGTTGTCGCGCGGCAGGCCGCGGCCGTTGGCATACATCCAGCCGAGGCTGAACTGGGCCTCGGCGTCCCCGAGCCGGCTCGCCTGGCAATACAGCGCGACGGCGTGCTGGACATCGCGCGGCACGCCTTCGCCGTGCTCGTACGACCGAGCCTCCGTGCGGAGCGCTACGATGCGATCCGCGAGGGTGTCATCGGGATCGGCATGCGCCGGACGCGACGCGAGCGAGGCGAATGCGATGAGCACGACGATTCCTGCCCCGGCAATGCGGCGCCCCGCTCCACGCGACGATACGGCGGCGGATGCCGTCATGTCGCACCGGCAAACCGGGCTTCGCGCGCGGGAACCACGCCGTGATGGGCGAGATACCACGGCAATGCCGAGCGGATTCCGTCCGCCAAACGATGCGTCGGCGCGTATCCCAGGAGGCGGCGCGCCTTGCCGATGTCGGCTTGCGAATGCCGGACATCGCCCGCGCGGAACGGGCGGTGGGTCGGGGTCACGGCCGACAGCCTCGGGACGTCGGCGGCAATGGCGTCGCGCAGCATCTCGAACAGGCGGTTGAGCGTCGTGCGGTCGTCGACGGCGACATTGTAGATCTGGTTGATTGCCGCGGCGTCGTCGACAACGGCCGCGAGCAGGTTCGCCTGCACGGCATTGTCGACGTAGCAGAAGTCTCGGCTCGTCTCGCCGTCGCCGTTGATCGCGACTTCCTCGCCGACGAGCATCGCCCGGATCCAGCGGGGTATAACGGCGGCGTACGCGCCTTCGGGATCCTGCCGGGCGCCGAAGATGTTGAAGTAGCGCAAGCCGATCGTCTGCATGCCGTACGAGCGCGCGAACACGTCGGCATAGAGCTCGTTGACGAGCTTGGTGACGGCATAGGGCGAGAGCGGACGCCCGATCGCGTCCTCGACCTTCGGCAGCGCGGGATGGTCGCCGTACGTCGAGCTCGACGCCGCATAAACGAAGCGGCGCACGCCGGCGTCGCGCGCCGCGATGAGCATGTTGAGAAAGCCGTCGATGTTGGTCGCGTTCGTCGCGGCCGGATCGGCGAGCGAGCGCGGAACCGATCCGAGCGCCGCCTGGTGCAACACGACATCGATGCCTTCGCACGCGGCAGTGCACGCGCCCGCATCCCGGATGTCGGCCTCGACGAAGCGATGGCGGCTCCAGCGTTCGCCGGATACGGCGGCGCCGACCTCGTCGATGTTGCTCCGATGGCCCGTTGCGAAGTTGTCGAGGCCGACCACCGTCTGGTCGAGCTCGAGCAGCGCATGGACGAGATGCGATCCAATGAACCCTGCGCTGCCGGTCACGAGCCAGCGCAATGGCCGCTCCGTCAACCTCCGGCGAGCTCGGTCGATCGCTTCCATCAATTTCTCTCTACAGCCGCCACACCGTGACGCCGCCGGCTTCCAGCGCCGCGGCGTCGAACTGGCATTTGACGTCGGTGACGACTCCTTTGGGCTTCAATAGGCCGAGATAGTCCGAAAGCGGCCGCGCCTTGAACTCGCGATGAGCGACCGCGGCGACGATGGCCGCGGCCTTCGGCAGGCGGTCCCACGGCACGAGGTCGACGCCGTATTCGTGCGACGCCTCCGGCGCCGCCGCCACCGGATCGTGCACCACCACATCGGCGCCGTACGACTGCAGCTCGCGGATGACATCGATCACGCGGGAGTTGCGCAGATCCGGACAATCCTCCTTGAACGTGAGGCCGAGCACGATCACGGGCGCGTCCTTCACCTGCCACCCGTTGCGCACGAGCAACTTGACGGTCTGCTCGGCGACGAACTTGCCCATGCCGTCGTTGATGCGCCGGCCCGCGAGGATCACCTCGGGGTGATAACCGACCATCTCGGCCTTGTGCGTGAGGTAGTAGGGATCGACGCCGATGCAGTGCCCGCCGACGAGACCGGGGCGGAACGGCAGGAAATTCCATTTGGTGCCGGCCGCCCGCAGCACTTCCATCGTGTCGATGCCGAGGCGGTCGAAGATGATGGCGAGCTCGTTCATGAGCGCGATGTTGAGGTCGCGCTGCGTGTTCTCGATGACCTTCGCGGCTTCCGCGACCTTGATCGAGGACGCCTTGTGGACGCCCGCCGCGACGACGCTGCCGTACATCTCCGCCACGCGCTCCAGCGTCTCCGGCGTGTCGCCGGACACGACTTTGGTGATCTTGGTCAGCGTGCGCTCCTTGTCGCCCGGGTTGATGCGCTCCGGCGAGTAGCCGACGTTGAAGTCTTCGCGCCAGCGCATCTTCGAGTGCGCTTCCAGCACGGGAATGCAGATCTCCTCCGTGGCGCCGGGATAGACGGTGGACTCGTAGACCACGGTCGCGCCCTTCTTCATGTGCCTGCCGACGGCCTGCGACGCCCCGAGCAACGGCCCGAAGTCCGGCTGGTGCGCGTCGTCCACCGGAGTTGGAACCGCGACGATGATGAAATCGGCTTCCGCGAGCGCGGCGGGATCGGATCCGACTTCGAGCTTCGTGGAGGCGCGGAGCTCCTCGGTCGACACTTCGCCGGTCGGATCGACATGGCGCTTGTAGCTCGCAATCTTGTCGGCCGAGAGGTCGAATCCGATCGTCCGGTGCCGCTTGCCGAACTCGACGGCGAGCGGCAGCCCGACATAACCGAGGCCCACGACAGCAACAACAGTAGTCATTTTTTCTGTTTGTCCTTCTGTGGGCGGGAATACCCGCCGGGTTCATGTCTTTCGCGCGGACACTCGTCCGCTCGCCTTGAGCTCAGAGCGTCTTCATCAGGCTCGCCACCTCGGCTTGACCGGAAAAACGGTCGCCGAGTTGCGCGAGCGCTTCCAACTCCTTCTTGGCCGCCGCCTTCTGGCCGTCCTTGATCAGCGCACGCGCCAGATTGAGCCGAATTCCCGTGCTGGCGGGCGCGAGCGAGACCGCCTTCTGGAGCATCTCGATGCCGCGCTTGACCTCGCCTCGATCCGCCAGGAGCACGCCGTACGTGTCCAGGATCGCGGCGTTGTTGGGCGCGAGGTTGCGCGCCCTTTCGGCATATTCGAGCGCCTTCGGGTCCTTCAGCTCCCCGGAGAAATACGCGAGGTTGTTGAGCGCCAGCGCGTCGTCGCCTCGGATTTCGAGCATGCCTTTGTAGTGTGCGACGGCCGCGCGATAATCCCTTTTCTCGACTGCGAGCTCCGCCAGATAAGCGCGGACGTCGCGATCCTTGGGATGATCCCGCATCCAATCCGCTATGAGCTTGTCGGCCTCGGCAACGTTCCCGCCTGCGCGGAGCGCTGCGTTGAGCCGGACGGCGAGGTCCGTGGTCCCGACGCTCTTCAGTCCGATTCGATACGCGGAAGCGGCTTCGGGCCAGTTCTTCTTCGACATGTTGATGTCGCCTTCCAGCATGTAGCCCACGGATTCCTTTGGCCGTGACTTCTGCAAGTTGCGCGCCATGGCGAGGGCTTCGGCATCGCGGCCGGCGTCGAGGGTGACCTTGACGATGGCTCGTTCAATGCCGACATTGTCGGGCCTTATCGTCAGCGCTTTCTTGAGGCTTTGCACCGCGCCGTCCGGGTCCTTGGCGGCCATTTGCGCATTGGCCATGTGAATGTACGGCTCCG
>Ga0207701_10007437_pt1 | contig 10889 bp, 6 predicted proteins | sample KBSSwiSSwithPhiX_FD_184294 | JGI IMG/M metagenome (GOLD analysis project Ga0207701, IMG submission 184294) | Switchgrass rhizosphere bulk soil microbial communities from Kellogg Biological Station, Michigan, USA, with PhiX - S5 (SPAdes) (version 2) | ecosystem: Environmental > Terrestrial > Soil...
CAGCGAGCGCAAGTCTTCCTGCGTCCCAATTGGTTTCGCCTGAATCAAACTTAAGATCTTCTGCTGCCGGTCGCGCTTGTTCATTGCTAGATCTCCAAGCTGAATATCCAATCAAGTTGCATATTCAGTGCATAGATGCATAAACTAGCATTGAGGTTGGGCGCACGTCAAATGCGAAACGGAATACCACTCAACGGCAGAGACTTTGTAAAAACTCGAGTGTGCGATGGGATTTCGTTAGTGTTAGTTCGTGTAATTTCGTGGATCGTTCTTTTGTGGGACGTAATAGTTCGATCCACGAAATCACACGAACTAACACGAACAAAAACCGACAGTAACCTTAGTTTTTACAAAGTCTCGGAGTTGACGGGATTGAAAATTGGCTTGTGTCGGGCAGATTGGTAGAGGAGTGACGTGAATGGCTGAGGCAAAAAATCTTTGGGGCGGGAGATTCAGCGGCAAAGCCGATCCTGGATTTGCCGCTTTCAACAATTCGTTCCGCTTTGATCAGCGTTTGTTTGAAGCTGATGTTGTGGCAAGCATGGCTTACTGTCGCGCACTGGTTGGTGCCGGCGTCTTCACCGAAGATGAGTCGAAGACCACAGTTGCCGCCCTTGAGCAGATGCTGGCTGCTCAAAGACAGAATGCGGATTACTTCAAAGATGCAGCGGCCGAAGATGTTCATTCATTCGTTGAAACAAAACTCGTTGAGCTAACGGGTGACCTCGGCCGAAAGCTGCACACGGGTCGCAGTCGTAACGATCAGGTTGCCACCGACTTTCGTTTGTGGCTGCGACAATCGATCGATAGTCTCGCAACTCAATTACGGCAAACCCGGTCTGCTCTGGTTGACTTCGCTGACGCTAATCTCGAGATCGTTATTCCAGGCTACACCCACCTTCAGCGTGCTCAACCTGTATTACTCGCTCATTGGTGTCTTGCCTACTTTGAAATGCTTGCTCGGGATCAAGCCCGGCTTACTGATGTTCGACGTCGGGTGAATGTGCTGCCGCTCGGGTCTGCGGCGTTAGCTGGGAACTCATTTGCAATCGATCGCGAGACACTAGCTGCCGATCTTGGCTTTGATGCGATTTCGCAGAACAGCCTTGACGCCGTTAGTGATCGCGACTTCTGTGTGGATTTCCTCAGCGCATGTTCCCTCATCATGGTGCATCTCTCGCGGCTGGCCGAGGACATCATCATTTACTCCACCACAGAATTTGGTCTAATTGAACTCGGTGACGCAATTGCTACCGGATCGAGTTTGATGCCGCAGAAAAAGAATCCCGACTCGATGGAGTTAGTTCGCGGAAAAGCCGGGCGAGTATTTGGTGATTTGATGGGCCTGTTGTCTACGCTTAAGGGATTGCCATTGGCTTACAACAAAGACATGCAAGAGGACAAAGAAGCGGTGTTCGACGCCCTGGATACGACAACCACGTCGCTTCAAGTCACTCAAACAGTTTTGAGCAACATTCAGATCAATAAGGAGCGCGCCAGCAGCGCCGCCGTCGCCGGATACATGAACGCTACGGAACTCGCTGATTACCTGGTCCGCAAAGGCATGCCGTTCAGGGATGCGCATGAGACTGTGGGAAAGGTTGTGGTCGACGCTATCGGCAAAGGCGTTGAACTTGATCAACTCCCTTTGGAAGATTTTCGCAGTCATTCAGATTTGATTGAGGGCGATGTCTACACTGCGTTGGCGCTCGATGCGACGTTAGACGCGAAACGTGTGGTTGGAGGAACATCGCGAACGACGGTGGCAACAGCGCTGGCGGAAGCAAGAGATAGACTGACTGGAGAGGCAAGTAATTGAAGCGTTAGGTTGTGGCGGATTTCAATTTCTTCTCTGTGCCACGCAGCGCGGCACAGCCGCAACCTTGTGGTTATGGAGTCAGTACCACTGCGCGGTAGCGTGTGGCTCTTGACTGAACATATGTTCTTGGACTCCGGCAAGCCACACGCTACCGCGCTGTGGTACTGACTTCATCGCCACGGCGAACCGATCGTTACGAGCCTCAGAACCTCGCTAAAAAAGCAAGAAGTTGGTGGTTTGTTACACAGAGGGTTCCTCAGAGAAATTCAAACCAGGTCCCGGGTGAGCATCGGGCTTCAATTCACTTTCAAAATTAAAGAAGAGAAAAACCAGACAGCGATCTACTTCGCCACTACTTCTTCTTGGTTGGGCTTGGTGACGCACTTGGCGACGGACTTGGCGCCGGAGTCTCGGGTTGAATCGTTTCCTGGTAGATATATTTCACATCCATTAGCTTCAGAACCACGGCGGGTTTCACTGCATTTCGATTAGCGTCCATGCTGATCACCCCGGTTACTCCAGCGAAGTCTTTCGTCTGGGCGAGCGCGTCGCGAAGTGGACCCGAGTCAGTAGTTCGCGCGCGTGCGATAGCGTCGGCCAGCACCCTCATCGCGTCGTAAGCCAGGGCCGCATGAGCATCGGGAAGCAAATTTCCGTAACGCAGACGATACTCGTGTACAAACCTTTCGATGGCTGGTGAGGGATCATCTACTGAATAGTGGGTGGTAATGTAGGAACCGTTCAACGCATCGCCGCCGAGTTGCCAGAGTTCTGGCGCATCCCAACCATCAGCTCCCAGCAAGGGCTGCGTCAACCCCATCATCCGCGCCTGTTTTGCGATCACAGCCACGTCGCCGTAGTAGCCTGGAATGTAGATGACATCAGGTGCCGCTGCCTGAATTGTGCTGAGCTGTCCTTTGAAATCGACGTCGCCCTGCGTGTACGACAACTTACCGACAATCTGTCCGCCCAATTTGGAAAAGCTTAGTTCGAAATAGTCGGTGAGTCCGCGACCGTAGGGTGAGTTGAAGTCAAACAGTATTGCAGCCTTCTTTGCTTTCAGAGTGTTGGCCGCAAATTTCGCCATCACCTCTCCCTGAAACGCGTCAACAAAACACGCACGAAAAATGTATTCACCAACCTGAGTGACCGCCGGATCAGTCCCTGACGGGGAAATTAAAGGAATCTTTGCCGATTGGGCCTTCGGTGCTGCGGCCCTGCTGTTTCCCGATGTACCGCCCGCAATGATCGCCACCACCTTATCTTCATCGATTAATCTCGCGGTGAGCAACGCTGCTTTTTCCGGACTGCCGCCGTCGTCGTCAATGACGACGTCGAGCCGACGCCCATCAATTCCGCCGGCCTGGTTGATCTCGTCGGCGGCCATGAGCAAACCATTCTTAGCCGACTCGCCAAAATTAAAAGTTGGGCCCGATAGATCTCCGAAGAAACCAATCTTGATCGTACTGTGGTCCTTTGCTGGTAGGCCTGAATTCCGCCTGCACGAGCCTGCAAAACAGAGCAATGCGATTATCAGTAGAGTTGTGAGAGCCCGAGTATGTCGTGCGAGACGGGAGCCGAAGAAGCGAACCGAAGCAGAACTAACCTGAGTAGTCATTGCAAGTGATAGGGGCTGAACTTCAAAAAGCTCAGCCCCTTGTAACCACAGTTCAGTTAAGGCGACATTTACTCGTCGCTCTTTACCTTGGGATCCACGGGATTAATTGGGCTCGATACGGGTGCATCCGGATCGCCTACTGGCGCTCCCGTCAGACCGTGCGTCGATAGCTCATGTGCCGTATGCCGATGTTGAGCCATGACACTGTGGCGTCGTCCGTATAAGAAATAGATCACGAAGCCGATAATTAACCACCCGATAAGTCGCCACCAGTTTTCTGCCGGCAGTGAGAACATCAACAGCAGGCAGGTCAAGATTCCGAGAATGGGAATCAGGGGGACAAACGGAGCACGGAATGGCCGCTTGGCATCGGGATTTGTTCTACGCATTACTAAGACCGCTGCGCAGACGATGACGAAAGCGAACAAGGTTCCGATGCTGGTCATCTCTGCCAGTATGCTTAGCGGAATGAAACCAGCCATAGACGCGACAAAGATGCCGGTCAGAATAGTCGATTTCCACGGCGTGCGGAATTTTGGGTGAATGTCGCCAAAGAAACCTTTTGGCACCAGGCCGTCGCGCGCAAGTGCGAGCATTACACGCGGTTGACTGAGCATCATGACGAGTAGCACTGACGTAATACCTGTCATTGCGCCTGCGGCGACGAGGTACTGCATCCAGGTCAACCCAGCTCGTCGAAACGCGTCGACTACAGGTGCGTCGATGTTGATTTCCTTAGTAGGAACCATTCCGGTTAGTACTGCAGAAACTAGGATGTAAAGAATGGTGCAGATAATTAGCGACGCGATAATTCCGATCGGAACATCCTTCGCTGGATTCTTAGCTTCTTCAGAGTGCACTGAAACCGAGTCGAATCCGATATAGGCGAAGAAGATAATCGCTGCTCCCGCAAACATTCCTAATGGCTCGCCACCCTTTGCGGTTTCGCCGAGGATTGTGTGACCAAAGAAACTGACGCCGGTATAACCGTAAGGAGCAAACGGATGCCAGTTGGCCGGGTTGATGTAGAAGATCCCAATGCCGATTACCATCACGACTATCACTAGTTTGATGGCGACCATGACGGCATTGAACGTTGCGCTCTCCTGAATTCCTTTTACGAGAATGATCGTCAGGATAAAGGTAATGAGCACTGCCGGCAGATCAAAGTATGAACCTGTTGATACGAAGCCCGTGGTAGGACACCCGTTGCCCAAACTGACGCAGTAGTTGTATGGGGCGGTATGAAAGGCCCTCGGTACTGCGAAGCCAAACAACGGCGTAAATTCCTGAAAGTGTGCTGACCAACCGTGCGCCACTGTCGCCGAACCCACTGCGTATTCGAGTACTAAGTCCCAGCCGATGATCCAAGCGAACAACTCTCCCAAGGTGGCATATGCATAGGTATATGCCGAACCCGCGACGGGAACCATTGAGGCAAACTCGGCGTAGCAAAGCGCCGCAAAGACACAAGCGAGACCAGCCATCACAAATGAAAGCATTAACGCTGGGCCAGTGCGATCGTGAGCGGCTACACCGGTGAGAATAAAAATACCGGTACCGATGATGGCGCCGACGCCCAGGGCTGTCAGTTGCGTTGGGCCGAGAACCCTTCGTAGACGATTCTCACCTTTCATCTCGTCGAGCAACATGCTCAAGGGTTTAGTCGCGAATAAGTTGCTAGCCATTCAGTTCTTTCTCCAATTAGGACAGGCAAGGTCTGCCTGTCTGGGTTTCAGTTAAAAGGGACTCAATCAAACTTCATCTTCAGCGAGTCGGGTCGCAGGGGAGTCCATTGGCACTCCCAACTTTTTCCAAACGAAGTAAACAGGAATGCCAGTCAGCACGATAATCAGGCCGGGCCAGGTGGTGGCGGTTTGGTAAACGAAGAGCACGATCAGGATAACGCTAGCGCCAACCATGTAAAGAATGGGAACGAATGGATAACCGAATGCTTTGTATGGACGTTCCGCGTTCGGTCTTGTTTGACGAAGACGAAAGATACCGGCGATTGTCAGGATGTAAAAAATCAGAGCTGCCGAGATTACGTAATCGAGCAAGTTGCCGTACAAGTTGCCGTAGCCGGTGATGTTCCCAGCCGCATCATGCTTAATCGTGCGCGGAAGAATTAGGACCGCAGCCCAGATCCCCTGAACAATCAAACCCCAAAGCGGGACGTGTTTGTCGTTCAACTTGCCGACGGCTTTGAAGAACAGACCATCGCGGGCCATCGCATAGTACGCACGTGCCCCGGCGAGAATGAGTCCGTTATTACAGCCAAATGTTGAAATCATTATGCCGACCGCCATGATCAACGCCCCTTTGCCGGCGAAGATGGCATTCATTGTGTCAGTGGCGACGCGATCGGCGCCTTGAATCTTCTCGAAAGGAAGCGTGACGAGGTAGGCGACGTTCGCTAACAAGTAAAGCGCGATCACTATTCCGGTGCCGAACGCGAGCGACAATGGAATGTTTCGTTTTGGTTCTTTAACTTCACCGGCGGTAAACGTGATGTTGTTCCAAGCGTCAGCGGAGAAGAGTGAACCTGTTTGCGCGACACAGACGCCGACAAAAAGTCCGAATGCGGAGAGCGCCGTGAGTCCGCCACCCAGGTCGTCGAGGTTCCCGCGCACCTTCCACAAGTTTCCGAAGTTTGCGCTCACAACGTCCGAACGCCAACCGATAAACAACCCCACCAGAATCAAACCGGCAAGCGCACCGATCTTAGTAATCGTGAAAGTGTTTTGAACTAGTTTGCCGAGCTTCAGACCACGCGTGTTCATGAAAGTCAGCAGGAGGATGAGCAGTAGTCCGACTAGCTGGGCAGTTGAGAGTGAAATTGCATAGCCGCTGGTGACTCCGATTGGATGGACGATGTACCGCTCTTCGCCGATCGCCGGGACCAGGACACCCAGGTATCGCGCGAAGCCGACGGCAACCGCGGCGATTGTTCCTGTTTGAATAACGAGGAAAAGGGTCCAGCCGTAAAGGAAACCCCACATCGGGGAGAACGCTTCACGAAGGTAGACATATTGCCCGCCAGCTTTGGGCATCATCGCCGCCAGTTCGCCATAGCAGAGTGCGCCCATCAGTGTTAGGAGACCGGTAACAATCCAAACGACCAGTAGCCAACCTGGTGATCCGACCTGTTTAGAAATTCCGCCGGAGACGATGAAGATGCCTGAGCCGATCATTGAACCGGCCACGATCATGGTTGAGTCGAGCAAACCCAGCCCACGTATAAAACCTGAATTACTATCCTGTCCGTTCAAAGCCGAATCGGCCATAGTCTTCTCCGGACTCCTGGTTTTCTTTACAAGAACTGACTTTTACTTGCTGTCTGAAAGCGAGTGACTAACTTAAACACAGCCGCTGCAAAGGGAGCGGGAAAAACCATGTTACAAGCGGGTGCGCGCATTATACCGATTTCGACTTATCTGTCCAGAAAATGACATTTGCAAGCGAATCGACGTGTGCAGGCCTAAGATTAAATTGCGGTTCTGTCGCGCTCCTTGCGGAAAGCCTCTGGCTTTCCGTAAACGCTCGATCGATAACTGCGGCTAAGCCGCTTTGAGGCGTAGCCTCATGTCAGGTTGGGGGGACACGGAAAGCCAGAGGCTTTCCGCAAGGGAAGCGGCAGAGCCGCAAAACAGAAGCACTTTGTGGTAGTGCCGCGCCCGACAAGATCAAGGTAAGATAACGCCCCGTGAGCAAACCAGACATGCCCGAGTCAACGATGGCGCCGCCTTTGGGTGACATGAACAAGGACGAGTTTCGTCGCTTCGGCCACGAACTCGTCGATTGGATTGCCGAGTACTTTGATCGAATCGAAGAGCTTCCTGTCTTGGCTTCCATAGAACCCGGCGATCTAAAGTCACAGCTGCCGACATCCCCACCAGAGACCGGTGAGCCGATGGAGAAAATCATCGGCGATATTGATCGTCTGATAGTTCCGGCTCTAACGCATTGGAGTCATCCATCGTTCTTCGCTTACTTCGCGACTTCGACATCGGCCCCCGGAATCTTCGGTGAACTCCTCAGCGCGGCCTTCGACAATAAAGCAATGCTCTGGCGGACCTCGCCAGCGTCGACTGAGCTCGAGGAGGTCGCTCTCGATTGGTTACGACAGATGATGGGGCTTGATCCGGGAATGACCGGGATCATCTACGACACTGCTTCAGTCTCCAGCATGCATGCGATTGCAGCGGCACGCGAAGGCGTTGAAAAGCGCATCCGTGAAGAGGGTATGAGTGGTCGTCCGGATTTGCCGTTGCTTCGCGTCTACATCTCAGAACACGCACATTCTTCAATCGAGAAGGGCGTAATCACGCTTGGTCTTGGGCAGCGAGGACTGCGAAAGATTCCGACGGACAGTCAATTCCGGATGGATCCGAAAGCGTTGGCTGCGGCGATCGAAGAAGACAAGCGCAACGGCTACCTTCCGTTCTGTATTGTCGCGACCGTCGGCACCACGTCGACAACGAGTATTGATCCGATTCCTGACATTATTCCCATTGGTGAAAAGCATGCGATGTGGTTGCACGTGGATGCTGCGTATGCTGGTTCAGCCGCTGTTGTTCCGGAGTTGCGTCACATCCTGGCTGGTTGCGAGCGAGCTGACTCGATAGTCGTTAATCCACATAAGTGGCTGTTCACGCCGTTCGACCTTTCTGTTTTGTATACGCGCCACATGGATCTGCTCGGGCGGGCATTCTCGCTTGTGCCGGAGTATTTGCGAACGCCCGAACAAGAAAAAGTACGAAGCGGTTCCGACTATGGCATTCAGCTTGGTCGACGTTTTCGAGCGCTAAAGCTCTGGATGGTGATTCGCTATTTCGGTCACGAAGGTCTTGCTGCTCGTATTCGCGAACATTGCCGGTTAGCGAAACTGTTTGCGTCGTGGGTTGAGGAATCACCCGATTGGGAGTTGCTTGCTCCGACACCCCTTGCGTTAATCTGTTTCCGCGCGTGCCCGAAGCGAGAAGGAGAGACGGATGCGATCAGGGCGAAGCGCCTCGATGTGTTGAATGAAGCCATCATGCATGGAGTCAACGCGACCGGGAAAGCGCTCTTCTCGCACACCAAACTGAACGACAAACTGACGTTGCGTCTCTCGATCGGAAACATCCGCACGACTGAAAAGCATGTGCGACAGGTTTGGGAACTGATGAATGAGCAGTTACGGCTGTTCAGATAAAAAATCTCAGATCTCAAAATCTCAAATTTCAGATTCAAAGCAAAAAGATCCAATATCCGGAGACTTAAAATGACCTCATTTCGTTTCACCATTCAGGTTTCTCTTCTAGTGCTCGTCGCCTGTGTTGCCGTCTCAGCACAAACTGGAACCGACAAGCAGTTCGCAAAAGACGGACTAGTCTTCGACTATCCGGCAGGATGGACACTGCAAGACGATAGCGACCGCGACGCTCAGCAGTTGACCCTTGCACGAGCTGCCAACGATGTTCAGATTCGCCTTTTTGTTCATCGAGGCCGCGTCTCGGCGGAGAAGATGCCGGACGCGAAGAAGAGCTTCATCGATCCTTACGTGGTGTCGACTGGGAAACAATTTGTCGCAATGGGCGCAAAGCCTACTCAAGCTCCAGACAGCACACAGATCGGAGGCGTGGAGGCAGAAGGGACTGCGATCACCGCGAGTCTAGGTGGTGAAGCAGGTGCCGCTAAGATCTACTGGGCGTTGGTTGGAAATCGAGTCGTGATCATGACCTACTTTGGACCAGACAAAGAGCTCAAGCAGTTTCAAGCTGCGTGGGACCTCGTTCGCAACAGCCTAAAGATTGAAGATCCGAAAGCGGCGCCAAAAGCGACACCAAAGCCTTAGGTAATCGGCACTCAATTTGCACAACCATCCAAAGTTTCGTCTCGTTGCTTGCTAGCGGAGACAAGCAGGGAAACTCCTAACGGAGCCATGATATCGTCGCTGTAAACGATCAAAGCTGTACTTCTCCATAATCCGCGTTCTTTTGAGAGACCACTAATGAACAATCGAGCTGTTCGTGTCGGTGTTGCCTCAGCAATCCTCGCTCTTCTAACAGTCACGACCCTTGCTCAACCTCGGCGTTTATTAACACCTCAAGATATTCTTCGTGTCGCGACTGTCAGTGACGCGCAAATTTCACCAAACGGCGCCTGGGTGGTTTACACAGTGTCAACAACCGCGGACGACAAGACCATCAACACGCTTTGGCTAGCCAGTGCCGGCTCAGGCTCAGTTTCCTATGCCGCGCCGATTACGCCAGGTCGCCGCGTTCCTTATGTCGACTGGTCCGAGTTGCGTACAAGTCCGACCCCATTACTAGCCAGTGGTTGGAACGCCTCAACACCTCGTTGGTCTCCTGATAGTTCCACCATCGCTTTCATTTCAAATCACGAGGAACAAGAAGGACTTTGGACCGTCAAACTCGACAGGCGTGAGCCACGTTTTATCGCCGGGATCCAGTCAACCAATTTCTTTATCACTTACGCTGGTGAAACGTACTCGTGGTCTCCCGATTCAAAACGCATCGCCTTCATTTCGGCAACTCCGGAAGCGCCCGAAGCTTCCCCTGCACGCCGCAGTGACGATCCGCGCGTGATCGATCGAATCCAATACAAGTCGCGTACGGCGCTTTCTGATAACAAGCGTAGTCATGTTTGGATTGTTGATGTCGAAAGGCTCGAGCCAAGGCAGTTAACTTCAGGCGCGTTTTACGATCACGCCGTTAGTTTCAGTCCGCGCGGCGACGAGATAGTTTTCCTGTCGAACCACGAAGCTGATCCGGATGCGAATAACAATTCCGATATCTTCGCCGTCGACATCGGTGGCCAAGTGCGTCAGATAACTGAGACAAAAGGTTGCGAGTACGATCCGTCATGGTCGCCAGATGGAAAGTGGATCGCCTACACGGCAACAAAACGCGATGTGACGACGATCGATAGCGTGGCTGAGGACACTCACGTATGGGTGATCCCGGCATCAGGAGGCGCAGGTAGAGAACTTGGTGGCGAACTGAATCGCAGGGAAAGAAGTCCGCAGTGGTCGTCTGACAGTCGCTCGATCTTTTTTCTCGCCGGCGATAAGGGTTACGCAACGATCTTTCGCGTTGGTTTGGATGGCGGCAAGATTAGCCGATTCTCTTTGTTTGTGCTGGAAGGTGAGCTGGGCGGTGTATTCGATCTTGATGATTCGAAGTTTCGGGTCGACACAAACTCGGTAACGAGTTTGGCCCAACCATTTCAGATAACTGGTTTCAGCATAAGCAGGAGAGGCGGAACCAGTAGTGAGACATCGGTGCCATTTGTTTTCACATTGGGAACGGCCCTGCGTCCCGCAGAAGTATGGTCTGGACTAGGAAGCAGCGTGCCACTTCGTCGATTGAGTGCCCACAACGACGGACTTGTGCGGTCCATGCGGTTTGTTATCCCTGAAGAGTTTACGTTTTCGAGTTTCGATGG
>Ga0207701_10007439_pt1 | contig 10887 bp, 9 predicted proteins | sample KBSSwiSSwithPhiX_FD_184294 | JGI IMG/M metagenome (GOLD analysis project Ga0207701, IMG submission 184294) | Switchgrass rhizosphere bulk soil microbial communities from Kellogg Biological Station, Michigan, USA, with PhiX - S5 (SPAdes) (version 2) | ecosystem: Environmental > Terrestrial > Soil...
TGCCTCCCCACCTCTCTGCCTCCCTGCCTTCTTCACAATTTCCGCAGCCTCTCCGCCGCGAGCTCGAGCGTCTCGTCTTTTTTGCAATAACAGAATCTGACTTGATGGCTTCCAAGCTCAGGATGCCTGTAGAAACTGCTTCCAGGAACAACCGCAACGCCGATGTTTTTTACGAGATGTTGGGCGAAGGCTACGTCGCTTTCAAAATCAAATGCGGAAATGTCGGTAATGATGTAGTAGGCACCGTCGGGTTTATAGGCTTTAAACCCGGTCTCCTCGAGCACGCCAAGTAGAAAATCGCGCCGCTTTCGATAATCCTGTTGCAAGTGTTCGTAGTAGCTCTCAGGCAGAGCAAGCGCGGTAACACCCGCTTCCTGTAGGGGAGCTGCAGCACCTACCGTAAGGAAATCATGCACCTTTCTTATCGCATCAGTAATCTCGGGCGGAGCGATTGCGTAGCCCACGCGCCATCCCGTCACCGAGTACGTCTTTGACATCGCATTGATTGTTATAGTGCGGTCGCGCATCCCATCGAGCGTGGCCATTGCAACGTGACGCACATCGCGACCACTTTCGGGATAGTAAATGTGTTCATAGATTTCATCAGTCAGCGCGAGCACATCAAATTCGATGCACAGGTCGGCGATAATTCGAAGTTCGGCGTAGGTGAAGACCTTCCCGGTCGGGTTGTGGGGAGTATTGATTATGATGGCACGCGTGCGGTCGCTGAATGCCGCGCGAAGCTCGTCCGGATCAAACCTCCATTCAGGTGGATAAAGCGTTACGTATTTGACCGAAGCTTCGGCAATGATCGCATCTGGCCCGTAGTTTTCGTAATAAGGCTCAAAGACTATGACTTCGCTCCCGGGATCCAGCGTGGCAAGCATGGCGTCGATCATGGCTTCCGTTGAGCCGCAGGTAACTACGATCTCGCGTTCAGGATCGACGTCCAGTCCGAGGTACCGGCGAGTCTTCTCGGCGATTGCATCCCGGAAGCGTTTCGCTCCCCAGGTAATCGCATATTGATTTATGTCGGCATCGATGGCGGCGCAGGCTGCTGCCTTGATCGATTCAGGCGCGGGAAAATCTGGAAAGCCCTGTGAGAGGTTCACAGCACCATAGAGATTGGCCTGCCGGGTCATGTCTCTGATCACCGATTCCGTAAACCGGTCTGCCTTTTGCGAAACAAACCTTCGCATATCTTTGCTTCTTTTCTCAGTGGGTAGGAGTAATCCGTGAGGCCACGCGGTTGCCGTAACCGCGTTTGACTGTACGTTTGACAAAGTTTTCGACGTCCTGGCGAAACACCTTCGGTGCGCCCTCGTTCCCTATAGAGCGAAGGGTACCGGCCTGGATCGCTCTTTCAAGCATTTGGACGGGTATATCATATTCGCGTGCTGCGGAACTGACTTCCATTAAATCCTGCGAATCATAGACACTCAAAGAAAACCTCCGGAACTTTTATGATTGCTCTCGTCGTAGAGAATATTAGAATTGAGGATAGAGAGCCTTGTGCTCTCTGTCAAAGGGTGTGATGAATCTCGTTCGGGCCTGCGAGTGACTTTCATCCACTTGAATTCAGCCAGTTAGCTTATTAGAATGCTTGAGGTTAGTCGGAACGGAGCTGATGAAAATGGAGTGTCTGGAGTTCGAAGAACAAATCAGCGAATATCTTGACGGCGGTCTGGCGCGTCCTGAGCGCAGGGATTTTGCAGTCCATCTTCTGGCTTGCAAGGCCTGTCACGTTCTGTTTAATGATGTCCGTGGAGTAGTGGATTCCTGCCACCAGCTTAAGGAATCTCAGATGCGCGAAATCGCAATCTTCACTGATGTAGAACAGAGAATCCTCAATGCGACTACGGCAGGAGCCATGCTCAGCTGCCGAACGCTTGACGCGCTAATCTCCGATTACTTTGACGGGATCATTGAAGGCAGTTGCGAACGGATTTTCAGAGAACACTTTGCCGTATGCGATGGATGCCGCCGGCTCGTTGAAGGCGTGAGGCAGTCGCTCGAAGAAAGCGAAGCGGTCGACGTTCCTGAGGAACTCTACGGTCGCATTCTCGCTGCCACAACTGGTCGCCGTTAAGTACACGTCCGGATTTTTTCTCGCCCCAAGCGGAATATAAAAGCCCAGCGCTCACCGGCTGAACTGTAAATTTGATGAGTTACCGGTCGCGGCGCTTATCCCTCTTATCCATTCTCCTGACATCTTTATTGTCTGGCATTGTGCCTGGACTCGCACCTAGAGCCCTGGCGCAGCAGCAACAGCCACCTGAAAAAACCGAAAAGAAAGTAAGCAATCCGATAGGCACGGCGCAGGAGGAAGCAAAAGCCCGCCGCAAGTTGAACTCACCCAAAATCAACATCGTCATTCAACCCGGCCCCGGCCGAAAGGAAGAAGAACTCGTAGTTGATTACGATCGTGCCGAGGGTGAGGGTGACACTTTCATTTATTCGGGAAATGTCGAGGCGCGATACACCGATGTGCGCATTTTCGCGAACCGAGTTGTGTTCAACGATGCGACCAAAGACGTGATCGCGGAAGGCGACGTCTATTTTGAGCAGCAGGGACAGACACTTGTAGGAGAAAGGCTCGAGTTTAACCTGACCTCCAAGAAGGGCACGATGTTCCAGCCATCCGGCTTTACCGATCGCACGCCTGACGGCTCACGCCTCCTGATAGACGCTTCGAGGGCCGATAAGGTCAGCTTCGATACCTATGTCCTCGATCGCGCAGTCATAACAGCCTGCCAGGAGCGGGTTCCCAAGTGGAGCTTCTCGGCCAAGCGTGCTCGCATCAAGCTCGATGACAGGGCCACGGTCTACAACGGTATCCTCAAGATCAAAAACATTCCCGTCTTTTATCTGCCGTATGTTTCGCTTCCGATCTCGAAGCGGGACAGGTCCTCGGGATTACTCTTGCCAACCAGTGGTTCTTCAAACATCAAGGGAAGAACGCTGCATAACGCGTATTACCAGACTCTCGGCCCGAGCGCTGACATTCTCTTCCGATCGGATTTCTATTCTGAGCGCGGGCTCGGTACCGGCTTTGATTTCAGGGCAAGAACTGATGAGAAGTCGAGGATCTCGATCGGATCGTTCCTGGTATTTGACCGGCTATGGGGACCCAAGACGGATGACTTCGGTAATCCACTTCCGGATCAGGGAGGGAGCAGCTTTTATGCCGATGCCGTTCAATACTTCAAGAATGGCTTCGTAGCCGTCGCCGACGTCAACATCACGTCGAGTTTTGATTTTCGACAGGTTTTCGCCGAGGACATCCAACAGGCGATCTCGCCCGAAGAACGATCACTTGTTTATCTGAATCGAAACTGGAACTCATACACATTCAATGCTTCGTTCGGCGAGAGTGGGACCTTCCTTGCATCGAGCCTCATAAAAACTCGTGCCCTTCCAAGCTTTGAGCTCAACAAGCGGAGCACGAAAGTCTTTGACAAAATCCCGCTTTATTTCGCATTTGATGCTGCCGTAGAGGGTGTAAGGCGAACTGAATCCCAGGGCACGAGCGATGTGGTCATCCTCAAAACGCCTTCCATTGTGCAGCGGATTGATTTTGCGCCTCGAGCAGTTATGCCGCTGCCGTCGCTCGGCGGATTTCTTATTACGCCAAGCATAGGCCTTCGATCGACTTTCTACAGCGATAGTCTTGATCCCGTTCGTCGACAGGTGATTGGCAATGATTTGTGGCGCCTCTACGGAGAAGTTGCCGTGGACGTTCGACCTCCTGCTCTGGGAAAAACATTCAGAGCAGAGGACGGCTCCGCACTTTTCAAACACATCATCGAGCCCTATTTCACCTACCGCAAACTTGACGGCATCGATGAATACGACAGAACGATCAAGTTTGATGAAAAGGATGTGATAGCCGACACGAATGAATTCGAGTACGGGATAACCAATCGGATTCTGGTTCCCAAACCAGGACCTGACGGCACGACACCTCAGGCTCACGAACTGCTTGATATTACAATCGCGCAAAAGTACTTCCTGGATCCAACGTTTGGTGGCGCCCTCAAGGATGGTGTGCGCAACCAATTCTTTCCTATCAACACGCTCTCTGGTTTCGCATATGGTGGGGTTGGACGTCGCTTTTCGCCTCTCAACCTCAAGGCACGATACCGGCCTACTGGGCTCATGTATGCCGATCTGCGGATGAACTATGACATTCGCTACCATCAATTGCGGGACATTCTTTTCGGAGGCGGGATCACCAGGGGAATTTTTTCAGTCAGCCATTCCTGGTCTTACACCCGTCGAGTTCAGGTCGACCAATTCCGTACTGACCCATCAACATTGCCTGGAAACATCATCGAGTTCTCGGGCTTCGCCGGAAATCCGACACGTGGTCCTTATGGAGGCGTGACTGTTGCGTATGATTTAAGAGACAAAGACTTTACCGGGATGGCGCGCGATCGGCGTCTGATCAATCTGACTACGACAGCAGGCTGGGCGTGGGACTGCTGCGGCATCCAGATTCAAAACGTCAGCTATGACGTCGGCCTCCGAAACGAAAACCGGATTCTATTCGCATTTACGTTTAAGGGCTTAGGCACCTTCGGAACCGAAAACTTCGGCCAGCGGCGCTAGCGCCTTTCCTTCGCATTCGACTCCCTGCGACAGAAAAGCGGCGACAAGTCCCCTCAGTCCAAATCGTTCTACTATAATGATGGGAACCTTTCCTAAAGGTGCGGTGTCTAAGGGTTGTGAAGGCTGTAGGCGCCTTTCAATGGTGGAAACAAGACGGGCTGCCAGATTCGGGAGAGAGGGCGCGCATGCTCGCGGAAGAGAAGGCAATGCTGGTCCCCAGCCTTGAAGATTTCGTCAGGATTGACCGGACCGAGATCAGTGTAGCCGAGGGAGCGCAGACTCGCGTGATCGCTCGCGAGGCGCAGATAATTGCCAGACTGCGGGCGGGCGAGATGGGCGCGTTTGAAGATCTGGTGAGCGACTACACTGCGCTGGTTTATGCGCTCGCCTTTCGCATTTTGAATGACCGCGAGGAAGCACGCGATGTAGCCCAGGAAACGTTCCTCAAGGTTTACCGGCATTTTGGACGGTACCGCGGCGACGCGCGCTTGAAGACGTGGATTTGCAGGATTGCGATTAATCAGGCGCGCACAACTGACCGGTGGTGGCGCAGAAGGGCGAAGGCGGAGACCAGCTCATTGGATGAGCCGCTTGCGCAAAATGGCGAGGATCGGTCGTACGGAGACATGATCCCGAGTTCAGACGAATCGCCTGAGCTGACGGCCATCAGGGGAGAAAGATCGCGGCAGATTGAAATGGCACTGGGAAATATCAAGAAAGATTTTCGAATTGCCGTACTGCTGCGCGACCTTGAAGGAATGGCGTACGACGAAATCAGTTATGCCCTGGGAATTTCGGTCGGGACGGTCAAGTCCCGAATCGCGCGCGGCCGTGAAATGTTGAGGCTCGAGCTGCGCAGGGCAGGTCAATTGCCCCCCGATTGCAGTAGCCCGGAGTAATCCCCCAGGCTCTCGATCTTTTGACAACCTTTTCTGAACTGCTCTGGATGAGCGGTGAGGTTTCGGGTACCGCAGAACTTCGTGGGCCGGGTGCGTTTTTCAATGCTCATGGCCGATGGGTCTGAAGAAACCATTGCGAACCGATAATGGGTCAGCAACACTCGTTTTTCGGATTTTCTCAACGGTGCACTCGGATATTGAAGATGCGGTACCCGAAAACGAGATGGAATAGTACGCAATTATGATTTGTCAAAGATTCTCAGAACTGTACTCTACATTTCTCGATGATGCCGTGAGCGGCGAAGAAAGTGCCGCAATTGAAGAACATCTTCGTTCGTGCCTCGCATGCCGGCGAATCGCTGCGGAGGTGCGCTGCATTCGTGATGAGATATCCTCACTAAATCGACGTCCGGACCTGAGCGTCGATACAGGCGCTCTTTCTGCTCAAATTGTGTCTGCGATCCTGCTGGATGCGAAGGCTCAGGTTCAATCTCAAAAACGACGTGACGAATTCTTTGATCGATTGCGCATGCGCGTGTTTTCCCAAAGCGTGGGAACCCTGGTTTCAGTGCTTCTTCTCCTGAGTGTGACCATGAGCGTGCTTGGTCCTGCATATCGAGCCACGCTTGACGTTGCGCGGGCAGCAATGAATAGCGCAGTTGTCACTTCTGTAGGATTCGAACAACTCGAAGCTGAATTCGCGGTTCCAGATGAAGTAAGAATAAAGATCCTTCTTCTCGAGCCATCACCGCCTCCTCCTATATTCAATCCCAGTGGAGCGGTTCTCGGTATAGGTGAAACTCTTTCCGAAGAGGACGTCATCTTCGCTACGGTTCAAGTTAGAAACGATGGTCGCGCATCTATCACACAAGTCATCGAAGGTGCGGATGGTCCCGTCGCAGGTGACAGGCTCACTGATTCAGCGGCTGTCGACAAGCTAACCAATGCACTCATACAGCACGCGAATTTTCAGCCAAGCCGGCGCAGACCGAATTCAACATCGCAGGCCGTCCTGATGTTTAGCAAGATAAACATCCAGGGATAGCCCAGCATCCGAGTCGCATTTCGTTTTCTTCAGAATCCATCGGCCATGAGCGGGATGAAAGGGTGACCGCTCAATGTTTGATCAACTGCTCGATTCCAACCTCAGGGCGCGGAATGTCCGTTCTCGGCTCTTCTTTGCAATTACTGCCGCAGTCTACGCTGTCGTGCTTATTGCAATCGTGACGACCGCCGTTTTGCTTTTCAATCCAGGTCTCGTGGCGGCAATGCCACTTGATGTGAGGCTCACCGCTGTCAAGCTCGATAATGCCGTCCAAAGAACCACGCAGCGCCAGGCAACTTCTGGCCGTATGGCTTTAGCAACTTCGCGGGCTTTTACAGTTCCCAAACCATCTGCGATCGAAACTCGTCGAGAGACTGAAAGTCTTCCGATGGTCGGCCATTCGGGCTACGTGGGGGTGATCAACGGCGCCGCAGGTGCGTTGCCTCCCGGCGTTGGGACGGGTGGTGAGGGTGTTGTGCCGGGCTCTAATTCCAGAGTGCTTGAACCGCCTCCTCAGCCTCCGGTTGAGAAACCTGCAGAACGAAAAGCTAATGCTCGAGTCTCAGAAGGTGTTCTTCAGGGAAATGCAATCACAAAGGAAGTGCCTCGATATCCTGAGATGGCCAAGCGGGCAGGCATTCAGGGAGCAGTTCAGGTGCTGATTACGATCGATGAATCTGGTGAGGTCGTGGAAGCGAGTGTTGTGAGCGGTAACCCGTTGCTGCGCGCGCCAGCTCTGGACGCTGCACGAAGATGGCGGTTCAGCCCAACTTTGTTAAGTCGCGTTGCAGTCAGAGTGCAGGGGATCCTGACGTTCAACTTTCAGCTTAATCGGTAGAACACATCTCACGGGAAGTCGCGAAGCCGCGAAGGTTTTGTTTGCGTCTTCGCATCTTCACGTGAGACTAATCCATCATCTTAATCGAATTAATCGAACTTTCTGCAGCCTGCCCATCTGACACAGGCGGAAGGAGAGCTTCGTTGATTGCTTCGCGGATATCGTCTACGAAGACAAATGTCATATCCTTTTGTGTGTCTTTTGGCACGTCCTCCATATCCTTCCTGTTTTGTGCAGGCAGGATAACCTTTTCGACTTTGGCGCGATGAGCAGCAAGAACCTTTTCTTTGACGCCGCCGATCGGCAGTACTTGTCCTCGCAGAGTGATCTCACCGGTCATTGCAACAGAACGACGGATCGGCCGGTTGGCAAGAGCTGAAACCAGGGCGGTCGCCATCGTGATACCGGCGGACGGCCCATCCTTAGGGGTTGCGCCCTCCGGGATATGAATGTGGACGTCGGTTGTTGCGAACTTGTCTTCGTCGATTCCCAGCTCTTTTGCTCGAGCTCTCGCGAACGAGTAAGCCGCCTGTGCGGACTCCTTCATCACGTCTCCCAGCTGCCCGGTGAGCTGGAGTGAGCCTTTTCCTTTCATCGCTATTGCCTCGATGAAAAGTACGTCTCCGCCGGCCGCTGTGACTGCAAGCCCGGTTGCGATTCCCACCGAGTCGGCCTTGAGCAATTCCTCCGGCTGAGTCTTTGGGATGCCAAGGAATTCCTGCAGATTCTTTGGAGTAACCTGCACCATCTTTTTGTCACCTTCAGCCACTCTTCGGGCGACCTTTCGGCAGATTTGTCCGATCTCGCGTTCAAGCTGCCGCAGCCCCGCTTCATTCGTGTATCGAATGATTGCGTCCTTGATAGCCGGATCTGAGATTGTGAGGTTCGTATCCTTGAGCCCATTTTCGTCGAGCTGCTTCGGGATCAGATGGCGTTTGGCGATTTCAAGCTTCTCGACTTCCGTATAGCCCGCAAGCCGGATGACCTCAAGCCGATCTCTCAGCGCGGGCTGGATCGTCTCAAGCAGGTTTGCCGTGGTCATGAACATGCAGTTCGAGAGATCGAATGGGATGCCGAGGTAGTTATCGCGAAATGAGAAATTCTGTTCCGGATCGAGCACCTCAAGCATCGCTGAGGATGGATCACCACGAAAATCCGAACTTAGCTTGTCGATTTCATCGAGCATTATCAAAGGATTGTTTGTGCCTGCCTGCTGTATGGCCTGGACGATCCTTCCCGGCATTGCTCCGACGTAAGTTCTGCGATGTCCACGAATCTCGGCCTCATCGTGAACGCCACCAAGGCTCAGTCTCACAAACTTTCGATTGAGAGCGCGAGCAACAGATTTGCCAAGGCTCGTTTTGCCTACACCGGGAGGCCCGACGAGGCACAGAATTGTGCCCTTCGGCTTTTCTCTGAGTTTTCGTACGGCAAGGGACTCGACGATTCGTTCCTTCACTTTTTCGAGGCCGTAGTGGTCTTCGTCGAGGATCTTCTGAGCCTTTTGAAGATCCAGATTCTCACGGGAGGATTTTGACCAGGGAAGGGCGACCATAATGTCGAGCCAGTTGCGAAGGGTTGCAGTCTCAGCGGCATCAGGATGCATTCGTTCGAGTTTCTTGAGCTGCCTGTCGACCTCTTCGTCCACAGCCTTTGGCATTTTGGCTTTCCCTATCTTTTCGCGATATGCCGCGATATCCTCCGCGAGTTCATTTCCCTCACCGAGTTCAGACTGAATTGCCTTCAATTGCTGTCGCAGATAAAACTCACGCTGTGACCGGTCAATTTCACCCTTGGCCTGAGTATTGATCTCGGCTTGAACGGTCAGTACCTCGATTTCCTTGGCGAGGAGTTCGTTGACACGTCGCATTCTCACTGTGACGTCAAGTTCCTCGAGGACAGATTGTGCGTCCTCTACTTTGAGTTCAAGATTTGAGGCGGCAAGGTCGGCAAGTCTGCCGGGATCGTCGACGTTGGCTATGATTGCCATCACTTCCGGAGAAATGTTCTTTCCAAGTCCGACTGCCTTTTCCATCGATGCGCGAACATTCCTCGTCAGGGCCTCGACCTCCAGTGTGGCTTCGGGTGCGACCTCGGTAAGTGGTTCTACTCTCGCCTGGAGAAAGCTGGTGGTGTCTTCTATGAAGTTGATACGCGCTCGAGTAACTCCCTGCACAAGGATGCGGATGCGTCCATCAGGAAGCTTGAGCATCCGCATAATGATCCCCACCGTACCGAATTCAAAAACATCGCCCGTTTTCGGTTCTTCCTTTTCGAGATCACGCTGCGCGACCAGCATTATCATCCTGTTCTCTGCAAGTGCCTGATCTACCGCCTGCATCGAACGATCGCGGCTTACAAAGAGAGGGACGATCATGAAAGGGAAGATGACGATATCCCTCAAAGGCAATACCGGCAGCACATCCGGTATTTTCAGTTGTTCGTCCGGAGTCTCAGTAGTTTCAGGTTTCTCTTCAAACAGGTCTTGGCCGGTACTCATGATGATTACTCTTTAATTGGGATTCTGACATCTCGACCGCAGGCCGGACTCTTCGGAAGTCTGACCTCAAGGATGCCGTTGGCAAGTTTTGCTTCGATGTCCTCGATTCGCACCGGACATGCGAGCGCAAACGTTCGAGAAAAGCTGCCCCAGGTTCGCTCAAGGCAGAGATAACGGAGACTCCCGCTTGGCGATGGTACGTCCTGGTTTGCCTTTCTCTTGGTCTTACGTCCTTCAATGCGAAGCGAGTTGTCCCGGATCGTTATCTTGACGTCTTCGGGTCGAAGTCCCGGAAGTTCCACTCTGAGAACAATCGCATCAGACATTTCGCAAAGATCAACTGCCGGCTGCCAGGAGCCGGGAGCGGGCACAAATGAGCCCAGGTCATCCAGATGAAGCAGCAGTCTGCGCAACCGGTCTCTGACAAGTTCTGATATTTCGCCTGGCTGTGGATGAACTAACCGAGTACCCATAGTCTATTCATCTCCCTGCAAAGCCTCGATTGTCGACAAACGTAGCTTAGCGCCTGTACTCAGCCCGATGCCGCGTTCATGCCGGGCTTCCATCGAAGCACGGGCTTACGCGCTGCCGTTGCCTCATCGAGTCTGCCGATCCTCGTCGTATGCGGCGCAGCTTTCACGAGGTCAGGATTCTCACGCGTTTCCTGGGCGATGGACTTCATCGCATCGATGAAAAGATCCAGCTCCTCGCGGCTTTCGCTTTCAGTCGGCTCGATCATCATCGCTCCCTGTACGACGAGCGGAAAATAAATTGTCATCGGATGAAATCCGTAATCAATTAGTCTTTTTGCGATGTCGAGTGTGTAAACGCCGTCCTTTTGCTGCCGCTTATCGTTGAGTATGACCTCATGCATGGCGCGTCCTTCAAATGCCACTTCATAGTCATTTTTGAGATGATGAGCTATGTAATTGGCGTTTGTGACGGCAGCCTCGGTGGCTTCTCGCAGGCCTGATGCGCCAAGCGTAAGGATGTA
>Ga0207701_10007442_pt1 | contig 10886 bp, 10 predicted proteins | sample KBSSwiSSwithPhiX_FD_184294 | JGI IMG/M metagenome (GOLD analysis project Ga0207701, IMG submission 184294) | Switchgrass rhizosphere bulk soil microbial communities from Kellogg Biological Station, Michigan, USA, with PhiX - S5 (SPAdes) (version 2) | ecosystem: Environmental > Terrestrial >...
GGCCAGCCGGTGCTAAAGCCGAGCCATTATGGCCAGCTCATCGCGAGCTATCTATTCATCGGCGGCATCGCCGGAGCGAGCCAGATCATCGCAACCATTGCCGATTGGACCGGCGACAGACGTAATCGTTTCATCGCTCGCGCCGGGCGCTATTTATCGCTCGGCGGCATGATTGTGGCACCGCTTTTTTTGATTGCCGATCTGCGCACACCGGAGCGCTGGTACAATATGCTGCGGATCTTCCGGCGCACGTCGCCGATGTCGATTGGTTCATGGACCCTTACTGCCTTTGGAGGGTTGAGCGGGATCACGGCGCTGTTGCAATTTCTGGGCGATCGCCGGCGCCGTCCGCCGTACCGACGCGCCGCGCGCGCTTTTGGGCTTCCTGCCACAGGGGCCGGCGCCATCGTCGCCACCTACACCGGAACATTACTCGGTTCCACCAGCACTCCCCTTTGGGCTCGGGCAAGCCAGTTTCTACCAGCGCTCTTCGGCATTTCCGCAGCGGCCACTTCCACAGCTGCTTTGACCTTGGCCGCTCACGCCAGCGGCGCCTCTCGAATAACTGCGCGCCGATTGGAAAGACTCGCGGCTATGATTGCTGCCATCGAGTTCTTGGCCAGCGCCGCTCTCGATCGCCATTGGGAGCGTGCCAATCTGGCCGCGCCGTTAAAAGAAACACCTACCGCCACCGCCTATCGCGCCGGCTATAAGGGTTTAGGCATTGCCGTGCCGTTGCTCATCCACGGCGTGAGCGTTGCAACTGGGCGGCGATCGCGTCGCGCGTCAATGTTTGCCGCCGCAGCCACCCTGATCGGCGGTTATTTTTTGCGCTCGGTCATCGTTCATGCGGGCAGGGATTCCGCACGGCGGCCAGAGGATTATTTTCAAGTCACCGCAGCCGACTAGTCCAATGGCACCAAAGGATTCTATCACCGAACGATGCCGGCAAATCGCCGAACAGCTCGACCGCTCGACCCGGCACCATCCGCGAGATATTGAAAAAGAGATCGACGAGGTGGAGCGCGAGCTAGTCCGCCTCAGGGACGAGTTGATCATCCAGTGCCGCCGCCAAGGAGATCCGGTCGGCGTTTCCGAGCGCGGGCAGACAAGATTAGGCCAGATCAATGTTGCCTTGAGCCTAGTCGTAGCGGTCGAATATCCGGTCACGAGCATTCAGCGAACCGCCCTCGAGCAGGCGCGCGACGTTTTGAATAACTGTTGATCCGGCTCGCACGGGTTCGCTGATCGAGAGGCAGTAAAATGAATGCATTTTCCAAGAACATCGTGAGAGCGCGAGAGACCGTTTTCGCCTATGGTTTCGACCAGGCGGGATTCACCACCACACAGGACCCGATTTCAATCAATTCGAGCGTCACCGTGCAGTTCGTCGACTTTTATAGCTCGAGAAACCTGAACGAGGCCGATGGCGTCATCATTCCGCAAGGGATCTTTGAAAAAATCGAGACGCGAACGGATCTCTTTAGCGGACTTTTCGGCGAGAAGACCTTCGTTCTAGTGGACAAATCGCTGATGCTCGAACGCGAGCGACAGGTTTTTAATCTTTTGCGCGACGGCAAATGGATCTGCTTTCTAGTCGGTGAGATCACGGATCAGATCGCCCAAGGGCTCCATTCCGAGCCCATCTTCGACACCGATTTGTGCAAGAGAATCCTCAATGCGTTTATGATCGACCGGCGACGACGCTATCGCCTCGAGATCCCCCTCGAGCTCAAGGTCCGCGACGAAGAATTCGAGCCGTACATGAGGCATTACGGCAGGCCGACTACGGTTTTCGAACTGCCGCAGGATTTGCCCACCGAACGACACGCCATCGCTTGGCTCGGCAACGGTGTGGTCGGAATGGAAATCGATGCGCAACTGTTTTTCCTGCCGTTTGAAAGCTCTCGACGAACACTCGAAATCGCCACCCGCATCCTGACGCTGTTGATCGCCGCGATTAACCAATATCGCCGCGATCGCATTATCGCCGTGCCGGATTGGGTCGATGAATTTCACTTCAAATCGGAGGAGCCGCTCTATCTGGAAATTAACGATCTGCTCGGAAAGCTCAACCGACTCGAAAGCGAACTCGCCTCATTGAAAGACTACAAAGCGATTTTGGCCAGCTCGGGAATTTATCTGAGAAACAAGCTCGTGGCTCTTTTCGAGAGTGTCTTTGGCCTGAAGGTACAATGCATGGACCGTGAAGAGCGCTTTCTGGTGGTCAAGGACGACGACTCGCCGGTGGCTCTGGTTGAGTCCGAAGGAATCCAGGGCCCGGTACAAATGGCGTCGATCGAGCGGCTGGCGCGTGCGCGAAAGCAGCAAGGCCTATCCGACTCTTTTCCCGCCGCATTGTTGATCAACAACGACATGGCCATCACTAACGTTGGGGAAAGGTCCGCCACAACCATCGCCCCGGAGATTCTCGAAAATGCGGTGCGGCAAAACCTGCTCGTGATGCGCAGTATCGACCTGCTGTTTTTGCTCAATCATCTGGAAAAAAGCCCGAACAAAAAAAGCCGTCTGCTCGATCTGTTGACTTCGGGTGGCGGCTGGCTAAAAGCGAGCACCGGCTCCTATGATGTAATCCATTCTTAGGCTCCCGCGTCTCGTCGCGGTCGGCAGGACGTTCCAGTTTGTGCAGTGCATTCAGGATCACAAGAGCAGGACTGGTTCGGCTTCATGCACACTGACAAGCAAGGCTTCGAAAAAAATTCTCAGCAAGTATTCCAAAGTCGTCGATCCGGGTATGCTCGAAGGCACCGTGCAGTATGCCTATGATTTCGTCGGAAAGATACCGCTGGTGAAACGCGAAGCTTTTCAGGTAACCCTCGATCTTGTTGGCGAGAAAAGACCCGCAGCAAAACAGGCTCAGCCAAATCAGTTCTACGACAACAGCTTGGCCGAGGAACTCATCAAGGAAGGTTTTTTCAAATCGTTGTGGGGACAAGAGCCCCAGTCGCAAGCAAGGTCACGCTAAGTACGGACCCGTCATTATGGGAAATTTAGATGTGGCGGTTGGCAAACCACGTGATCCGGCGTGCGCCGGAATACCAACAAACGCTGCTCACATTTCTAAGGTGTGAGATTGGGCGCGCAGCGTTCTGTGACTAAGCCGCGAGCGGTCTCGGCGGATTACCCTTGCATTAGCTCATTGCGCCGGAAATCATCGATCCTGATTTCATGCTTGCGCAGCAACTCGTAAAAGTCGGTGCGCGATTTACCGGCCAGCTTTGCGGCTTCACTGGCTTTGCCGCCGCAGAGTTTCAGGAGATGAACCAGATATCCCTTTTCGAATTCGTACTTGGCACTTTTATAGGATTTGACCGGTCCCTTGCTGCCGTTGCCAAACGTTGCAAGATCTTCCTGGCGGGAATTTGCCGCTGTCCCCTTGGTGTGAAGAATCGAATCCTCGGTGAGCATATCGTGGCGTGTCATGGCCACCGCATACTCCAGGGTGTTTTCCAATTCGCGAACATTTCCCGGCCAATCGTAGAGCATCAGTTTGCGCATCGCCTCGGGCGTAATCCCTTTGATCTTCTTTTTCATCTGCTGCGAGATCTGCTTCAAGAAGCGATCGGCGAGCAGCGGGATATCTTCTTTGCGCTCCCGCAGTGGCGGCAAATGAATCGGGATCACATGCAGCCGGTAAAATAAATCCAACCGGAAATTTCCCTTCGCTACTTCCTCTTCCAGATTCTTGTTGGTTGCGACAATGATTCTGACATTGACCGCCAGCGGTTTTTCGCTGCCCACGGGGTAAAATTGCTTGTCCTGCAAAGCGCGCAGCAACTTGGCCTGAATCGACAGCGGCATGTCACCGATTTCGTCGAGAAAGAAAGTTCCGTTGTTCGCCTGGCTCAGTAAGCCTCGAGTGCTCCTATCGGCGCCCGTGAAGGAGCCCTTTTCATGGCCAAACAACTCGCTTTCGAGAAGCGGCTCCGGGAGTGCGGCGCAGTTTACCGCGACGAAGGGCTTGTCTCGTCGACTACTCGCGAGATAAATCGCTTTGGCGATGAGTTCTTTTCCGGTTCCGCTTTCGCCTTGCAGATAAATCGTCGATTCGGTGTCGGCAATGCGCGACACAATATCCAGAACACTGCGCATTTTGGCGCTTTTGGCAACGATATTGGGAAAATCATAGGCTTGCTCCAGCAAGCCTTTTAGCCGTTGAATTTCTGAATTGAGCCTGCGGTTTTCCAACGCGCGCGAGATCTGCAGCAGCAGCTCCTGGGTATTGAACGGTTTACTCAGATAACTATAAGCGCCCTCCTGCATTGCCTGAACGGCGCTCTCAACCGTTCCATAACCGGTTAAAATAATGACGCGCATGCCGGGATTGATTGAATGCAGCTCGCGCATCACGGAAATGCCGTCCTGGTCGGACAATCGCAAATCGACAATGCAAAGATCGAAAATAGCTGCCTTGGCAGCCTGCACTGCCTCCTGACCGGTTCCTGCGGTCGTGACCTCGTATCCTTCCGCTTTCAACTTGAGAGCGATCAGCTCAATAAGATTTTGATCGTCATCAACAACAAGAAGGTTACCCGCCGACATTGCTATTCTCTCTATATGTAAAGTTTAAAAAAGCTTCTCCGAGCGATCATTGCGCTGTTCCCCCACGATGCCTGACGTAAGTGATTGCTAGTTAAGCGAACGAAGCCGATAAAGACCTCGCGTAAGGATTTGCCCTACGGAATCGTCGGGAAATTGCACACGACATAGCCATTTATCGTCTTAATAGACTGTTATTCGCGACAGTGCAATATTCTAACCAAAATTGCTTTCAAGGCGGGTTTGAACACAAGGGATCCATCGCGAGCGTCAGCTATTACCGGATCAACTTTGCCGTACGAACACACCATACAAAAAAACTTTCCCCTTGTCAGAGTTTTCTGCCGCATGTGCGATTTCCACTTACAACCGCACATACACCTTGCTTGATTCATCTTTGTTTTTAGCAAGATACAGCATTACCTTTTTGGCACATTCTTTGTGTTTTGGCTATTCGCGTCGCGAAATCGGACGGAATTCATCACTCATGACCCGTATCACTTGTCTCCCCTCCTATGCGATTTTGCTGTCAACCATCGAACTAAGCGGGGTCAGCCCATTCCGGGTTGAGGATTTATGATCGGATTGCGGTGCAGCGAGCGGCCTAGCTGGCCGGATCGACAGGAGCAAGGATGTTGGGAAGCGATTTGAACTTAAAAAGCCGGACCTCAGAAAAATCACCGACTTCATGCTCACTCGTTCTGGCTGGCGGAGAAGGTAAGAGACTACGGCCCTTTATTCATCGCCTGCGTGGTGATTTCCTACCCAAGCAGTACGTCAATTTCATCGGGCGCCGTTCCATGCTGGAGCATACCTGGGATCGAGCCGAAAAGCTCGTACCGTCTTCGAGCATTTTCACGGTGGTGAACCGCAGCCATCTGGCATTTCCGGACGTGCAAAGGCAAATTGCCCAGCGAAGCCCGGGCACCGTGCTTATTCAGCCGGAAAACAAGGAAACCGCTCCAGGAATCATCTTCGCTCTTCTGCACATTGCCAAGCGTTGCCCAAATTCGCTAGTGACGCTTTTGCCTTCCGACCATTTTATTTTGCAAGAAGAACAGATGCTGGGCTACCTCAAGTACGCTGGTCAGTTCGTCAGGCGCGATCCATCGCGTATCGTACTTCTCGGAATCGAACCGGACGGAGATGAATCCGAATATGGTTACATCGCCACCGGGAGCAGGTTAAGGCGCGGCATCAACGGTCCTGTTCAAATTACTTCGTTCGTGGAAAAACCGGATTATCATTCAGCACAAAAGCTCGCCCGCGGAGGAGCTCTGTGGAACACCATGATCATGGTGTTCCATACCAGCGCGGTCTTTGAATTGGTCCGGACCGTTTGTCCGGCTATTTTCAGCGCCATGCAACCCATATATGACGCCATTGGAACACCCGATGAAGAAGCAGTGACGCAGGAAATTTACCAAGACTTGCTGCCGATAAATTTCTCTAAAGACATCTTGGAGCCGCTGGCGCATGATTTTCCGTCTCGGCTGGTCGCGTTCCCCGTGCGCAACGTCTTGTGGAGCGATTGGGGCTCCGAAACCCGCGTCATGGAGATTCTTAGAAAGATCGGCTATGCATCGCGCCTCAACGGCCTGGCACATACCCCGTACCAGACCGAGCCGCAAAAATATAGCCATCGCCCCTTCGAATCGCACGCACGAAGTGCACAGCGACACGACCATAGCCAAGAAGAACCTTCGATCTCGTCGCGAAATCGACTGTTAGCGAATGAGCTCTAGCTCAGGACAGAGGAGGCAATCGTATGAGTACCATATTGCTGATTATCCTCATTCTGCTGTTGATCGGCGCTCTGCCGACTTGGCCCTATAGCTCAGGCTGGGGTTATTATCCGAGCGGTGGCCTTGGTTTGATCGTACTAATCATCGTCATCCTGGTACTCACTGGACGACTGTAGAATCGACATTAATGAAAAATCCTTCGAGGACGTGGATAACGTTTCATCGGCTCTGGCCCCCGCGGCGTTGCGGGCGGAGACCGTGGATGTTTAGTTACCTAAGTGTTGGATACTGACTCGACCTATAGCGGGCGCATTCAAACTCAAAGGTATTGCCTGCAAAAAGAAAATGATGATAAAACCCGTGCACGCGCTAAAGAGCCCCGACACCGGTGATCCGGCTCCGCGCACCGCTCAGAAGGCGGAACGAAGAGAAGAAAAAATCAAGCTGCGCCGAAGGCGTTCTCCCTGCGGCACCCATAGTACGGATCACCATGGATAATCTTTGTGAATCGATAATGGCGAACTCGATCCTGATCGTTGATGATGAAGAGAATTTGCTGGTCCTGCTGAACCGCATCCTCAGTAAAGAAGGCTACGACGTCAGTGTTGCCCATGGCAGCAACCAGGCCCTCGATCTAATTAATAAAAATGATTTTCGCGCTGCCATTCTCGACATCAAGATGTTTCCTCTCGACGGCGTCGCGCTGCTGTCCGAGATCAAACGCCGCGCGCCGTCCACGCGGGTCGTCATGATTACCGCGTACCCGACGGCGGACACCCGCGATGAGTGCTTTCGCAAAGGAGCCACCGCGTATCTCACCAAACCGCTGGACATACAAAAGCTGAAAGGCGTGATGCGCGAGCTGACGAACTGAATCGCGAGGTTTGCCGGAGTTTCTTGCCACCCGGAAAGTACGGGTTCGCCGTCACATTGTGGCCCGCTATCCAAGATTGACCTCAGGACACGCCAATTCTTTCCGATCCACGCTCGCTCGACACTAGTGCGATCCTGGTTGCATTCTACGTTGGAGATTTGTATGAAGGCCGTGAAATCATCGAAGGGGACTTGCAGCAGTCTTTAATCCACGAAAGATGAAAAGAATTTCCGAGCCGAATGGAGCGGCGCTGGCGAAATCGCCGACCGGCATCCGCGGCCTTGACGAGATCACCTTCGGCGGGCTTCCCCGCGGCCGACCGACCCTTGTATGCGGCCGCGCAGGTTGTGGCAAAACTTTGTTTTCCGTCGAGTTCCTGGTCCACGGCGCGATGCTGTATGACGAGCCGGGGGTATTCGTCGCGTTCGAGGAAACCGAAGAGGATTTGACCAAGAATGTGGCGTCTCTCGGATATGATTTAAGCGAGCTGTGCCGGCGTAAGAAGCTCATGATCGATTACATTCGAGTCGAGCGCAGCGAAATCGAGGAAACCGGCGAATACGATCTCGAAGGCCTGTTCGTCCGGCTCGGATATGCGATCGACACGATCGGCGCGAAGCGAGTCGCCCTGGATACCATCGAGGCGATTTTCTCCGGTTTCTCGAACGTCAACATTCTGCGCGCTGAACTGCGCCGGCTCTTCCGCTGGCTCAAAGACAAGGGCGTGACGGCGGTGATCACCGCCGAGCAGGGCGACGGAACCTTGACGCGCCAAGGCTTGGAAGAATACGTTTCGGACTGCGTGATCCTGCTCGATCACCGCGTGCGCGAGCAGATTTCCACCCGCCGCTTGCGTGTGGTCAAATATCGTGGGTCGAGTCATGGCACCAACGAGTACCCGTTCCTGATCGACGAGCAAGGCATATCGGTGCTGCCGATTACCTCCGTCGGCCTCGAGCACAAGGCCTCTAACGAACGCGTCTCGACCGGCATCGAGAGCCTCGATCAAATGCTTGGAGGCAAGGGGTATTATCGAGGCACCAGCATTCTCGTCTCCGGCACCGCCGGAACAGGCAAAACCAGCATCGCTGCGCATTTTGTGGACGCCGCGTGCAGACGCGGCGAGCGCTGCATCTATTTTTCCAGCGAAGAGAGCCCCGCGCAGGTAACCCGCAACCTGCGCTCCATCGGGGTTGACCTGGAACCGTGGATAAAGAAGGGGCTGCTCCATTTCGACGCGACCCGGCCAAATTTTCACGGCCTCGAAATGCACTTGCTGCGAATTCACAAACTGATTGCGGAAATGAAACCGAAAATTGCCGTGTTCGATCCGTTGTCGGGCTATCTCTCCCTCGGCGACACTTTGGAAGTGAAGTCGATGCTCACGCGCCTGCTCGATTATCTAAAAAGCCAGCAAATCACTTCCGTCTTCAACACGCTCGTTGAAGGCGGCCACGCCGAGCTGCAGAGTGAAATCGGGGTGTCGTCCTTGATGGACACCTGGATTCTCCTGCGCAATCTCGAACACAACGGCGAGCGCAACCGCGGGCTTTTCATTCTCAAGGCGCGCGGCATCGCGCATTCGAATCAAATCCGCGAATTCGTTTTCACGGATTGCGGCGTTGAGCTGAAAGAAGTCTACATAGGATCCGAGGGCGTTTTGACAGGAACGGCCCGGGCCGCGCAGGAGGCGCGTGAGAAAGCCGCCGCTCAGCAGCGCCTCGAAGCTACCGAACGCAAGCAACGCGCACTTGACCGTAAGCGCCGCGCGCTGGAAGCGCAGATCCTCGCCTTGCGCGCTCAGTTCGAAAATGAGGCGGATGAGATCCAAAAAGAAATCGCCTTCGAAAAAACACGCGAGCAAGTTCTGGAGGCCGAAAAGGTCCAAATGTCTCGAATGAGGTTGGGCAATGGCGCCGCGAAAGGGAAGCGCGAACGGAACGGGAAAGGAGCATAATCATGAGAACGGTCGAAGCAGCCAAAGCTCCCAAACGCCAGAAAGACAAGTGGGTGTTGCGTCTCTATGTGGCGGGCCAAACGCCAAAATGCATTGCCGCCTTCGCCAATCTCAAGAAAATCTGCGCTGAGTTTCTCGAAGACCGCTATCAAATCGAGGTGATCGATCTGCTCGATAACCCGCAGCTCGCGCGCGGCGATCAGATTATCGCCATCCCTACTCTGGTGCGTAATCTCCCTCAACCGATGCGCAAGATCATCGGCGATCTCTCGAACACCGAAAAAGTCCTCGTCGGGCTGGATCTGCGCGGCCGCAGCTAAAAGGAATCAAAATGCCACCAAAACAGAAACGCTCCAGCGTCGTCAATTTTGCGACGCGCATCCGCGAACGTGCCGCCGAGAAATACGTCCTACGCTTGTACATTGCCGGCACCACGCCGCGATCGAGCCGTGCCGTGGCGAACATCCGTGACATATGCAAACACAACCTCAAGGGCCGTTACGAGCTCGAGGTGATCGATATCTACCAAAAACCCGCGCTTGCCCAAGGCGAGCAGATTATCGCCGCGCCGACCCTCGTCAAGCAACTGCCGCTCCCATTACGCCGGTTTATCGGCGATCTTTCTGACACCGAGAGAATTCTTGTCGGTATGGATCTCACGGAGGCGTCGTAAAAAATTCTTATGAGCAAAGCGAGAGAACTCACCGAAATAGGGCAGTTGAGAGAGCAACTGCGTGAGGCGCAGGAGACTCTCGAAGCCATCCGCCGTGGCGAAGTCGATGCCCTCGTCGTGAACGGTCCTCAGGGCGATCAGGTTTATACTCTGCGCGGCGCCGACTACTCCGCGCGCATGCTGCTTCAGGAAATGAGCGAAGGCGCAGCCACGCTCATTCCCGACGGCAGTATCCTTTACTGCAACAAGCGTTTTGCCGATATGGTTCGCTTGCCGCACGAAAAAGTTATCGGTGTGCCCGCTCGCGAGTTCGTCGCGCCCGCCGATCGCCTGGAGTACGATGCTCTCATTCGGCGCGGCCAAAATCATCTGGCGAAGGCCGAGCTACTCTTTTGTGCGAGCGACGGCACGCCGGTGCCGACCTACTGCTCGGTCAATGCCATCTCGATTGGCGACGAGCCATGTTTGTGCATGGTCGTCACCGACCTAGCGGAGCAAAAACGCAACGAAGAAGTTATTGCTGCCGCGCGGCTCGCAAGCTCGATCCTGGAGCAAGCGGCGGAGATCATTGTAGTCTGCGATCCCGCTGGGACCATCATCCAGGCGAGCCGGGAAGCGGATGAGTTCTGGGGCAAAAGTGTGCTGGGCCAATCTTTTGGCGAGGTGTTTCCCCTCGCCGGAATTGACGCGTCGGATTTGCAAGATACAGCCGATCTTCTGAGAGGCTGTCTTAGCGGTAAACCCATCCGTGGCGTTGGAGTAAACTTTCGCCGGGCAAGCGGCGGCAACGTATATATGCTGATGAGCGCCGGACCGTTGTATGACAAGGCCGGTTCGGCCGTCGGCTGTGTGGTGACGTTGAGCGACATCAGTGAGCTGAAGCAAGCCGAGGAAGCGCTGCGCGAGAGTGAGCAGAAATCCCGCGAGCAGGCGCAAATGCTCGAGCAGCAATTAATCGCCTCCGGCCGCCTGGTCTCTCTCGGCGAGATTACCGCTTCCATGGCTCACGAATTCAACAATCCTTTGGGCATCATTATGGGTTTCGTCGAAGAGATGCAGAGCACCATGCCGTCCGAC
>Ga0207701_10007443_pt1 | contig 10886 bp, 18 predicted proteins | sample KBSSwiSSwithPhiX_FD_184294 | JGI IMG/M metagenome (GOLD analysis project Ga0207701, IMG submission 184294) | Switchgrass rhizosphere bulk soil microbial communities from Kellogg Biological Station, Michigan, USA, with PhiX - S5 (SPAdes) (version 2) | ecosystem: Environmental > Terrestrial >...
CGTCGCTCGAAGAAAACTGGTCGGCATCCCACCGCAAAATCGGCAGCGCCTCCCACTCCCGCCACATCGGCCGCCAGCGTAAATCGGCGCCGCCGTTCGCGTTTCGGCCCCAACCTTTATGAACTTCCGGTTCGCCTTTGGTTATGCGGACCAGAGGCGTGCCGTCGGCAGCGTCGAAGCCGTCGGCCTCAATGAACACCGTTAATTTTGCAAAAGTCATTTTGAACGACACCAGCCGGCAGGCGTCGATCATCGCGTTCCGAAAGGCCGGTGCCGGTATGCCGAGCCAACCCTCGACGCTCCGATGCTGCGCCGCCAGATATCCCGCCTCGAAATCGCGTGCCGCGCGGTTCTTGCGGCTGCGCGCCTGGGTTCCGGCCCGCTGCGTCTCCTCCATCTGAGCCTGCGCCTTTTGTGAAAAGGCGTGCTGGACATAAGGCGCAATGCCGCGGATGTGGACCGCGGCGGTCAGGAGCCGAGGCGGCGAAATCACCACCTTCTGAATGGGCGTCGCAGCCGTAATCTCCTCGGAGGTCATCGGCGGGATCTGCCCGCGCAAATCGTGCAGGTCTGGCGTGATGCTGCCATTACCGATCGGCGGCGGGGCTACCTTTCGCGAGCGGCCGCGGCGGAGGGGTGGGTCTATCGTCATGGTCACAGCAGTTCCTCCTCTCTGGTAAAATCAGGCATCGGCACGTCAGCCGCCGCCAGCCGCCGCCGGGTCTTCAGCAGCGGATCATCTGGCCGCAGCGCCTCGACCCGGCGCAGCGCGTCGAAGCGCCAGCGGTATTCTTCGGCCGAGATTGGTTTCGCGTACCGCCAGTGCGTGATCGGGTTCGCCGGGCGCGGGTCGGTCAGGCTGTACAGCCGGTCGGCGAGCAACTCAGGCTCGACCTCGACGCCGGCGATGTCGGCGCGCGGGTACAGCGACAGCCGGCCGCGGTCGAGCCGGTTCTCGGGCACGCCTGGCTCGTGGTCGCACCACCAGAGTCTTGCTGGCACGAGTGGGCCGTGCCGCGCGACGCGCATCAGAAAATACCGCGCCTTCATGCCAGTTGGTCCGCAACGGAGCGCAAATCGGCAGCGCGCCGCGTGAGGGTCCGCTGGCGGGTGCTGCCGGCCTTGGCTACCCTTGCCTGCGCCTCCAGCGTGTGCACCGCGTGATACAGCTCCTGTTGGAGCAGCAGGCGACGCTCTGCGCTTAGCTGCAACACCACGGTTTGGCCCAACAGCTTGTCCATCAGCAGGGCTTGCTCGAGCAGCATTTCCATCTGCTGGGTGATGGAGCGTCCCGTGGCTTCGGCACGCTTAACCAGCTCGCATCTCATCTGGGGCGTGACGCGTAATCCCATTGGTATGCGGCGCTGCTCGACCGGCGGGCGGCCGCGCGTTTTGGCGTTGCCGGGAACATCGGCCGCGGTGCCAACCGGGCCCTTGCAGCACGACGCGATCCCGCTGCCGCCGCACATCCGGCAAGGCATCGCGGCGCCGGCCGGCGCGAATGCCGGGTAGCCGCGGCCTTGGCAGTCCTGGCAAATCACAGCGACAGCGCCATCGCCAAGCCGGCGAGCAGCAGGCCGACGAGGAACGCCTCGAGGTGCGAGGTCATTCGCCACGCGCCTTAGCGAGAGCGGCACGGCATGTCACCCGCCAAGCCTCGTAATCCTCGATGAACCGCTCGACATCAAACCCGCGTTGCCCGTGGTACTTGGACAGGATCGGAGCGCTGGCGACCGCCTCGTAAAGCTCCGGTGCGGCGGCGATCAGGTCGGCGTTCGCCGGATTGTTGAATGACAGAAGGCATATGTTAGACGGGCCAGCATCTTCTTTGACGCCATCCCAGCCTCCCAGCGTGCTGACGTGTCGCCACGGCCCCGGCGTCCATTTTGTCCGTTCGCTCATGCGGCCTCCCAGCTCACGGTGAGTTTCGGTTCTTTCCTGATCACGGCGCCGCGCAACTCGGGCGGCTCGCGCACCACGCAGCTCACGTCGCGGCCTTCGTCGAGCGCCGTCGCGATCGGCTGGTTGGCCTGTCGCGGAATGTAGCCGACCGGGATGCCGCGGTAGACGCAGGCAACCGCCAGCGGGTCGTGCGGGTTGTTGGGCTCGCGCACGAGCTCGACCTCATCGCCGGGCCGCATCAAGGCGACGGCGGTCCGGGCGGCGGGGCCGCGGAAGCCGGTGCCAACGATGACGGTGGGGATGGCGATGGTCACAGAGTCTCCTTTACGAAAGGAGCCCACGCGCGCAGGCGAGGTGCCTCGCGTGCCACCTCGGGCTCGGGAATGCCAGCCCATTCGTACTGTTCGTCTCGGTTGGTGGGCGGCGTGTATGGCCCCCACGGGCGCGGCGGATATAGGTCAGGTTGCCGCCCGGCGAAATCGAGCGCCGGCAGCGTCACCGCATAGCGGCTGGCAGAGCTGCCATCGACGCTATCGGCGCCGGATATGTGTGCGAGGCGATACCGGCGCGCGGTGTTCACCCGGCCGATGTGGAAATAGCAGTTGCGCTCGACACAGAACTCGCCCCACTGGCGCATGGTGGCGAGTTTCCACTCTGTGCTGCCGCCTAGAAAAATGCCGACATGCCCAGGCAGCACAACATCGACCAGATCCGCCGGTCCCATCCCATCTTGAACCGGGACCAGAACCAATTTCGTCCTGACGAGCAGGGGCGCGAGCCACACCAGACTGAGGCGCAAGCTGCGCTGCCCGCCAGCGACGATATCGGGCGCGATGATGAAGTCTGCCGACCCACCCAAGCGATCGACGAGGGTCCGAAAGCCGTCGTCGTCAAAGTCTCGGTTGGCACGAAAATCGGACCATGCGCCATTATCGAGGGCATAGAGCATGCCTTCCGGTTTGCCGTCTGGTCGGGCGCGGGAGATCATTAAGCGCCAACCGGCGCCCCGCAGTGCGGCGAGGTTGCGCTTGTTGTGGGTGTGGCTGGCGTAGCAGATCATCGGCAATTGAACCCGACGATGCAGCCCTCACCCGGCGCGAAGGCCGAGCCGCGCTCGCAGCGCATGGCGGCGGGCGGGTCGTCGGCCAGCCAGCGGCCGGCGGCGATGGCGGCGCGGGCGGCCTCACAGGTGGCGCGGCTGGTGGCGGCGACCGTCTCCTGGCGCTCGGCCGACCACGCGAGCAGCAAGACGTGCGGGTCGAAGGCGAGGCCGGCGGCGAGGAGCGGCGCAGCGAAAACCCTGGGAAATTTTACAAGCGCGCCGCGGCTAAGCGATTGAAATCTCGAGCCGCACCGGCCCCTGAAAATCCGTGTGTCGGTGGTTCGAACCCGCCCCTGGGCACCAACTTTTTCAATGACTTGCGGGTTGTTTTGCATATCAATGCGGGTCCGTTTTACACCAATTTTACATGCGGCGTTTTACATCCGTTCTCACGCCTTCGGATTGAGCCGGATGATTGCCGCCTCGCCGAGCCGCTCGCGGTTCGCTTCGGCGGAATAATGCGCCGCCATGATCAGCGTCTTCTGGCCCAGCATCGCGGCGATCTCGTGCGGGCTGGCACCGAGCTCGGCGAGCGTCGTCGCTGCGGTGTGGCGCAGCCCGTGGAAGGTCAGGCCCGGCATCACCGCGCCCGCGACCTCCAGCTTGTGGATCAGCTTCCACAACATCGTGCGGAACCCGTCGGGCGTGTAAGGCTCGCCGCTCTGGTTCAGCACGAGCTCGAGGTGCTCGACGCCGGTTGCCGGCCGAGCCGCCAGCGCTTCGTCGAGAATGGCCTTGAGGCGCAGCGCCACCGGCAGGCGCACCGGCTCGCCGGTCTTGCCCTGCACCCAGGTCACGCGGGCGCCATCGTAGTTGAGCCGAGAGGCGCGCAGGACGTCGCCCTCCCGCATCCCGCAGAACATGCCCAGCGCGATCGCCACCCGCACCCCGCCGGCGGCGGCATCCAGCACGGCGTCGCATTCGTATGGCGCCCAGCGCCGGTTGGCTTTCGGCATCCCGTGCGGGCGTTTGATCTTCAGCCGCTTGTCGGCCAGCGGGTTGACGTCGACGAGCCCATAGAGCGCGCCCCAGTTCAGCACCAGCCGCAGCACCGTGACGGTGTAGTTCGCAAAGTGCCGCTTGTGCTTGCGCTCGGCGGCGTTGCGGATCTCCAAGGCGTCCTTGACCTTGAAATTCAACAGCGCCTTTTGCTCGGCGCCGGGCCGCAGAAACAGGAAGACCTTTTCGTAATCGGCACGGGTCCGGGGCGCCAACCCGCGGAATTCCGGGCTCTCGCGATAGGCGTCGAACAGACCGGCGAGCGTGCCGCGCAGCGGAGCCTTCTTAGCCCGGCCATTGTTCAACGCCTCGACCTCAGCCAGAAATTCCGGCGAGCCGATGGCGGCGGCGAGGCGGGTCTTGGTCTTGCGGTGATAGGCGCGGACGCTTCCGTCCTTGCCGCGGATTAGCTGGACGCCGGGATAGCCGGCGGGCGGTGTGGTAGATTTGAGAATAGCCATGTGTCGAGCTTGCTCCTCGATGTGTGGTTCAGGGGCGGCGGGTGGTTGCACACCTTGCCGCCCCGCTTTCATTAGCACGGGTTCATTCCAGCGCCTTCGCCCAATCAACCCCGTCGTCGGCCTGCGCCTCGGCGATGCCGGATTGCCGGTCGAGCCAGCGGTCGAGAGCGCGGATGTCATAGAGCACGCGGTTGCCGAACAGCTTTAATGGCGCCACACCCACCCGCGCCTCGAAGTTCTCGCGGCCGACGCCGCAATAAGCCGCGGCCTGGTCGGCGGTCAGCAGGCGCGGCGTGATGCCGGCGGGGAGCCTCGAATCGCGATTGCCGGGTGCGGCTGTGGGGGCAGCCATTCGGTTCTCTCCACCGCGGGGGGTTGCGTCCTAGATCAAATATGGGCGAGGACGGCCCGCTGCCGCAAGCCGAATTTGCCCGTTCGTCAAGTCGGATCGTCCAGTTCGTGCAATTCAGACTTTAATTCGCGCAACAGCCAGTGTGCCATCTCGACGTCGCCGCGGCGCAAATACTCCGCCAAGCAGCCGGCCTGCCGTGCCATTGCGCGCAATTTTTGGGCGGTGTCGTTACAAGTGGACTGATCCGCCATTCCCGTTCTCTCCTCCAGGGGGTTTTGAGGAGTGCGGCGCTTTTCGGCAAGCGACGCTTGCTGCTATAGCAAATCAGGATGGCCGATTGTAAGGTCCGCTGACAAGCGCAAATTCCCCGCTTTATTCCTCGACCGGCTTTGCCCGCTGCATATGCGAGGCATAGCGCGCGAAAAGCTCGGCGAGCTCATCGGCATTTTTGGCCGCCGCTTCGGACAGCGTGTCGACCTGCGCCAGTTGACCTTCGATCGCCTCGATGCGCGGGATGACGAAGCTCTTTAATTCGGCCATATCCCGCTGCACGCGCGTTATCAGTCGGCGCAGTTCGGAAATTCCAAACAAACCCTTGTCGGTTTCTGCCGGCGGCGGCGCGAACAGATCACCCATGTCGCAGCCATAGAGCCGCGCCAGCGCACTGAGCGTTGCCGGCTTCGGCGAGACCTTGCCTGATTCCAATTTCGACAACCGGCCCTCGGCCCAACCGAACCGTTGCTGCACCTGCATCTGCGTCAGGCCGCGATGCAGGCGCCATTGCGTGAGATGGATCGCCGGATCGGTCGGCGCGCCTTCGTCCTCGCTCATCGGCTGGTCATTTTCTGGTTTGGGTTATGCGCTCAGCGCAGATGATTTGCCGTTCCTTTTTGCGTGTAAAGCAAACCGATGGCAAGGCAAATGTGCAGAATGGTTAACGAGACTAAGCGATTGTCGGCGGTATCGTTGCCACGGAACTTGCTTTATCGGCAAATCTAGCCGGTTCCGCCAGCAGGGTCACGAATCGGCCACTTGACGGAGTAGCAAGCCGAGGCAACGATGGCGGCATGCCAGAGCCAACCGAGTTGCCGGCCCATCCGCTAAGGCGTTATCGCGACAAGCACAATCTGCGCTTGCAGGATCTCGCCGGATTGGCCGGCTTGAGCGCACCAGGGCTTTCCCGCATCGAAGCCGGCGCCACCGAGCTGCCCGGCTGCGCCGTCATCCTGGCGCTGGCCTCGGCGACCAACCACGAGGTCGGCGAGATCGACATTTTCCGCTGGCATTTCCACGCCCGCACCGGCGCGCAGGCGGTCGCCGGCACGATCGGCTATCAGCCGCTACGCGCCAGCGCCGCAGCTCCAGCGGCGCCCGCCAATCCAATAAAAGAGGCGTGCCCCGCCTAACACATCCACCCGAGGAGGACGAACCCGTATGGCCCAATCGTTAGCGTCAGCCGCCGAGCACTCATCCCTCTCCAACAGCGCCGCCCGCGCCGAGCTCATCCGCGAGGCGGTGCAGTGGCTCGCCGAACGCGAGGCCGAGCTGAAGGCGGCCAACGCCGAAATCCGCGAGTACAAGCAAAAGCACATCAAGGGCGACCTCGGGTTCAAGCTGGCCGACTGGAACGCCGTCTACCGGGTGTCGCAGCTCGAGAGCGATGACCGCGACGCGCTGCTCGACACCGTGCGGGAGGGCTTCCGAGCGCTCGGAATTGGCCAGGTCGTCGATTGGGTCGACGCGGCGCAAGCGACGCCGGGCCGCCGCGGCAACGGCTACGCCGAGCCCGACGAGGAGGCCCGCACCGCCGGCCGCCAGGACGGGCTCGGCGGCGTGATCGATCATGCCGCCCGCTACCCACAGGGCGAGCCGGGTCACGCCGACTACATGCTCGGCCGGGCCGAGGGCGAAGCCGAGCGCGAGCGCGTGATGGCGCTGGGTCTGGGCAATGGCTCGGCCGACGAGATCCACCGGCTGCACGGCGGCGACGACCCGGCAACCGACACGTCGAGACCGCGCCGCCGCGGGCGGCCGCACAAGCAGCCGCAGGAAGCCGAGGCCGACGCGGAATTTTAAGCCGGCCATGATCCTAGCGCTGGATATGGCAACCAGAACCGGCTGGGCGTCCGGCGTCATCGGCGGATTGCCGACTTGGGGAGCGACCGATTTCGGCCGCAACCGTTCCAACGGCGAAGTGCTAGCGGCCTTCCGCACCTGGCTCTGCCGCAAACTCGACGAGATCCAGCCGACGATCGTCGTCTTTGAATCGCCCTACATGCCTGGGCCCAGCAGCCGGTTCTCGGCGCCTGCCAATGCTCTGACGATCAGGCGGCTATTCGCCTTCGCCGGCTTTACCGAGGCGGTCTGCGTCGAGCGCCGCGTGCGCTGCTATGAAGCGCGCCCCTCGGAGATAACTCGCGCCTTCCTCGGCGGCCCCGCACCGCGCCAGCGCGCGGAAAAGAAGGCCGCGACCGTCAAGATGGCGCGGCTCCTTGGATACGCCGTAGCCGACGACGACGAAGCCGACGCAGTCGCGCTGTGGTGCTTTGCCGAGAGCGTCTTCGCGCCCGCGATGATCTCGCGGCGGCGCGCCACGGTTGGCCTCGAGCTCGCGCTCCACCCGCCAAACGAAGACGCCCGGCAGGCGCGATCTGCCGGGCGTCAGGGGACGTCGCGCCACAAGAAATCTGGGGGATCATCTAATGGCAGAAAGTCAGATACGGCAACCGCCGGCGAATTTCAATTCGGCCCCGGATGAAGCAAGCCGCGTGCCGCAAAAGCCCGGCCTCAGCGTGCGGGGCGAGTTATGACTTGGCCCGCCGCATACCGAATCGCCGACGACCAGATCGCTTTCTGGAAGCGCATCGGCATCACTGCCGACGAGGCCCAGCGCGCGCTGCAATGCGACTTCCCAGCACAGTGGCGCCGGGTGCGCGAGCAACTCGCCTGCTGGGCGATGCTGCATAAAGACCGTTGGGAGGACTGAAGTGTCACAAGCGCCGATGATGCCGATATTCCCCGACGCACTGCTCGGCGACACGCTGCATCTGAGTACCGAACAGTTCGGCGCCTATCTGCTCCTGTTGTTCGCGACCTGGCGCAACAACGGCAAGCCCTTACCCGACGATGACCGGAAACTCGCCCGCGTCTGCCGCAGCACCGTGGCTCACTGGCGCCGCGCGCTCCGCCCGACCGTGATCGAATTTTTCCAAACCGACGACGGATTCTTGCATCAAAAACGCCTCGAATTGGAGTGGAATTGGGTGCAAGGAAAATGCGAGAGCAACCGAATTTTCGGATCGCTGGGAGGTAGGGCTAAGTCACTGAAATCACAAAAAACCACCCCTAGCGAACGCTCTAGCGAACGCTCTAGCGAAAGTGTAGCGAATCCATATTCCATATCCAGAAAGAAGAAGAGAGAGAGCCTTGCCTTAAGCAACGAGTCAGTTGCCGCGAGTGCGGAGCCCAGCACCACGACGAGGCCCTCTCCCAGGATTTTAGAAAAGAATCAGGAAGGCGAAGCGGAGCCGCGGCAATCGCTCGGCGACATCCCGGAAGGATGGCTCGCCGACGCCGAAGCGGCCCGCGACGAGGCGCAGCTCGAACCCGTCAACCTGATGCTCGAGTGGGGCAAGTTCGCAGCCCGCGCCGACGGCCCCGTCGAATTGCGCCGCTGGATCGAGTGGAGCTTGCGGGCGTGGGTCAGCCGCGAGCCGAAACCCAAAGCCAACGGCGCGCCGCCGACCGAAGCCGTGGCCGAAACCCCGTGGGCCGCCCGTGTGCGGCAGTGGCAGCTCGACGGCTGGTGGCTCCCCAGCTTCGGACCCAAACCCGGCGAGCCCGGTTGCTTCGTGCCGCCGCAATATCTCCCGGAGGCCGCGGAATGAGCAATTTGGTCCCGGAACTTTTCGAGGACGGCGAGTACCGCGTACTCGATTTGGACATCGCCGAACGGCTCGGATTTGAGCGCTCCAGAGATATCCGTCAACTGATCGACCGCAATCGTGATGAACTGGAGCGCTACGGGGTTTGCTGTACCGTACAGCAAACCTCCGGCCGAGAAGGCGGCCGACCCGGCAATGCATATTGGCTCAACGAACCACAAGCAAACGTCACGGCGCTCCCGTACCAGAAGCCTGTGCAGCGCCAATTGCCACTACGCCCGGTCGTCGGCCTGGCGCACGCTCTCTTGCCGCCTCGAATTGCTCGATTTCGTCTTCGTACCAGCCGACCGCGGCGCCGCCTTCGGTCAACCGAATTCGGCAGGGAAACTGGCCGGCCTTCTCGAGCCGCCAGATGGTCGTATCGGACAGGCCCGTGCGAGCCTGGACCGCCTTCTTTCGGAGAATATTTCGAGACATTGCATACCCTCGCGCCTGAAAAGAGACGGCGAGGTTTGCACTGAGACTTCGCGCCTGTCCGCGGAAACCCAGAAAACCGGTTTCTAGCGCGGCGCTGGCGCTGCCGCGCATCGTGCCGAAGGGCAAGCTGGATAAACCCGAATGAGCCAACCTCGCCGCTACCCGCCAGAAGCCATCGCGCTATTCGCTGAATACCGCGACCGACGCGAGCCCTACCGCCCGCCGCAATGCGACAGAGGAGAGCGCTGCTGGGTGAGAGACGGCCCGCCAAGCATGGGCGGCGGCAACAACCGCGACGGCTGCCGCGGCTGCCACGGAACGCCGCGGTACCGCTTGGCCCGCAGGAACCCCTCGCCATGATCGCCGGCACCGCACCGTGATGGACAACAACATCAAGTTCAGCCCGGCTACGCAGGCCGTCGTCGAAAGGTTGACTGAGGAGCTGAAGCAGTTAACCACCGAGCAGCTCGAATCGATGATCCGAGACATGCTCAAACAGGATATGCGCGAACTTAGGCGAAAATATCCGGAAGCATTCCCGGCGAGCGCGCGGCCTCTGGCTCTGGCCATGTTGCGGCGCTACGCGTCGATGAGCGCGTGGAACCTGTCCGAAGTCGCCCACTGGGCGCGGGGTGGCGTGGACGAGGCCCACCAGGTGTTGGGCGAGATGGCTGCCGAGTATCTCAATCGCGGCGAGCCGGTACCGGCCATATTGGCAGCCTATGCTATCGAGCAGCTCCACCCGCGCATTGGTCGGCGAGGTTCGACTTGAGCGACGGCCCACTCCCCGAGCGCCACCAGCACGACCGCGTGACGCGCGAAGCGGCAACGGTCGCCGATGCGGTGGGCGCCATTGGCATGCCGTGGCGGGTCGAAGGGCTGCTCGGCCGCCTCGAGCGGCACGGTCACATCGGAGTGCGGGAACGGCACGCCGGCGAGGAGTTCGCCCGCCTGTTCCAGTTGGCGCACTTGGATCCGTTGCGGGCCGCTGACATCGTGCGCGAAGGCCATGGCAGCAGCGCTGGACCCCACGGCAGCGAACGGGCACGGCGTCGCATTATCGCCGCGGTCGACGCTTTGGGCGGGCACGGTAGCCCGTGCGCTACTGCGGCGTGGTTCGTGCTGGGCTGCGAATTGTCGATGCGCGAATGGGCGATGCGCGAGGGTTGGGGCGGCCGACCGTTGCGGGAAGAGGTGGCAAAGGGTACGTTGGTCGGTGCGCTGGGTGTGTTGGCAAAGCACTTCGGCGTTTGAATAATCCTTGACAGTTTTCTCCGATAACGTTTATCCGCTGTGGATAGGGTGTGAGAGTCAGCACTCGATCTAACCAATCCCTCTATGACAGCCTTGCATGGAAGCACCTGCGCCTAGCTACCAGGCGTCGGGATCGCTTCCGGTGTGTGGTGTGTGGCGCCGATGTATCCGCATCAGGTGCAGCACGCTCCGACCACATCATCTCGGTGGCCGAGCGTCCCGACCTAGCACTCGTGGCCAGCAATATCCGAACGCTCTGCGTCGAGCACGACAACCAGGCACACCGTGAGAAGGGGCATGGCAAGGCGCGCGATGCGCGGTTTGTGATCCGCGGTGCCGATGCCTCGGGTATGCCGCTCGACCCCGCCCACCCATGGCACAACGGTCGATAGGTCGAACCCTGCATTGTAACAGGGGGGGGGAGGGGGCAAACCCAGGGCGAGCCGCCCAGTCAG
>Ga0207701_10007444_pt1 | contig 10884 bp, 10 predicted proteins | sample KBSSwiSSwithPhiX_FD_184294 | JGI IMG/M metagenome (GOLD analysis project Ga0207701, IMG submission 184294) | Switchgrass rhizosphere bulk soil microbial communities from Kellogg Biological Station, Michigan, USA, with PhiX - S5 (SPAdes) (version 2) | ecosystem: Environmental > Terrestrial >...
CGGGGATCCCGATGCGGATAAGCGTTCCTACAAGAAGATGAACGATCGAACCCTCTATATGACCGCCAAAAAGGGCAATGAGGTCATTGCCCAAGGCTTGATCGTCGTGTCTGCCGACGGAAAAAGCCAAAACATAACTCTAGTATCGCCCGACGCTGTGATGAGTGTTTACAAGGAAAAAGGGAAGGAGAAAGCGACTGAGAAAGTGGCGGACAAAGGGAAGGAAAAAGGGGTTAGGAACAACGCCGTTTACGACAAAGAATAATCCGTTAGGCCTGATCCTGACGCATGGAAATTATCTCTCGACAATGCTGGCTCGTCCGTTTAAAGATTTGGAATGGCACAAAGGAAAGAAACACCGACACCGCCGCCACCTGAGCCTCCTCCTCAGGGGCCTACTGGTTAGCCGGTTCCAATCTTCAGCGTAGTGCTGCGGGACGCCTTTTAAAACACGGTGTCCTGTTTGATTCGACGTTCGTCGAAAACTGCCGTCCTGTGAAAACGGGCTGCGTTGCTGGAATTGCAGCCGACGATTCTGATTACGTGCTGGTTAGCGTCCGCCGACGGGTCCGGTGGAAAAAAACAACCACACCCCGTAAGCTACTAGCAAACCCAGAAGGTAACTCCTCAAAGCGGACATGTTGAACCAGGCCCCTGGCGTTTATCACATCACAAATTAGACACAACTCTCGGTAAGCATCCGGAAGATGCATGTTTTTACCGTCCGCCGAAGAATCGCCTGAACGATTTGAAGAAGCGGCCCGGGGCCGTAAGCGCTTTCTGAGGCCCATTCGGCGCCTGTTGTGCAAAGGGCCATTGTGCTCCGCCATGCACCTGGCAGGCGGCGTTTGGCACCTTATCGACAGGCAGATCAATATCGTAAGCCGTACCGGCCGCGCTGCAGCCGGTGGTGGCGAGTAGGTTGGAAATCGAACAGACCGTCGTGTGTTGCAATGGCATGTTGGGTTGCAACGGTTCGGCTGGATAATGTTGTGCCGCTTTATTCATCACCTGAGTCCACACCGGCAATGCCAGCGCAGCGCCGTAACCGCGCGAGACAATCGTGGTCGGCTGATCGAACCCGACCCACACGCCACACGTCAGCGTGGTGGTGTATCCAATGAACCAAGCGTCTTTGTAATCGTTAGTGGTGCCGGTCTTGCCTGCCGCCGGCAATTTGAAGCCGAGCGAGCGAGCGCTGGCGGCAGTACCCTGGGTTAGAACTTCTTGCATCAGCCGCGAAGTCATCCAGGCCGCACCAGGATCGACGGCCTTCGAAGCGATATGCGCCGCGAGATAAATCGGCTTGTGTTGCTGATCGTCGATACGCTCGATGATGTATGCCTGTCTGCGCACTCCCGCGTTGGGAAACACAGTGTAAGCGGAAGTCAGATCTTTCAGATCGCTCTCGAACGAACCGATGTAGCTGGCAGGCCCGTGGGGAATGTTTTGAGCAATGCCCAGATCATTCGCGATTTTCTGTACCGTATCGAGTCCGGCAAACTGGCCAACGCGCACGCTCATGGTGTTGCGCGAATGGATCAGGCCATAGGAACACGGCATGACGCCGCCATAAGTGCCGTCGGAGTTTCCCGGCGACCAGTTGCCGGCGCCGTCGATTTCACCGGGTTGAATTGGGCCATCGCTAATCGCCGAACTCGGCAATAATCCATGGCTAAATGCAACCGTGTAAACAAACGGTTTGAAAGCTGAGCCGACCTGCCGATTCGCCGGAGCCAGCGCTCGATTGAATTTGCTTTGCGCGTAATCGCGGCCGCCCACGAGCGCGCGGATCCCGCCACTAGCATTATCGATCACGACTACAGCGCCTTCGAGATACGGCATCGCAGCGTCCCCTTCCTCGTTTTCAGGCGGTTTATACTCCGCCTTGGTCGGATGCTTGAAGTTGGACTGGCGTTCGATCTTGCTCAGTTGCGTCTCTAGCGCATTCTGCGCGGTGTTTTGAACGGATGGATCGAGCGTCGTGTAAATGGAAAGCCCGCCGTCATCCATTTGGTCTTGAGTCAGAATCGGGCCTAAGGCGCGCTGCACAGCGTCCATCGCATAGTTCTCCTGGATCTGTGGCATTCGCTTCGGATGCGTAACGATTTTTGTTTTCTTGGCCTGGTCCGCCTGTGAAGGCGTAATTTTTTTCAGTGCCACCATGCGGTCCAAAACCGCGTCACGCTGGAGTGCCGCGCCCTCGGGATTTTTTAACGGCGAGAAACGATTCGGACCACGGATGAGACCCGCCAGCAGCGCAGCTTCCGAAAGATTCAGCTTCGAAGCGTTCTTCCCGAAGTAAGCTTGTGAAGCGGTCTCGACTCCGTAACAACCGGCACCGAAATAAATGCGGTTCACGTATAGCTCGAGAATCTGTTGCTTCGTAAATTCGCGTTCGATTCGCAGCGCCACCATTGCTTCCAGCAGCTTGCGGCTGAACGTGCGGCCACCCAGAGGAAGGCTGTTCCGCGCCAGTTGCATCGTGAGACTGCTTGCGCCTTCCTTGGCCGACATGCTGACAATGTCGCGGCTCAATGCACGTAGCACTCCACGCCAATCAATACCTTTGTGGTCATAGAATCGAGTGTCCTCGCGAGCCAGCACAGCCGCGATGAATTCTGGTGAGACTTCGCTTAGCGAAACCTTGAGACGATTCGCGCCTGCAAGACGGCTGTAAATCTTCCCATCAACGTCGTAAACGGTGCTTCGCTCCGGCATTTCTCCGACTTTCTTCATGTCGAAGGTTTGCGCCCAGGTTCCGTAGAAAAGAAAAACGGCGAACGCAGCGCCCGCCAGCAAAAGAAGCAGCGTTACCTTCCAGCCGTACCGAAAAAGAATATTTCCGCGCGGTTTCTTCTGGCGAAGGCGCGCGAAGTATTTCATTTCGTTGAAGCGTTCAGCCAACTAGGCGTTGAAGCGGAAGATCGCTGTAACGCTCCAACTCTTCAACGCTTCAACCTACAAATTGAGTTTTACCACGCCCTCGTGGAACTCGTTCGGACACGGCGCGTTAGTTGGAACCTCGGTCGCGGCATCGCTCGATTCGACGAGTTTGTTCTCGACGAGATAATGTTCGACTTCTTCGCCGCTGACGTCGGGAAGCATGCGGCCGTTGATCTCGACACACGGCGAAAGCGGCTGCCCGCTTTTGGTCTCCATTTCCCAGCGGAACGCCGGGTTTTGAATGATGTCTTTCTCAGTGTAGGGCAAATTGTATTTGGCGAGAACAGCGCGGACACCGGCGCTCCATCCACAATAGGTCTTTAGATATGCGGTAATTTCTGGTTTTTGCATCGGCGAAATATATCACAAGTTAGCGAATTGTAATTCCAATGGCGCTTCACGAGCTATTAGCGTCACGAAGCACATATTCAGAACTGCAATCGTAACGCTGGATGAGATTGGCCGCCCAGCACAGCCATCACTGTTGAACCGCACGATGCATATGAGTGAATGCAGTGATTCGTTTCGCACTCGTCGGGTTGTTGGTCTTAAGCGGCATTTTCCCAGCAGCTGCTAAGAAGAAGCCGACGCCGAAGACAAATCGTCCGAACAAGAGCCAGACCGAGGCAGCCACGCGGCTCCAGATTTTTCTTGATCGCGCAAACTTCGGCCCGGGTAAGATCGATGGGCATTACGGAGATTTTACCTTGAAGGCGCTTGCGCTTTATCGCGAATCGCGGGGGGAACAACCGCAAGCAGCGCCCTCACAACCCAAGGCAAAACGGAATCTGGCGCCTGACGTCAACGGGCTCGACCTCGCCAGTGTGGAACCGGTGTACATTCCATACACTGTTACCGAAGCCGACCTGCAAAACATTGGACAGCTGCCGAAGCAAGTACCTGAGCAGGCAAAATTGAAATTTTTGCCGTACCGCGACGCCGCAGACGCCATCGCCGAGAAATTTCACACCGACGTTCATTTCCTTGAACAACTTAACCCTGGCAAATTGAAAGGAATCAAAGCAGGCGATCAAGTGAATGTGCCGAATGTCGAGCCATTCGAAATCGCTTCGGTAAAAGATATTCAACCAGGCAGTGAAACAGCCTCACAAGCGGCGAACGAAGTTGAAGATCAACCTGAAGCTCAGGCGTCAACTCCCGGCGAAAGTAGCGCACCAAGAAAGGTTTTTATTAAGGTCGACACGAAAACAAACATGCTAGGCGTGTTCGAAAACGAAAAGCTGATCGCCGGATATCCGATCACGATTGGCTCTGCGCAGACGGCCTCGCCGATTGGTGACTGGAAGATTCGCGGCATCGCCAAGTTGCCCAAGTTTCGTTACGACAAGGAGATGCTCAAGCACGGCGAACGCAGCGGCAATTTTTACATGCTCGCACCCGGCCCGCGAAATCCGGTAGGAGTAATGTGGATTGCGCTTAACAAAAAAGGCATCGGCATTCACGGCACCGCTGATCCCGATTCAATTGGACGCGCTCTAAGTCACGGTTGCATTCGCCTCGCGAATTGGGATGTGGTTCGGCTTGCCACAAAAATCAAAGCGGGCGATAACGTTTCAATTTATTGAGTGAGATGACTGAAACGCTCGCTGCTAGCGCACAGACCATTTTGCACGACTGGATCCAGTCGGAGAGCCTTCGCAAACATTGCTACGCAGTCGCTGATTCGATGAAACATTTCGCGCAATTGCGCGGCGAAGACGCCGATCTCTGGGAGGCCGCCGGATTGTTGCATGACATGGATTACGAGCGGCATCCGAATCTCGAACGCAGCGCCACCGAAGGCCACCCGTTTGTCGGCGTTGCCTGGCTGCGCGAGAACGGTTGGAGCGAAGAGGTGTGCCGCCCGATTCTTTCGCACGCCGATTACTCAGGTGTTTCGCGCGAAACGCCACTCGAGAAAACTCTCTACGCAGTGGACGAGCTAAGCAGCTTCGTCGTGGCGGTCGCGCTGGTGCGCCCGACAAAAAGCATTCACGACGTCGACGTCCGCGCGGTGAAAAAGAAAATGAAAGACAAAGCATTCGCCCGCGCCGTGAACCGCGACGATATCATCCGTGGCGCAGAAGACTTGGGAATGCCACTCGACGACGTCATCGCGCAGGTCATCGCCGCGCTGAAAGGCGATGCAGAGCGACTGGGCCTCGTCGGAGTGTCCTAGCAGAACCGGGGCTACAATTTTTCCGCGATGATTTCTAGCACCAGCGGTGTGAGCATCCGGGCATTCGGATTTTTTTCTGCACTCGCGAGAGCGGTGTGGACCTGCTCGGCAAAATTGTGATCGATTCGCCCCATTCCAATCAGCCGTTCAAGGTAAGTCTCGATGAATGTGACAGGCCACTGCCACATGTAATCGCTCGAGCGGAGGCAAAAAATGTGCGGCCTTGCGGAGCGAATCCTAAAACCATTCTCCCCGAGCAGCGCAGGTAATTGAGCGGCGCCATCAGGCTCGCCGCCGGATTCGCGCCATGTCGCGACCACGTGTTCGCGGAAACGTTCCTGCATCGGCAGTCGCGGAAAGAATCGCCACGTCTCGTAATGACCGTATTCGTGAAAAATGGCGATGCTGCCTTTTGGCATGGCGCCTCCAAGTTTTCCAATCAACAGCGACTGGTCATTGACAAAGGACACGACCCAGCGGCACCACGCGAAATCGTAGTCGCCCTTCGGCAAATCACCTTTCATCAAATCCAGTTCGTGAATCTTCACATTCGCGAGTGAGCGGGCGCGGCACGTTGTTTCCATCGCGCGAACGAAGTTTTGCGAACGTTCCAGCGCTACAACTTCACCCTTGGGTCCGACGATCTCAGCAAGATCGATGGCCGCGTAACCGGGACCAGCTCCGACGTCGAGCACGCGTTTGCCAACTGTGATGCCTGCCCGTTGCCAACAATCCAAAGCAACCGGTCGCCACACACGATGTTGCAGTCCGAGCCTGGCTAATTCCTCCTCATGCGTGCCGAGGACATAATCGCGTTCCGCTCCCATGCCTGATCGTCACTGATCGACACCGGATTACAAACGCGATTTTGTTTTTGCGCGGTCGGATCTGTCCCCGATGCGTCACCGATTCTCCAGATCGAGGAGAACGGAAGCGACACGGGACATTTTCTCTTTCGAGAGTTCGGGATAGATCGGAAGTGAAAGACAGTGTTCGCACAGCGTTTCCGTCACTGGGAGGTCGCCTGATCTATAACCAAGGTGCGCGTACGCTTTTTGGAGGTGAATCGGCACAGGATAATGAACAGCCGCCTGGATCCCGACGTCCTGCAAGACAGATCGGACACGATCGCGCTCTGGAGTTTCAATCACGTAGCAATGCCACACGCACTCTGAATCAGAAATATGCTCCGGCAGCTTGTATGACGAGGCCTTCAGCAATTCTGTGTACTGTCGCGCGCGATCATTGCGAGCCTTATTCCACTCGTCGAGGTGCTTGAGTTTTACCGCGAGCACAGCTCCCTGGAAGCTATCCATGCGGTAGTTATACCCGATTTCGTCGTGCAAGTATTTTTGGCTTTGCGCGTGATCGCGGAGGGAACGGGCGCGCTGCGCGATGGATGCATCATTCGTAATCAAAGCGCCGCCTTCCCCGTACGCTCCGAGGTTTTTACTCGGATAAAAACTAAAACACGCAATTCTCCCAAATTGGCCTACGCGTTTGCCGCGGTATCTTGCTCCGTGCGCCTGTGCGGCATCTTCGATCACCGGTAGTTCGTGTCGGTCAGCGATCGCCATGATGCGATCCATCTCTGCCGGCATTCCATACAAATGCACCGGGATAATTGCCTTGGTGCGGGACGTGATCGCCGCTTCGATCTTGTCCGGGTTCAAGGTGCGGCGGACAGGAACAATATCGACGAAAACCGGCGTCGCTCCGACATAGCTAATGGCCCATGCAGTGGCTATAAAAGTCATCGAGACCGTTACCACTTCGTCTCCAGGACCGACATTCAGGCAACGCAAAGCCAGATGCAGCGCGCTCGTTCCACTGTTCAAGCTGACACAATGATCAACTCCGCAATACGCTGCGAATTTCGCCTCGAAATCCGCCGTCGCCTGTCCCTGGGCGAAGCTGCTCGACTCGCAAATTTCCTCCAATGCTCTCGAGACTTCACCACGAAGGGCATGATATTGAGCTTGCAAGTCCAAATACGGAACACGGTTCATGTCAGCTAAATGTAAATTGAACAATGCCGAGCCTCAGGCTGGTTTTTTTGCCATGCGAGACAGCACTGGTCAAATAATCGTGACTAGCCAAACTCTGGCCGGACGATTATTTGAACGGCCACGCTGATGTTGGTATTGGTGCCGTTCAGGCCAGACGAAGATTATTCCCTGTTGTGGAAACCGCGACTTTGTCGAGGAGTCGGGAATGCTTCGACTCGTAGAGCTGGAACTCGTATGTGTGACCGGTTCTAATTTCAATTACCTGCCGGCTTTTCTCATATGCGGTATCTCTTGGTGGTGATGTGCCTTACCCGCTCTCTAAAGGTAGCCTCCATTTCATCGGCCGCTCCACATGAACCCTGGCTTGGTTGAGGAGTTTCGTTTACGCTGGCACAAAGCTGTGTCGCCTTTTCGACTATCGCTGGATCGGCAGCCGGACCCTCAAATTCAAAATCGGCCGGAACCTTGGAACTGTTGATTCGTTGTGCGAGCGGCTCGAGACATTTCGCCTCATACTGCTCCTCAAGGAATTCGAGCAGTGACCGCATGGTCGATTCCGGATTCTCGACCAAATCAGTGTAGCGGACACGACGGACCACATTGCGGCCATAGGCCTGCTCAGCTTGGACACAGGCTTTGACTGTCCGGAGCCAGTATTTGTAAGCGTCTTTCTCATCGGAAACCAGCTGGGTGCCTGCTACTCGATGGAAGTTGAGCATCGACCGCACTACGGCGCCGACGTCGCGAAAAATGTGGATGAAGCGCGCATCCGGAAACAGTTTACGTAACCCGCAGATGTACATGGAGTATTCTGGCGTTCCATCGACCCACCGGTTTTTGGGTTCCGACGCTGAACTTCTCGCTTGAAACCAACCCCCTTTAGCTCCCGACGCCGTAACCGCGCCCTGGCGTTTTCTTTCCAGATCGGCGCGATGGGAAATAATCAACTCGTGGATGCTTTGGCCAAGTGCGGTAAACAATTCGTCCTCCCGAATTTCCATGGCGCTCAAGATGGAGCGTTCGCCGCGCGCGGCGCCAATTCGGTAGCCTATAGCTACGTTCACAGCGAAGTCCCCCATCCAATTTGATTCGGGCACTGGAAAAATGTTCGGATGCTGACCCAGACACCAAGTGAGAATGCTGGTTCCCGAGCGGGGCGACCCGACGACAAAGACCGGCCTATTCATGCTGCTCTGCATTCAGCCCTATGGGTTATTAGTCTCGTCAATTCGTAATTTCTGAGTCTGCCTTCGCGGGGCGCCGGCGCATCCAGAAACTACCGCCGCCCCACCAAGGTGAATTCGGGAAAGTCGCCTTGAGATCTTCCATGTAGCGGTGGCCCAGGTAAGCATTGGCCATCAATACCTCAAACTCCGAATTAAATGTCAGAAAGGCCTGCAGTAGATATTGCTCGCCCCAGAAGCGTAATTCATCGATCACCCAGTCACGCCGGTAATCAAAAGGGGAAAAGATGTCATGCACGTGTACAATGACTCCAGGTTTTAGACGCGGCAACACTTCAAGGAAAAGGTAATTGACGTCTCCACCAATCCTTACCGTATGAGAGCTATCGATAAAAAGGATGTCGCCGGAGCCGAGCTGTGAAAAGAATTCCGTGTCGATATCTTCCACTTTCTTCTCAATCAACGAGCGCAATCCGGGAAATCCCTTCCGGAGAAAATCCAAAGGAAACGGCTCGATACAGATCAGCGTCGAGCCCTCACTCTTTGCCATAGCCTCGGCTGCGACGAGAGAAGAAAACCCGCTGCCCACTTCGATGATCAACCGCGGTTGAAAGTGGCGGATCATACAATACGCCACCAGTGCGTCGGTGCCGTCAAACAGTCCGTTTTTAAGACTAAAACGGCCCGGTTCGCTCGTTTCCTCGGCTGGAAATTGATCATATTCGTCGCGAAATTTTGGGAAATGATTCCGCAATAGATCAAGTTGTACCGCATCGTTCATGTCGATGCCGATCAGTTCGCTCGGCCGATCCCAAAGAGTTTCAGGCAAGGACTGGGTATTGGGAATAGGCTGATAGAAATGCACTGGTGTCACGTGAAACCCGTGTCGCTCCCAAAGTCGAAAGATATCGCGAAATTTTGCGCTATGAAGGCAACGCGGAAGGACTTGTGCTAAAAACTGTGAGAGCATGGTCATGTCCACATTGCCACGTGTTACTTCGTGGAGGACTTTGCGCAGGAGTGGGTGCAATGTGATGTCATCGCGTTTGAGTCTTATCGAATCGACCGGTCTGTCAGATCGACTGGCCGGGTAAAGGCGGAATTCGTATTCTGTCGAGTCCATAATCCAACCAATCTCAACGCGTCCAGACCTTCCTCCCCGGGTAACGAGCTTTTCTTCACGGTTGGAAGTTGCCACACGGATCTCGCCGCCGCCGGGATCGTTGGTTTTCCATGAAATCACTACGGAGCGCTGCCCGAAAGGAATCGGATTCGGTTCCGCCTTGACCTGTCCCACGATCGGTCCTGTTGGCTTCGTATTGCTCACTGATTAGAACCAAGATCAGCTGTTGGCTGCTAACACGATCTCTTTTTGCGGAACTTCTGTGGATGGAACCCGACCTTTCAGATGGCCCTCGCTAAACAAAAATTCCAGCGTCTTGCGTGCCGCGTCAGGAGAATAGAGAGCGCGTGTTTTCCGGACACCGTTTTCCGAAAGTCGCTTCCAAAGATCCTCCGATTCATAAAGCTCGACTAACGCCCGCGCAAACTCTTCCGGTTCATCGGCAAGGAGAATTTCCTCATGGTCCTGAAGTTCCATTCCTTCTGCGGCGATGGAGGTTGCAACCACCGGTACTCCAAGTGCCATGCTCTGGTTGATCTTGCCTTTCACACCTGCGCCAAATCGCAGTGGCGCAACAGATAGTTTGACGCTGTCGAAAAACGGACGCGCATCTCGCTGCAACCCCGCGACCATCACTCCCTCCGTCGCCAGAGCAACTACTTCCGGCGGCGGCTTGTCGCCGATGATATAAAACTTGGCATCCTGCAGACGTTTGCTCACCAGCGGATAAATCTCCTGCAAGAAAAATAAAACCGCATCGATGTTTGGTCTGTGCTGGAACCCCCCGATGAAAAGATAGTCCCGCCGCAGTCCGAACGGCTTCTTTGACCCGGGGACGTCCACGATGTTTGAAACCAGCTGGATAGACTTGTGAGGCCAGCTTTTGTGAAGCAATTGTTGCTCAACGGGACTCACTACCCAGGTTTCATCAGCCTCATCAATCAGTTCATGTTCCAATCGCAATTTCTCCTGTGCCTTGCGGCGCATCTCGGGGTCGCGAGTTAACTTTGCTTCGCTGTCCTCGCGGAGGTAGTGCAAATCAACCGTATCAAAAATGATGCGGCTCTGTGGCGCGTGCAGTCGAACATCCCCGATATGTTTACGCGCAAAATCACATCGGCTTAGCACAACCGCATCGAAGGTCGATCCGTGCGCAGCGAGGTAGTCGCGCACTTTTTTGACGTAAGGATGATAAACGACTTCGATGCCGCGCTTTTGTAGCTCGCCTGTGTAAGGCTGCCTCTTCGCGAGATTATCCGGGATAAAAGTGACGCGATGTCCAAGGCCATGGAGAAGCTTAAGGATTTGAAACATTCGCAGCGAACCCGAATCCCTATCTGGCGTCGGAACATGATGATCGACAACGAGGATATTTTTGCGGCCTGGCGTAAGCTTGCCCAAAGATGCCACATCGCCGTTTGCCGGCTTGGTCATTAGTTCGTC
>Ga0207701_10007446_pt1 | contig 10884 bp, 12 predicted proteins | sample KBSSwiSSwithPhiX_FD_184294 | JGI IMG/M metagenome (GOLD analysis project Ga0207701, IMG submission 184294) | Switchgrass rhizosphere bulk soil microbial communities from Kellogg Biological Station, Michigan, USA, with PhiX - S5 (SPAdes) (version 2) | ecosystem: Environmental > Terrestrial >...
ACTCATCTTGAATCTATATTTTGACATGGCAAGTTCTTAGACGATTCGACCGGCGAATCGTTTATGTCCACAGTACCATAAAACCTGCCTATTTTAATATTTAATATCACTGCGCCAACTCCGTCGCGGCATCGCTACCGGCACAATTTCGGTGCAATGTCTGAATAAAATTGCAGCCGCCGAGCAATTTGGCTACTATCGGGGTGATCTTGGGGAGGATCTCTCGTGAAAAGATGCGATGCGCAGATACTCAAGCTCTTGCTGGCATGGCTTATCACCGCTTCACTGCATTGGCCGGTATCGGCTCAAGAAGCCGGACAGTCCGTCGCTCCGCCGTCGCCCCTGCCCAGCCGTCAGGCCATTAAAGATTGCCTGAACACGGCGCGCGGCGCGGAGTGTCTCGACCAACTTTTTCGCCAAACTTTAAAAGACCATTCGACCGTCGAGGCGCTGGGGCTGATCGCGCGTTTGGAGGCGGAAGATCCGGAGCTCAGACGCGATTGCCATCCGGTCGTCCACGCTATTGGTCGGGAAACTTACCGGATCAAGGGCAACATCCATGACTCGTTTCTCGCTTGCGATCAGACCTGCCATTCGGGCTGCTATCACGGCTCGGTGGAACGCTTTCTGCGCGGCGAGGAGATCTACGCCCAAATCGACAAACATCCGAGCACCGCTGAACTGAAACAAAAGACCGCGATCGCCTGCGATCCAAAAGTTCCGTATCGCTTCCGTTTTCAATGTTTGCATGGCCTCGGCCATGCCCTGCTGTTTTTCTCCCGCTACCAGTTGGCTCAGTCCCTGGAAGTCTGCGACAGCCTGCCGGAGGAATGGAGCCGCAACTCCTGCTACGGCGGCGTGTTCATGGAAAATGTTTTCAATGCCACGCCGGAAACGCGCGACTTGAGCCCGACCGATTATCACTACCCATGCGATAAATTGGCTACCCAATACCGCGCCGAGTGTTACGTCATGCAAACCTCGCGTATGACGGAAATGGGACTCGGCACCGAAGCCATTTTTAAGGAGTGTGAAAACGCCGGCGAGTTTCGCGAGCAATGCATGCTCTCCATCGGCCGCGACTTATCCAACGACGTGCGCTTCGGTGATACCGCAACGGCGCAAAAATGCGAGCTCGTAAACGGTGCCGGCCGGCGCGCCTGCATACGCGGCGTCGTCTACGCCTTGATCGATAACACTTGGGATGGTCGCTACGCCTTGCCGTTCTGCGCCGCGTTTAGCCAAGAGAGCGACCAGAGCGCCTGCTTCGAGCTCAGCGCGCAATATTTGAAAGGCACGTTTGAAAAACCGCCTGCCGAAATAAGCCAGGAATGCTCGAAGTACTTGAGTCGACCCGCCCGCTGTGCCGATCTCGCAACACGCTGATCAGACAGCCAGCGCGAACGTTTGTGATATCATGAATAGTAGTTGCCACCGGCTGAGGTAAGTGCAAGAGTAAAATAGAGGGTGCGAAATTGAAGTTCGCTCACTATGTTTCCACTCCAGGGCGGCGCGCTTCGTCCTTTGCCAAAACCGATTATAAGCACCCGCACGCCAACAAACTCGCGGCGCATTTCAGCAAAATTAGACTCCTAGACAATCTTCCGTGAGTCAAAGATGGTTACCGAGCCGCCGCTTTTATTGCTGGTTGACGACGAGATGGGCGTGCGTGAATCCCTAAAAATGGTTTTCGGCAAAGTTTTCCGGTTGTTGGAAGCTGACAATATAGATGTCGCAATCGCTCAAGTGCGCGCCGCACATCCCGCCGTCGTGCTTCTCGACGTCTTGATGCCGAAAGCCGATGGCATCGAAGTGCTCCGGCGCATTAAAGAAATCGACCCTGGCTGCGCGGTCATTATGTTGACCGGCGTCAACTCCCAACAATTAGCGGCCAAAGCGATGGACTGCGGCGCCTTCGATTTTATCGGTAAGCCGTTCGATGTCGTTGATCTGCGTCAAAAAGTGGCGCGCGCCCTCGAACACGTTGGATCAGGAACACCGTCCCCATAGCCGCTAGCACTAAGAAAATGACCGTGCCAGCTTCGTCGACGGTCGCCAAGACATGGCGATCGCTCAATCTCATCCTGTTCGCCGCGTTGCTGATCGCCGGATGCGCCCGCCTTAAACAGTGCGCCTACGAAGGCTTTAACCGCGACCACTGGCAGCAACCCGATAAGGTCATCAGCGCGCTCCACCTCCAACCCGGAAATATCGTCGCCGACCTCGGTTCGGGCGGCGGCTATTTTACTTTCAAGCTGGCGCAAGCGGTCGGCCCCACTGGAAAAGTGTATGCGGTGGATATCGATCGAGAGATGGTCGCCTTGATCGGCGAGCGCGCGAAAAACGAAGCTCCGTCAATCGTCGAAGCCATTCTCGCAAAACCAGACGATCCGGCCCTTCCCGCTACCGGCGTCGATGTGATTTTTACTGCGAATACCTACCATCACATCGACAACCGTGTGACCTACTTTGCAAATCTACGCAAGTATCTTCGTCCCGGCGGCAAAGTCGCTATTATCGACTTTGACCGGCGCGCTTGGCTGGAAGGACTGATGCGACACTACACGCCCGCTGAGTTCATTCAACGGGAGATGGAACAGGCGGGGTATGTTCTACAGCAGGATCTCGACTTTCTCGACCGGCAATCGTTTCTGGTTTTCACCGTTAAGGTTAGATAAGAGCCGAACTCTTGTGCCATTGCGAGGCTTAGTTGAAATAGCGCGCAGAGCAGGTACGGCGCGAGAACGCGTGCCACGCCTGCGCGCACTGCCCGTAAACAGGCGAGCGTGCAGACGTGGACGAGAAATTTAGAATTATCAACCGGTGGGACGAATCGTTGGCCGTGCGCGCAAAGAAGCTACGTCGATTAGAATGCGCGTACTAGCGGTCCGGCGTAATTTCACTAATTTTTGGCTGGCCATCTTTTTCGCTGAAAGTCACGATCACCTTGGCGCCTTCTTTGACATTCTCGACGCCCTTGGTCTCTTTGGTCGTAAAGAGAGTCTCCTCGCCCCTTTCCGTTTTGAGTACGATTTGATTCTCCGACGGCTTGACCTTCAGCACAGTTCCTTTCAGCTCGGCCGCGTTCGCAGCCAATCCGAACAGTAAAAGAAATATCGAGAGTGTGATGGCTTTACGCATCACTTACTCCCGTCGATTTGATCGACGCGCCTATTAGCCTTCCGATTTAGCGGCATTCGATTTTTGTTCCGGTGTAGACCCTGTTGTTCCGGTATCGCCGCTATTTGGGGAAGAGCTCGGCTGGTCGGGCGTCGACTTTTCCGGCGCCGGCGCAGGAGCCGAGCCGACCGAGGCGGGCGGTTCTTCAGACTTTTTTTCACATCCGCCCAGCGATAATGCCAGCCCGAGGCTTGCGCCCGCAAGCCAGATCAATTTTGTGTTATTTTTCATTACTGCCTCCTCTTGGAATAATTACATCAAAAAAAATCATCCGCCGACTGGAACAGTGCCAAAGAACCGCACGGCTCGCGTGAACCGACCCGAGAATCTGCTCCGCCCTCAACGCGCCCTGCGATTGGTCGAGCTGTTGATTAAATCCGAGAGAATATAAGCAACCAGCTCGTAACTCATTTTGTCATCGTGCACCTGCCGCTCCGCGGCGTCGGTTAAAGCCACGATAAAATCGCCCAAAGTTGTTTCAAGTTTACCGGTGAGCGCCATGTCCACCTCCGCGAAATTACCTACCGCAAACGCGGCGTTTAAAAACGTCGATATAAAAATGCATCAAACCATTCCCTCCACCCTGATTAGGCGGAGGTTCAGTCCATGTCCCGTTCAGATCTCGATGATATTTCCAAGAAACAGGAGACGCGCACTGCCACGCTATCAAGAGCGAGTGTCCGCAAGGGCTATACCAGCGCCTCACTCAAACCGTAAAGGCGCCAAAAATAAAAATATTTAGCAACTAGAAGACAGCGCGCATTTTTAGGTTTGTATGGGAATACCTTCGTAGTGTACTAAGAACAGTACGCTTCTCGATAGTAAAAGACTTCCTGTCAACCTTTGGTGACAGTTTTAAGTTTTTCGTCGGCCTAGCTAAATAAACAATTGTAAATATAGTCGCGCGCTGCGTGGAAATGCGTTTTAATGAATAATTTTTTTTGCTCCAGGCCAAGCCAACCGCCGTGAAAATAATTTGGCCCATGGCAGTCCTTCGACCTTGCTCCCCTGGAGGAAAATAGGTAATTTACCCACGAACCGGAGCTTTCTTGACGACGACCTACATTCTCAAAAATTCCATACCAACCGATCGCAACAGCTCAGGGCTCGATTACCGTAATGAGCTTAACCCAGCGCAGCATGAGGCGGCGACCGCTATGGAAGGCCCGCTGCTTATTATTGCCGGCGCGGGGACGGGTAAGACTCGAACTCTGGTCTATCGGGTCGCCCATCTGATCGATCAGGGCGTCGATCCGCGCTCGATTCTGCTCCTCACCTTCACGCGCCGTGCCGCCGAGGAAATGCTTCGGCGCGCCAGTCTTTTGATCGATAGCCGGTGTAGCCAAGTTGCCGGCGGCACCTTCCACTCCTTTGCCAACCTGGTCCTGCGCATCTCCGGCCGCCATATCGGCCTTTCGCCGTCGTTCACGATTATGGACCGGCCCGATAGCGAAGACGTAATTCAATTGATTCGTACCGACATGGGGCTCAACCTCAAAGAAAAACGCTTTCCGCGCAAACAGACCGTGGGGGAGATTTTCAGCATGACGCTGAACAAGCACACGCCGCTGGCCGACTTACTCGAGCTGGAATACCCTCACCTCGTCGATTTTAACTTTGAGCTCGCCGAGCTTTTCCGCCGCTACATCGATTATAAACGCACCAAGTCGCTGGTCGATTATGACGATCTCTTGACCGGGCTGCGCGACCTGTTGGCCGATCACGCCGCAGTGCGCCAGCGGCTCTCCGACACTTACCGCTTCATCATGGTCGACGAATACCAGGACACGAATCACCTGCAGGCGGAAATCGTCCGGCTGCTCGCCGCGACGCACGACAACGTCGCGGTGGTCGGCGACGACGCGCAAAGCATTTATTCGTTTCGCGGCGCCAATTTTCGCAACATCATGGATTTTCCCAAACACTTCCCCGGCGCGCGTATCATCAAGCTCGAAGAAAACTACCGCAGCACCCAACCGATTTTGAATCTGACCAACGAGATCATTCAGCGCGCCAAAGAAGGCTACGACAAGCGCCTGTTCACCAGCAAAAGCTCGGGCGCGCGTCCCAAGCTCGTCCAGGCCGGCAGCGAGCAGATGCAGTCGCAATTTGTCTGTCAGAAAATTCTCGAGCTGCGCGAGGAGGGCGTGCCGCTGTGGGACATCGCCGTGCTGTTTCGCTCGAGCTTCCATTCCTTCGATCTGGAAGTCGAACTGACGCGGCACAAAATTCCGTTCGTCAAGCGCGGTGGTTTTCAATTCATGGAAACCACCCACGTGAAAGATCTGCTGGCTCATTTGCGCGTTTTAGCCAACCCGCAGGACACGATTTCCTGGAACCGCATTTTACTCTTGCTCGAAGGCATCGGCCCGGGCGCCGCCCAAAAAATCACCAAATGGCTCCTCGGCGGCCCAAATGCCGTCGAGCGGCTGCGCTCCTACCAAGCCAAAGGCAAAGTCGCTCAGGAGCTGAGAACGCTCGCCCAAGTGCTCGAAGAAGCCGCACGCGCCGAGTTGCCGCAGGAGCAAATGCAGTATCTGCTGCAGTATTACGTGCCCCTACTCAAGCAAAATCACCCGGACGACCATCCCAAACGTCTGCGCGACCTGGAGCATTTTCAGGGCATGATGGAACGCTACCGAAGCCTCGAAACTTTGCTGAGCGACATGGCGCTCGAGCCGCCCAACGACAGCATCGGCGGCGTGCTGGCGGTCGATCCCGACGAGGGGCCGTTAGTTTTGTCGACCATTCATTCGGCCAAAGGATTGGAATTTCACTCGGTGTTTATTATCTGGGCTTTGGAAGGACGATTTCCGTCTTTTTACAACCTAAACTCCGATGAAGATTTGGAAGAAGAGCGCCGTCTGCTCTACGTCGCAGCCACCCGCGCCAAACAAAATCTTTTTATGAGCTATCCGAACCGGGTTTTCGATAAAACATTACGCATGGTTCTGTCCCGCCCGTCACAGTTTATCGACGGGATATCGTCGAGACTGCTTGAACCGGTCGCCCTCGTCCCCGAGGGATCTTACTGGGATTGGGAGAGTTAGAAGATGGTGCAACTACTGCTCAACTTTGTCGTTTTCATCAGTGGCGCAGTATTGATGTCCCTCGAAATCGTCGGCAGCCGCGTGCTCGCTCCCAATTTCGGCAGCTCGATCTTCGTCTGGGGCAGCTTGATCTCGGTGGTGATGGCCGCGTTGAGCATCGGCTATTATTGGGGCGGCTGGTTATCGGCGCGGGAACCCTCCTACGGCAAGCTGCTCGTGTTGCTCCTGATCCCCGGCATTTTAATTTTCTTTCTGCCGTTCCTCTATCCAGCGGTCAACGACTGGATCGCCGGCGTCGATTTCGGCAACCGGCTCAATCCGCTGGTCGCGTGCAGCGCGCTCTTTCTTTTGCCGGGAATATTTCTGGGCACGATCTCCCCTTACGCGATCCGTCTCGCCGCGACCCAATTGCACACCGTCGGCAGCACCGCCGGCACGCTTTACGCGGTGTCGACTTGCGGCAGCATCTGCGGCACGCTGCTGACGGCTTTTTACCTGATCCCCGTGCTCGGCGTGGCCAACATTATTCACGCACTCGGCATCACGCTGGCATGTTTGTCTTTGGTTGTAGTACCCTTGGTCCGGCTGCGGGGCGTTTCTTTGTCGCGGGCTGTCGCCACCGTGTCACTCGCCCTCGGATCACTGAACCTTTTTTGGCCGCCGGTGGCCTGGGCAAAAACCATCTTGCAAAAAGAAACCTTTTATCACCGCATTCGCATCGAAGAAGACGATGAAGCGCGTTACATGTATTTCGACCGCACGCTTCAGAGTGCCATGAATCTAAAAGATCCGACGGCATTGCGCCTGATTTACTCGCGCTACACGTCCCTGGGCTTCGCTTTCCGGCCTGACGCGAAGAAAATGTTGATCATCGGCGTGGGCGGCGGCTCGATACCGAAAAAAGTGCAGAAAGAATTTCCCAACATGGAGATCGATGCCGTTGAGATCGATCCCGAGGTGATCAAGATCGCCAAGGACCACTTCAACATCAAGGAGGGGAAAAATCTGCGCCTGCACGCGCTGGACGGCCGGCTCTTTTTAACGCGCACGCAGAATCAGTACGATATTATTCTGCTCGACGCCTATTTCACCGATGCGATTCCGTTTCATCTCACGACCCGGGAATTTTTTGAATTGGCCCAGAAAAAGCTCACGCCGAACGGCATCATCGTCGCCAATCTGATCAGCGCCGTCACCGGTCCGTCCGGTAAAATCGTCCGCGCCTTCGTCCGCACCCAGCGGCAAATTTTTCCGCAGACCTATGTCTTCGCTGCGCGCCGCCCGGACAACGTGAGCCTGGACACGATCCAGAACGTCATTGTGGTCGCGACGCGCGACAAGCAACGGCTGGACATCAAAGAGATCGTCAAGCGCGCCGCGGCGATCGACAAAGGATTGTTCCCCGATCCCATCCAAGACATCGCAGTGGCCTATTTCGACAGACCGATCCCCGAAGATGTGCCGATATTAACCGATGATTACGCGCCGACGGACGATCTGCTCAATCCTTAGCGCGCTTTTCATCTGCTCTTGTTCGGTTCTCGGCCCTGACGTGGAGCAACGACTCGTGCGGATCAAAGTCCTCGCCGACGTTTCCTTCCGCGCGCGCAATCCGAACTGGTCCCAAGAGGTCCGCGGGCTCATCGAAGCCGCCTCGGACTACTACGAGAGAGAATTTGACATTCGGCTCGTGAGCCAAAGTGTCTCGCCATGGCCCGAGAAAGAACGCATTCCCTCCACCCCCGAGCTGCTCGCCAGACTTAAAAAAGAATGGGCTGTCTCCGGAAAGAACGATGGCTACGATTTAATCGTGCTTTTCACAGCCGAGGGCGTTAGCCGGATCTTGACTACGGGCCGGCCGCGCGTCGATCGTATCGGCAATTGCACTGAAGGATTGGCGAATTATGTAATCGTGCCGGTTACCGCGGTTTTTCACTACCGCGGTCCGAACGCTGAACTGGAGTTCGACGAGATCGCCTTGATTCACGAGCTCGGTCACGTCTTCGGTGCCGAGCATGTCAATGACAGAGATTCCCTGATGCATGAAGAATTCGGCTACCGAACCGAGTTCGACGCTAAGAATCGCGCGACGGTCCAGAAAAACCGCTTGTGCCCATTTGCCAAATAGCGAAGCAGGCAATAGGCATTAGTAAGAGCAAAAATCCGAAATATATCTTCCGACTATTGCCTGTTGCCTAATGCCTATTGCCTGAAACTATGTTGAGCAATCTTCGAATCATTTTGGTTCATCCGCGCGGCTCGGGCAACATCGGCTCAGTGGCGCGCGCGATGAAAAATGTTGACGCCGGCGAGCTCGCCATCGTCGGTAAAGGGCGCACGCGGAGTTTTTGGGCGAGAGCGATGGCCGTGCACGGCCGCGAAATCTTGGCTGATGCCAAGTCCTATGAGACGCTTCGCGATGCGATCGCCGACAGCACGCTCGTCGTCGGCACCACGTGCCGAGCCGGACTCTATCGCAGTCACAGCCAAACACCGAAAGAAGTTGCGCCCACGGTCGTCGATGCTTTGGAGAAGGGTAAAGTTGCGCTGATCTTCGGCCCGGAAGATCACGGTCTTAGCAACAAGGACCTGGAACATTGCCAACTTCTCGTCACGATTCCGATGCACCCCGATTATCCCTCGCTGAACGTCGCCCAAGCCGCCGTCATCTGTCTTTACGAGTTCTACGTCGCATCGCTGATGCCAGCGAACGACTCGACGTTAAAACGAGCCGACGCTGAACACGTCGAGAGACTCTTTGACATCATGAGAAATTCGCTGTTAAAGATCGGCTTTCTGGATTCGGAAAATCCCGAGCATATGCTGCTCGCTTTTCGCCGCATTTTCGGTCGCGCCGGCTTGGAGGAAAAGGACGTGAGAATTTTGACCGGCATGTTCCGCCAGATCGAATGGTACGCAAAAGAGGGTTGGAAAGTTGTCGAAGAAAAAGAAAAGAAGGGGATAAAAATCAGATAGACTTAATTGTCGGACCGCGATGGACACTCATCTCCAGGAGCAAAACTTTTCGGAAGGAGGGAGCTCATGAAAGTACTAGGGGTCGCATTTGCCGCGTTTCTCGCACTCTCCCACGTCGAAGCTCCGGCTCTTGCCAATCATCGCCAATCGATCCGAGTAGCTTATCCCAGCCTCGGCCTTCCCCAAGCGCCGCTCTGGATCGCCAGCGCGGCGAATTATTTCAATGAAGTGGGACTGCGCGTCGAGTCCTTGTTTATCCAGAATAGCTCCACGGTCATCCAGTCTATGCTGTCGGATGAAATCGACTATGCCATGGTCGGACCGGCGCCCGTAGTCGCGGTGGACCTTCGCGGCGCCGACATCGTCATGATCGCGACAACGATCCCGACCTTGATTTTCTACGTGATCGCGCGACCGGAAATCCAAAAGGTCGAAGATCTAAAAGGCAAGTCCCTCGGTTTTGGCCGCTTCGGTTCCAACACCGATTTTGCCGCGCGCTTGCTGCTGGAAAAATACGGCTTGGTTGCGAACAAGGATGTGGCCATGATCCAAACCGTGGGCGGGAACGCGACGGTGTTGGCGGTCAGCACGGGAAAGGTTCACGCCGGCATCACTACGGACGTGGGGATGTTGGAAGGAAAGAAACTCGGCCTTAGAGAACTTTTCGCCTTCAAAGACCTGGGAATCCCATTTGCCCATGCCGGCTTTGCCGCCAAGCGCTCTTTCCTCAAGAGCCATGAGAACGAAACGCTCAATTTCCTGCGGGCGATCTCTAAAGCGGTCTATCGCATGATGTCAGATAAGAGCTTCAGTACTCGGGTGATTCAAAACGTTTCTCGCGTCGATGACAAAGCGATCGTCGAAGCAGCTTACGAGCTGCACGCTCAACAATTTCTTCAGAAGAAGCTTTATACCACGCCGCCCATGATTCAAACCGTGCTGCGCCAGGTCGGCGAGAGCCTGCCAGCGGCGCTCAATCTCAACCCCGCCGACTTGATTGACAATCGTTACATCCAGACGCTCGATCAGCAGGGCCTCTTCGCGGACCTAAATCGGACCTTCAAACCGCGATAAGGTGGACGGGAAACCCAAAAGTATCGTTCTCAGGAGGACACGCCATGAACGTCAACCACTTCGAGCTCAAGAAAACCGCACTGTTGTTCTTCGATATACTCAACGGCTACGTCGCCGAACCGGAGGCGGGCAAGCCGCGAGTTTTGAAACCCTGGATTCAAAACGCCGTGAAGCTCAGCAAGGCCGGCCGGGCCGCCGGATTGCCGATTTTTTTCGCCAAGGGCAACCATCGTCCCGACAACGCCACCACAGCGCTTATCCTCACCGATACCAATAATTCCCTCACGTCGTGGCCCAATGGCGAAGTAACAAAAACAAAGATGCACGTCATCGCGGGGGACAAAAGCTCCGACGTGCTGGCCGATCTCGGACCTGCGCCGGACGATTATTACATCGTCAAGTATCGCTGGAGCGCCTTTCATCAAACCTATCTGGATCTCGCGCTGCGCGTCCGCGGCCTCGACACGATCATTATTTCCGGCGGGTCGACGGATGTCGGCGTCACATCGACTTTGTATTCCGGCAGAGACCTGGACTATAACATGATCGTCGTCAGCGACGCCTGCGGCACGTCGCACGATCAACGCGCCCACGACATGCTGAT
>Ga0207701_10007447_pt1 | contig 10884 bp, 7 predicted proteins | sample KBSSwiSSwithPhiX_FD_184294 | JGI IMG/M metagenome (GOLD analysis project Ga0207701, IMG submission 184294) | Switchgrass rhizosphere bulk soil microbial communities from Kellogg Biological Station, Michigan, USA, with PhiX - S5 (SPAdes) (version 2) | ecosystem: Environmental > Terrestrial > Soil...
TCACGACGTTCGCATCGCCTCGCGTCATCCCGACGAGCTGCGGCCGCTGGTCGAGCGGCTTGGCGCGCGCGCTTCAGCGGGAACACCCCTGGATGCGGCGGCGTTCGGGGACGTGGTGATGCTGACGGTTCCGCTGAAGGCGATTCCCGATCTCGTCCCGGATCTCGCTGCCTCACTGGCCCGCAAGGTCGTGCTCGATACGGGCAATGCCTACGAACGCCGCGACGGGGCCAGCGCGGCTCAGGCCTCGGCGCATCCTCAGGGATCTGCGGGCTGGGCGGCGGCGATGTTTCCCGGCAGCCGCTGGGTGAAGGCGTTCAACACCGTCTACTACAAGACCCTGGCGAGCGAGGCACACCGCGAAGGGGATCGCGTGGGGATTCCGCTCGCCAGCGACGACCCCGGCGCCATGGAAATCGCGGCGACTCTGGCCCGGGACTCGGGATTCGATCCCGTCGTGGTCGGCCCGCTCGCGCGCGGCAAGGAGTTCGAGCCGGATACGCCGCCCTACAACACGGGGATGAGCGGATCGCAGCTCCGTCAGCTGTTTGGCATCCCGGCTGGCGGCTGAAAATGCGTTTACAGGAGTGTAAAACTCAGGAGGGGGTTAAGAGCTAGAAGTCGATGCGGAACAACGGCATGATCGGCGGCAGGCTCCGATCGTCGGGCAGGCTGGGCAGGTGATCGGTTCTCGGAGCCGGACCGTACAGTCCTTCCTCATAGATCAACCGCTGACGTGTGGCGGCGGGTACCGGTTGCTGCGCGCGCACCTCGTCGAGCAGAGCTTGATACACCGCATCGGCCTGTTTCGCCGGATCTGAGAAGTAGGTCTCGACGATCGTCGCCTGCTGCTCGGCGGAATATTCGCTGAATCGTTTTCGCTCCTGCACGACGCCGGTGAGGTCGTAGGCGGCGTTCCGATCCCCTGTGCGGGCCCAGGCGCCGACCTGTGCGCAGAGGGAGTCCGAGATGTAGGCGGCTCCGCCATGCTGGTACTGCCAGACATGGGTGAGCTCGTGGATCAATGTCGCGTTCGACATCGAGCCGTTCGTCCGGATGTAGTCGCCCAGCGTAGTCGGAGCCGCCGCCAGAGTCGTATTGACGATCCGCACGACGTCGAGGTCGAGGGAATTCGCAAAGATCTGCCGCGCCAGGCGGCGCTCGGCATCATCGAGACTGCGGCCGCTGCCGAACGCCCAGCCGAACTGGTAGGCGAAGGTCTCGAGCACCGGGAATCTCAGCCGGACGCGTCCGCTCGACACGCCGCTGGTCAACCCTGTCGCTCTGGGCGAGGGCATCCTCGTAAGGGAGCTCGTTCCGACATCAATCCCCGGCTGATTCGAATCCGAGCCCGTCGAGCCCGGCCGGCCGTCTCCACCCATCCGCGACCTCCCGATCCGGTTCCGCCTCCACCTTATAGCAGTAATAGACGATCGAAGTGCGCACGATAGACTCATCCATCGTGATCTTCGACTGGCCGCTCAGCGCCGCCGCGTTCGGGATCGGCATCGTCGTTGGCCTCACCGGGATGGGTGGCGGCGCATTGATGACGCCGGTCCTGGTGCTCCTCTTCGATGTCCTGCCGCTGACGGCGGTCTCATCCGACCTGGTCGCGAGCGCGATCATGAAGCCGGTAGGCTCGGCCGTGCATCTCCGCCGCGGCACCGTCCACCTGGGCCTCGTGAAGTGGCTGTGCATCGGATCGGTGCCGGCCGCCTTCGCGGGCGTGATCATCGCGCGCTCGCTCGGCGGCGGGGAGAGCGTGCAGAGCGTCATCCGCACGGCTCTCGCGATCGCGCTCCTCCTCTCCGCAGCCGGCCTCATGGTTCGCGCCTACATGCGCCTGGTGGAGCACGCACGCGTGCGCGATGGGCGTGCGGCGCCGCTGCCGCAGGGACGGCCCCGGGTCGAGGTGAGGCCGCTTCCGACGCTCATGGTCGGCATCCTCGGCGGAATCGTCGTGGGGATGACGTCGGTCGGCTCGGGGTCGCTCATCATCATCGCGCTGATGGCCCTCTATCCTCATCTCAAGGCCAGCGAACTGGTCGGGACGGATCTCGTCCAGGCGGTGCCGCTCGTCATGTCCGCGGCACTGGGTCATGTCCTGTTCGGCGACTTTCAGCTGGGTCTGACCGCATCACTGCTGGTGGGGTGCATACCGGGAGTCTGGCTGGGCGCGCACCTGTCGGCGCGCGCGCCTGGAGGCCTCGTCCGCCGCGCGCTGGCGTTCGTGCTCCTCGCCAGCGCGCTCAAACTGCTCGACGTGTCGAACCGGGATACCGGCATGATCCTGCTCGCCGTTGCCGTCATGGCTCCGCTGGTCTGGATGGTCGTCCGCCGTCGCCATGGCTTCCCCGCGATTGCGTTCGGTCGCACCGGGGAGGAATGACGCGGTGGACGGCCCGCTAGAACTCCCGCAGGGCGACCATCGGATCCACGCGGCTCGCGCGCCAGGCCGGACCTGCTGCGGCACCGAGAGCGGCGGCGGTGAAAATCACCACCACGCCGGCGAGCGTGGCCGTACGATTGGCGTCGACCATCACCACCGACGACAGCCACTGACCCGCCTGGATCGCGGCAATGACGCCGGGCACCGTGCCAATCGCGACGATCCGCAGCGTGTCGGCGATCACTTCCCGCAGCATCGCACCAGGTCTCTGGCCGAGGGCGAGGCGGACGCCGAACTCCCGCGTCCGCTGGGTCACGGCATACGAAACGACGCCGTGCAAGCCGACGATGGCGAGGAGCAGAGTCAATCCGGCGAGTGTTCCGGTGACCAGTGCCCGGAAGCGAGCCGGAGCCGCGCTCTCCGCCAGGCGCGCCGCCATCGTCTTTGCATCGGTCAGCGCGATGTCCCGATCGATCCCCTTCACACGATCCTGGAGCTCGGCGAGCAGACCTGCGGCCGGACGGCTGGATGCGAGGAGCAGCCAGGTGCTGCCGCGCACGACCTGACGCCTGGGGACGTAGACGTCGGGATGGAGCGGATCGCTGAGCGCCGCGTGGTGAACGTCGCCGCTCACGCCGACGATTTCCCACGTGCCGTCGTTCCAGTCCAGGCGGCGGCCGACGGCATCCTGCCCGGGAAACGCCTGCCGCGCGAACGTCTCGCTGACGACGAGCACCGGGGGCGCACCCGCGCGATCCGTGGGCAGAAGCCCTCGCCCGCGGCGCACCGGAATGCCCATGACGTCGAAATACTCCGGGCTCACCATGAAGAAGTGGGCCATCGGCCCGCGCGGCGCCGGGTCGTCGCTCCCGGTTCGCCGGTAGCCGTCGCCCCACGCGCCCGGCGCGAACGGGATGAACATCGCGTGTGCGGCCGCTCTCACCCCTGGCAGCGACGCTGCGGCGTCGCGCACTCGATCCTGGAGCGCCACGAGCGCTTCACCACCACCGCCGGGCGGCGGCGGGATCGCCGCGCGAATGGCCATCACGTCATCGCCGTCGAATCCGGGCTCGATCGACGTGAGATTGATGAAGGTGCGCAGCAGGACCACACCACCGAACAGCAGCACGATCGAAACCGCGATCTGCGCCGCGACGATGACGTTCGTCATCCGCCGCTGGCGTCGGGTCAGGCCGTTCCGCGCATCTGCACGGAGCTCACCGCCCGTGCCCGGGGCGTGCCGGCGACGCGCGCGCGGGAGACCCGCGAGGAGCGCGGCGGCGAGCGTCGAGGTCGCAGCGATCGCGAGGACGCGGCCATCGAGGGCGACATCCGCCGCGAGCGGAAGTGTTCCCGGATATCGCGACACCAGCCACGTCGCCAGCGGCTGCGCGATGGCGACGCCAAGCGCGCCCGCGACGCCGAAGAGCGCCAGCGTCTCGGTCCACAGCTGCCGCGCGATGCGCGCCGGCGCCGCGCCGAGCGCCTCGCGGGTCGTAAACTCCAGCGTCCTCGCGTGTGACTGGGCGAGCAGCAGGTTGGCGATGTTCGCGCAGGCGACCGCCAGCAGCATGGCCACCGACAGCGCGAGCAGCAGCATCATCGGTTTGATCGGCCCGACCATCGCATCCTGCAAGCGATCGAGATACACGGAACGATCGCGGTTCGTGGCCGGATACGTCGACGACAGCCGTGACGCAATCGTCGCGAGCTCGTCCTGTGCCGACGCGAGGCTGGTGCCCGCGCGCAACCGACCAATCGCGGAGAGCGCGATCGATCCTCGCTGGTTCAGAAATGACGACGGCGGGAACGTGAGAGGCATCCAGATGTCGGCCCCGCCTGCGGGGAATCGATCCGCCTCGGGCGGAAGCACGCCGGCGATCACGTGACGCTCGGCACCGACCTGGATGGCACGGCCTACCGCGGACGGGTCGCCACCGAAACGCGTTTTCCAGAACCGGTGCCCCAGGGTCACACCGGATGCCGTCCCGAACCGGAACTCCTCGGGCAGCGGCGCTCGCCCGAGCGCCGGCCGGACGCCGAGCACCGGGAGCAGTTCCTCGGTAAAGAGCATCAACGTGCCTGACACCTGGGGCGCGTCGTCACTCAGGCGTACCGTTGCGGTTTCGACGTCGTACAAGCCGATCCCGTCCGTGCGAGTCGAGGCGATCCGCCAGTCGCGCGCGTCGAGATAGTTCACCTCCGGCACGCGTCCGAGATTCGCGACCGTCGTGTTGAACCGCACGAGCTGCCCCGACGCGGGGAACGGGAGCGGGCGCAGGAACACCGCCTCCATGACGCTGAAGATCGCGGTCGAGGCGGCGATGCCCAGGGCCACCGCCACGGTGACCGAGATGGTCGCGACCGGTGCGCGGCGCCACAGGCGTGCGGCGTACCGCAGGTCTGTAAGCACACTTTCGAACATTGGTGTGTCTCCGCTCAATTGATGAGGGTGGCGTCCGGCTTCAGCCGGACGCCACACAGTCGCTGTCATCTGCCGGCAGTCTACGTGACCCCGACCCAACAGGAACCCGGAATGACGCCAGCGGTGTGACGAGCCTCAGTCGATAGGCCTGAACCCGCTGCGGAGAGCACTCTTTGCAACCTTGCGACCCAGCACGACGCCCTGAACACCCGAGAAGCGATAGTGAAAGCCCGCCCACACCCGCGCATCCACGATCTCATTGCGCATCTCGGCCGGCGTTCTGAACGTCCGGAGCGCGTCAAGGTTCCCCGCCGCTCCGGCCGGGTCGAACCCGTGAATCGGTAACGCGAACTGATTCGTGCCCAGGAACTCGCCAAACACTTCAGCCATCGCCGATGTAATCGAACCGTGTGCCGCGGGATATTCGGGATGATTCGGCGTCGCGCCGATCGGCCGCCAGCCTGGCACCTCGGTCGTTGCCGGATTGCCGTCGCCGAACCCGATCGGCGAAGGGCCAAAGCCGTCCCCTGACGGCTTGACGGATCCGGGATCGATCGCGGTCACCGGCCGCCAGAACAGGTAGTGGTATTTCGCGTGCATCACGGCTATCTGTGCGTCGGCGCCGACCATGTTCACCATCGCCTGGAGCCGTGCCGACTCCAGCAGGCTCAGGCCCTTCAGGTCGATCAAATCGCGCAGCACGCGGTTGTACTGTCGAATCACGTTCGCCGTCCAGAATCGAGCCGTGTTGGTCTGTTCGGGAGTGCGTTTCGCGCTCGCGACACTGCCGTAATCCTTGATCTCGCTGTAGGCTTCGACCCATTCGAAGCTGAGAAGCGACGGCGGCGGATCGGGCAGGAACCGATCGACCTGATCCACCAGGAACGGCGTCACGTCTCCGACCCAGGGCGTTTGCGGCGCCGCGTATGCCGTAGGCGTGAGCCGCCAGACGCCAGGTCCAGGAGTCTTGTGGGGAAATTCGGACGTCGACGTCAGTCCCATCCGGCCGTCATTGGTGCGCAAGGCGATGACGAGGCTGCTCGCGGCCTGCCCGACCGAGATGCCGTCCGTCTTCGGCTGTCCATCCGGGATCCCGGCCAGTGTCGACGAGTAGAGTGGGGCGAGCGTCGATGCTTGCGCGGGCAAGTAGTGCACCAGCGTCCGGTACGCGGCTTCGATCACCGCCGCATCCGTCCGGGCTCCCTGTGGCGCAGTTACCCCGCCGCCGTAAGGTGTGTAGCCACCTTCGATGGCGACCACGGCGTCATAGACGGCAGCCGAAACATAAGCCATGTAAATCAAACCCTCGTTCTGAAACGTGTTCGAAGCGACCACCGCGTCTTCGGCAGCCTTGTTCCAGGTCGCGACGGTGTTACCGGTATCCGCGCTCGCGGAATGGCTCGCGCGCAGCAGCAAGACCAGCACCCAGCACACGGCCAGGCAGTACTTCGTGGAGAGCAATCTCACGGCAGCCTCCTTGTTCCCGGACATTGATGAATAGATGACCGGCGCCTCACGGGCGGCGCTCTCGCCGTCCGTGCTGGCACTCGAAACACCAGGCGAGAAAGCTGCGGAGGAACTGTCACCCGTTGGTCAGAAGGCGCCCGGGTCGGGTGCATTCGCCGTCGGACCGGGCATCTTCTAGAATCGGTCTTCGCCCATGGCGGACCTACCCGATCAGAACGTCACGGCGCTTCTCGCGAGCTGGACAGAGGGAAACGAGGACGCCCTCAACCGGTTGGTGCCGGTGGTCGAGCAGGAGCTTCGTCGGCTCGCGCGGCAGCAGATGCGTTCGGAGCGCCCGGGTCACGTGCTCCAGCCAACCGCCCTCGTCAACGAGGCCTACCTGCGCCTCGTCGACATTCAGCGGATGCACTGGCAGAACCGCGCGCATTTCTTCGCAGTTGCCGCGCGGCTGATGCGCAGGATCCTCGTGGAGGCGGCACGAGCACAGCAATATCAGAAGCGTGGCGGACGCGCGCCGCACGTGGAACTGGACGAGGCGCTGCTGGTGCCGGCGGACTCGCCGGAGCAGCTCGTCGCGCTCGACGATGCGCTGGAGGCGCTGGCGGCAGTCGCCGGGCGGAAGAGCCAGGTGGTGGAGTTGCGCTATTTCGGCGGTCTCAGCGTCGAGGAAACCGCGGAAGTCCTGAAGATCTCGCCGGAGACCGTAATGCGGGACTGGAAGTTCGCCAAGACGTGGTTGCTTCGCGAGCTGTCACGTAATCGATGATTCAGGGCGCCGCCGCAGCAGACGTTCCCGTCACCGCGTCGGGCGCGGCAGATCGATCAGGACGATATCGGAATTGTCGCGCAGCCGATCGAACACGATCCGTTTGCCGTCCGGCATGATGTCGAACGTGCGCATCGAGTCCCGTCTTGTCAGTCGGGTGAGCTGGCGCGTCTGCATGGTCTCGAGATTGAGCATCCAGAAATCCTGGGCGCGGGCGGCACCCTGCATGTAGATCAGCGCACGGCCATCGCGCGTGAACCGAAGCCGTTCGCCGTCGCGGCGCATCGAGATGGCCGGCATCTTGACCGGCGTGCCGTCGGGACGAACCGCGAGCAGCGGTGCATACGCGGACACGTTGGCGCCGATGTAGGCGATCAAGTCGCCAAGAGGGGACCAGACCGGGTTGAGGGCGGGCCCCTCGAGGAGCCGGACTGGAGGCCCGCCGTCGACCGGGACTTTGTACAGCCCTGCGTGGCCCCCCTCGGTCCCTCCAACGACAATCGTTTTCCCGTCGGGTGACCAGGCGGCCCCGCCGCGCACGGTCAGTGAGTCGGCAAGCGTTCGCAGATCACCACCATCGGCCTCGAGGACATGGAGGCGCGGTATTCTGTCGCGCCGCATCACGATCGCGACGTGGCGACCGTCCCGGGAGGGTGCCGGCGACGCGAGAACCCCGCCGTCCTTTCCTTTCCAGATTTCCGTCGCCGATGGCGGCTGGTCGACGCGCCACACCCCGTCGCCGGCGCCGAGTGACGAGAGATAGAACATTGAATCTCCGCCGGACTGGGGCGCGCTCGAGTCCGCGGTGGACAGGGTCAACGGTTTCGCTTCAGATTCCTCGGCTACGCCGGTGGCGAGGACCGGTATGGTCCACAGGTTCGCGGCGGGATTCGCGACGGTCGCAACGAGCCGTCGACCGTCGGGGGTGGCCGCGAGCGATGTGTATCTTTCCACGCCGAAGCTGATGCGACGCGTCAGCTTGCGCTCGGGCTCCAGACTCCACAGCCATGGCCCGGATCCGTCGACATCGTGCGACACGAACAGGATGGTCCGGTCGTCGATTGGCGTCAGAGAGGCGACGTCGCTATTCAGCTCCGTGAGCCGCTCGGCCGAGCCGCCGGCCACCGGAATGCGCCAGACGTCCATTTCCCGGGTCACCGGGGTGCCGCTCGAGAAGTAGATCCAACGATCGTCGGAGGACCAGATTGGAAAGTGGTTGTGCTCGTTCCTGTTGCGCCGGAACAACAGGCGGGCGCCGGCGCCGGTGCGATCGGCCACGTACATCGAGTCGCCGTCGTCCTGCAGGTGGTAGACGACACGGCCGCCGTCGTGGGACCAGGCGACGGTGACCGCTCGCTCGGCCAGGAACGGGCGCGGCTCACCGCCAATGAGGGGGATGAGCCGAAGCCGTCGATCCGGCCCGCCGCTCAGCCACACCTCCGACCCGTCCGCTGAGAACCCGCAACTCGGCGTGTCGGTTGCAAACTCATCGTCGCTGCCGTTCGTCAGGTTTTTGAACATGCCTGCGCCGACCTGCCCGAGCCAGACGTCGAGCGGCCCATCCTGGTCCGATCGAAACGCGACGAACCTGCCGTCCGGTGAGACGGCGGCGCTACGCTCGGTGCCCTCCAGATTCGTAAAGCGTGTGAACAGCGCATTCTCGAGCGGGTTCGCCGCGGTTGCCGGCCGGCGCCCCACCATCCAGACTGCGGAAACGAGGCTGATGCCGAGAATGCTCGCGGCAACGGCAGCGCCCGGCCCCGACAGCCGACGTCTGACCTCCTCCGCGCGGACGGGCGCCGGGTCTGACAGTGCGTCCTCGAGCTCCGCCCGCGCATCGCCGATGTCCCGCATCCGGCGGACAGGATCTTTTTGGAGGCACCGGCGGAGCAGCTTGTGAAGCGCAGGCGGTGTTGCGGCCGGCAGCGCCGCCCAATCGGGTTCGTGCTCGAGCACGCGCGCGAGCGTATCGGTCATCGTGTCGCCGCCGAACGCACGCCGGCCTGACAGCATCTCGAAGAGCACGCAGCCGAAGGCCCAGACGTCGGTGCGCTTGTCGACGGGGTGGCCCCGCGCCTGCTCGGGGCTCATGTAAGACGGCGTGCCGAGAATTCTGCCGTCAGCTGTCTTGTCGAACGAACGATCCGGCTCGGCGGCCATCGTATCCAGTGCCCCGTCGGTCGGCCTGGCCAGGCCGAAGTCGAGAATCTTGACGCGCACGTCGCTGGCCACCCGTCCGGTTGCGCCTGCTCCCTGGAGGACGATATTGGCCGGCTTCAGGTCGCGGTGAACGATGCCCTTCGCGTGCGCCGCGTCGAGGGCTTCGGCAATCTGCCGACCGATCGTGAGAGTGTCGGCGACGGCCAGCGGACCACGCGCCAGGCGATCAGCGAGCGTCGGACCCTCGACGAGCTCCAGTACCAGCGCGACGCCATCGTCGAAATCCTCGAGCCCGTAGATCGCACCGATGTGAGGATGGTTGAGCGTGGCCAGGAGGCGCGCCTCGCGGGCGAAGCGCGCCCGGCGCTCTGGATCGGCGGTGAAATGGCCGGGCAGGATCTTGATCGCGACGTCGCGATTGAGCCTCGAATCGCGCGCGCGGTAGACCTCACCCATGCCACCTGCGCCGAGCCGGGCGCTCAGCGTGTAGGGACCGAGCCGCCGGCCGCTGACCACGCGCTGGTCGGTGGCGGTGTCGTCGGCGACCCGAGCGGCCGGTGTTTCGAGGAACGCGGCCGCGGCGGGGACGTAACCGAGAAGCGATTCCAGCTCCAGCCGAAGCGCATCGTCGTCGCCGCAGGCCTCGCGTACAAAGGCACGTCGAGCCTCCGGGGCACGTTCGAGTGCGGCGTGGTAAAGCTCCGAGAGACGATCCCCTGACTCGGATCCCATGGCGGGCGGCCGGCTCATCCTGCCGAATGACTCGCCGCCAGTCAAGTCTCGGGACGCCGCGCGATCAGCTCTGCCGTGTTGTCCGGTTTACACGATCGGTAAGGTGTGGCGAACCTACGTAAAACCTTGCCGGTGCCCATGACCGTTCAAGTCCTTGGAATCGCACCGATCTGACTACCGAAGCCAGGTTCCGTGTTTGCTTTCTCGGAGCGGCGAAGGAGCCTCAATCATGTCTCTTCGCTTTCTTTCTGTCGTTCCCCTCGTCGCTGCCGCCGCTGTGATCGTCGGATGCGAGAGCCGATCGCAGCCGGTCAGCCCTTCTACTGTGGACACGGCGCCCGCTGCCGTGGTGGCCGGGCCGGCGCAGGCCGAGATGAAAGGCACCTCGCAGCACGTCGTGGGCCTGTTCGACGCCTGCGACCCCGAGACGTTCAATGCTGCCCTCGGTGCAGGCGCGTGCACCAGGTCAGGTGGTGTCAGGTTCGACACGTTCCTCGAACAGCTCGGGCAGCATCACTCCATCGGCGCCTGGCACTTCGCTCCCACGAACGTGACGATGAAACTGGGGGAACTGCTCGTCGCGACGAATCGCGGCGGTGAGGAGCACACCTTCACCGAGGTCGACGAGTACGGCGGCGGAGTCGTCGACGTGCTCAACCAGCTCACGGGCATGACGGAGGTCGCCCCCGAGTGCGCGGCGTTGGGGGCGACGGGCGGACGGATCAAGCCGGGTGCTTCGTCCAGCGAAAAGACAGATGAGGCTGGCGTCGAGAAATATCAGTGCTGCATCCATCCGTGGATGCGGACCGAGGTTCGGATCGCGGCGAAGTAGGGCAACCTTCGTCGCGGTAGCGCGAGAAATAGGGGAGCCTGTCTCGCGGTAGCGTCCGCCTCCGCGCTCGCGCTACGGCGAGACAGGCTCCCCTAACCGTTACAATGTCCGGC
>Ga0207701_10007450_pt1 | contig 10883 bp, 9 predicted proteins | sample KBSSwiSSwithPhiX_FD_184294 | JGI IMG/M metagenome (GOLD analysis project Ga0207701, IMG submission 184294) | Switchgrass rhizosphere bulk soil microbial communities from Kellogg Biological Station, Michigan, USA, with PhiX - S5 (SPAdes) (version 2) | ecosystem: Environmental > Terrestrial > Soil...
TCAACGGCTTCCATGACGCGGCCAACTCGATCGCCACCGTCGTGTCGACCGGCGTCCTCCCGATCCGGACGGCGGTGCTGCACGGGATCACCGCCCCGGCCGAGGACCTGCGCGTGCGCCTGGAGCGCTCGCCCGTCGTACGCGGCGCCGTGGGGTTCGCGCGCGGCACGACCTGCCCGTTTCACACGGTGACGCTGGCGCCGGTGGGTGGCTCGCCTGTGCCCGATCCAGCGCTGCGATCCGGGCCAGAACAGGGCGACGATGACGACGACGACGACGCGCCCGCTGCCTCGGGGGAGCCGCTCGAGGGCGATTGTCGCTTCGAGCTACCGGTCCCCGGCTCGGCGACCCTGGTCAAGGTCCGGGCCAGCGGACCAGGGTGGCACGCCGAGGAAGAGGTCGCCATCCCCTCGATCGGCGACCCCGAACCGGTGTGCCTCAATCCGCCCTGCCGCGCCGATCCGCTGGAGGGGCTGGCGGATCTGGTGGTGAGCATGGACGCCGCCAGTGGCGCCGAGGGCGCCGGCCTGCGAGCCTCGGCCGGCGACAGCTCGTGCGCCGAGGAGGGCGGCGTGTGCACGCTGCACGGGCTTCCGGTCGGCGAGGCGATCTCCGTGCTGGCCGGCCGCGCCCGCTGCGCGCGGGTCGAGCGAGAGCTGGTGCTGACGGCCGGCGCCAACGTCGCGCATTTCGCCTGCGAGAGCGAGGCGCCTCCGCCGCGGGCCGAGCGCCAGGTGCTGGGTGTGGTGCGGGCCCTGGCGGGCGGCACGCTGCCCGCGCACGTGCTGTTCCGTTGCGCCGGCGCGGGCGGCGCCTCGGAGCGGCGCCTGCAACGCACGCCGATCTTCGTGGTCCCCTGCCCGCGCGACGCCGCGGCGCTGGAGTACCAGATCTCCTCGGGTGGGCCCTGGAGCTCGGTCGCGATCCCGACCGCGCAGGATCCGGCCATGATCGAGATCCAGGTCGCGCCGCTGTGATCGGTCAGCGCCGGGAGGCGGCCTGGAAGGCGCGCAGGCGGGCGTTGCCGCCGCCCGTGGTCAGGGCCGCGAAGAGCAGGCCGCGGAAGATCATGGCGTAGTGCAGGCCGAACAGCGCGATCGGCAGCGCCCAGCGCGGCAACCCCAGCAGCAGACTGATGACCCCGGTGGGCGACGAGAAGGTGGTGCCGAAGGTGATCAGCAGCTCGGCCGGCCGATAGGAGTTCAACCCACCACCCGCCGCCAGCGCCGCCGCGGCGAAGACGATGTTGGGCAGCAGCCAGGCCACCGGGTTGGCCAGCATGAAGCGCGCCGAGTCGATGAGCAGCGCGAACGAGCGCGAGCGTCCCTGGTACAGCAGCTCGGGCACCGCGTTGAAGAAGAAGGCGGTCGCGATGGCCAGAATCGCCGACACCGCCGGCCCCTGGGGTCCCGCGGCCAGCGGCGCGGTCAGCGCGCCGATGAGATAGCCGATGAGAAAGAACGCGAACATCACGCTGATCACGTCCCAGAAACGCGCCACGAAGCTGCGCTTGAACTCGTCCCAGCGCAGGCGGATGGGGGAGCCGGCCACGGCCTGCGAGATCAGTTCCAAGTAGCTCGACCAGCAGGCGGCCACCACCAGGCCCAGCAGCAGGCCGCCGACCATTCCCCCCATCGGCCGGACCAGGATACTGGCCGCGACGAAGATGACCGCATAGACCACCAGCGACAGAGCCGCCGGCCAGGCCCGCACCGCGTGGCGGGCCGCCGTCACCACCAGGTTGCCGTAGAGCCTGAGCATCGCCAATGTGGAGGTGATGTTACCCCACCGTCCTCAATCGTCCACGCGGCGGGCAGCGAAAACGGGCCTTTGCCCCGGATCATGTTACTCTGTCGGCCCATCGTGTCTGCCCTCGACCACCAGAAGGCCGATTTCGACCACACCAAGCGCGGCGATATTTCGCTGCTGACCGTGCGCGGCGTCCTGGACATCACCAACGCCGTCGACATCAAGTCCGAGGTCATCGCGATCGAGGAAGCCGGTGTCCGCAAGGTGCTGGTCGATCTCGGATCGCTGCGCCAGATCGACTCGTCGGGGGTGGGCGTGCTGATCTCGTTGTTCAAGCGGGTGCGCTACGTCGGTGGCCAGGTTTGCTTCGTGGGCGTCAGCGGCCAGCCGCGCGAGGTGCTGAAGATCCTGCGCATGGACCGCGCGCTGGACATCTGCGCCACCCTGGACGAAGGCCTGGCCAAGCTGGGCGCGCTCTAGCGTCGCCGCACGGCCTGCACGGCGCGCTGCGCCGGGCGCGGCTCACCCGCGCAGCAGCGCCGTCTCGATCAGCTCGGCGGCTCGCTGCGGGCCCGGCAGGCGCGCCATCTCGGCCTGGGCCAGCCGCGCGGCCTGACGGTAACGCGGATCGGATAGCACGCGCAGCACCGCCCGCCGCAGCAGCGCCGGCTCCAGGTCGCCGAGCGGGATGACCTCGGCCAGGCCCCGCCAGGCCAGACGCGCCGCCACCCCGGGCTGATCGTTGGTGACGGGAATCGCGACCAGGGGGACGCCCTGCGCCAGGGCCTCGAGCGCGGTGTTGAGGCCGGCGTGGGTGATGACCAGCGCCGCGCGCTGCAACAGCGCGCGCTGGGGCGCGTAGGGCACCACCAGCGGATCACCAGGCAGGAAGGCGCCCAGCGCGTCGGGCCGGGCTCGCTTGCGACCCAGGCTGATGACCAGCTGGAGATCCAGCCCCGCGCAGCCTTCGGCGATCATCTGAAAGGTCTCGCGCTGGCGGTTCTGCAGCGTCCCCATCGACGCGAACACCAGCGGACGACCGTCCAGACGCTCGAAGGGAAACTCCACCGGATCGCCGCTCTCGGCGTCGTGGAAGGGCCCGGTGTAATGGAACCAGGGCGGTCGCTCGACGCGCGGAAAGTCCAGCAACTCCGGCTGCTGGGTGATCATCGCCCGCCGCATCAGCCCCGGACGCGCCGGCAACCCGTGCGCCGCCCGGTAGCGGCGGATGTCGCCGGTGTGGAGGTGTCCCAGCTGGCCCAGCAACGACCAAAGCACCCGATTGCGCGCGCGCGCGACGCGACCGGAACGGTAGCGCCAGTTCAACACCGCGGGCGGCAGCGCCGGATCGGGCGCCAGCGCCAGCGCGTTGCAGATGGTGACGTAGGGCAGGCGTTGCTGATCGGCCACCGGCTCGGCGGCTGCGCACACCTCGTCGATGAGCAGGCCATCGAGTCCAGCGGCCGCGAGCTGCGCCGGACCATCCTCCAGGAAGGTGCGCGCGCCGTCGCGAAACATCTTCAGCGTGAACCGCAGGGCGGCCCAGCCCTCCAGCGTCCCCAGCTTCTCGATCAGCGGTTCCAGCGAGCCCAGCGGAAAGGCGCGCGCGGCGGTGGCCTGGAAGTCCAGCCCGGCCGAGCGCGCCTTGGCCTCGGCGTCCGGCCGCGCGAACAGGGTCACCCGGTGGCCGCGCGCCATCAGGGCGCGCGCCAGCGTGGTCGATGGGTTGAGGTGACCGCTGACCTCCGGGCAGACCAGACCGAGGTGGGCCATCACCTTCCCGCTGGTCCCGCTGGTGCTGGCCGGGTCACCACGCCGGCGCCGCCGTCAGCTCTTGCGGACGTCGCGGCAGGCGGCGCAGGTGCCGTACAGCTCGTGGCGGTGGCGGTTCATGGTGAAGCCGTGAGCGGCGGCGATCTCGTCCTGCAGGCGCTCGACCTCGGGATTCACGAACTCGACGATGCGCCCGCAGCGCTCGCAGATCAGATGGTCGTGGTGCGAGCGACCGATGGCGACCTCGAAGACCGTCCCCTTGGCGTCCCCGAATCGACGGGCGTGGGCGATGCCGGCCTCTTCGAGCAGCTTCATGGTTCGGTACACCGTGGCGAAGCTGACGCCCGCGTGCTGCCGGCGCGCCATGTCGAACAGCGACTGCAGGTCGAGGTGAGCGGAGGTACCCAGGAAGACGTCGACAACGGCCTCCCGGGTCTTGGACGCGTTCAGGCGCCGTTCCGCGACGAAGTCGCGCCAGCGTCTTCGGGGATCGTCGGGCGCGCTGGATCGCGAGCGGACCTTTGGTTGGCTCACCCGGGGACCCATGAACCCAGGAACTCTGAGACGGGCCGTCGCCAAAGTCAACGGACCTGGTCGGGCGCAGATGGGTGCTCGCCTCCATCGGGCGGGCGTCATTTTGATGAGCTCTCTTGTCGGTGGGGGACCTTCGCGCTCATGTCGGGGGACCGTGTTTCAACTTCAGCTGCACGGTTCGGCGGGTGATGCCGAGACGGCGGGCGGTCTCCGAAACATTCCCGCCGCACCCTGCCAGGATGCGCTGCATGTGATCCCACTCCACGCGGGCCAGGGTCATGGTCTGCGCCGGCTGGGGGAACTGCCGGCCGCCGGTGAGCGCGCTCGACACATCGCCCGCGTCGACCGGCTTGTTCAGATAGAAGTGCGCGCCGCGGCCCATCGCCTCCAGGGCGGTCTCGACCCTGCTGTCGCGCACCAGCGCGACGATGCGCACGTCGATCAGCACGCGCCGCAGCTCGGCCACCAGATCCAGGCCGCGCCGCCGCGGGCTGTGCACCCCGACCACCGCGTACTTGAACGGGCACTTCTTGACCAGCTGCGCGCTGCGCCGGGCCGCGGGCGCGGTCATGACATCGTATCCGAGCCGGCGCAGGTCGCGGGCCAGCTCCTCGCGAGCTGCCTGATCGTCGTCGGCGAGCAGGACCTCGCCACCGCTCACGCGGCGACCCCTCGCGTACCGTTGGCCACGAGCCACATCATCGAGATGAAGATTGGGGCGGCGTTCCGCAGCTGATCCCGGCAAGGCAGCACCCATCCCAGTGGTTACGACAATTGAAATTCATAGTCAATATCAATACGGTCCGACACCCAAAACCGGCCGCGGCATAACGCGGCGTCATGGAGCCGGGCTTGGGGTGGCGCTGGTGACCGGCGCGCGCCGGGGTGTTGGCCGCGCCATGGCGCGGCGCTGGCCGGCTACGGCGGCGTCGACATCGTGGTCAACGGCGCCGGCGGCTCGGGCGCGCGCGACTTCGCCGGCACCGACGACGCGGATCTGGCGACCGCGCTGGATCGCAACCTGTTCCCGGCGCTGGCGGGTGGGTCACTCCGCCCGCGAGAACGAACTTCAGCTGAGCTGCTTGAGGATCGTGTCGGCGTCGCTGACCTCGAACTTGCCGGGCTCCTCGACGTTGACCTGCTTGACCACGCCGTCCTCCGCCAGCAGCGAGAACCGGCGGAAGCGCACGCCCATGCCGCCCTTGGTGAGGTCGACGTCCAGCCCCAGCTTGCGGGCCAGATCGGCGTTGCCGTCGCCCAGCATGCGGATCTTGCCGATCGCGCCTTGCTCCCGTCCCCAGGCCGCCATGACGTAACCGTCATTGACCGACACGCACCAGATCTCGTCGACGCCACGCGCCTTGAGCGTGTCGAGGCGCGCCAGATAACCGGGCACGTGCTTGGCCGAGCAGGTCGGGGTATAGGCGCCGGGCAGGCCGAAGATCACCAGCCGCTTGCCCTTGGCGGCGGCCGCCACGCTGACCGGCTTGGGCGACAGCGGACAGGCCTCGCCGAACTCGGTGCTCTCCATCAGCGTCGCATCGGGAAGGGTATCGCCGGGCTTGATCATGCCCCGCATCCTGGGATCGTCAGGGCGAAACTGCAAGGCCCTGGCGTCGATCGGGGGTCAGATCAGTTGAGGTCCCGGGTGCTGGACCCCTTGCGGCCAAAGATGGTGTCCCAGCCCTTCCGGTACTCGTCGGTGGCGACCTGCGACGGGCCGTCGCCGGCGGCGCGCGGGGCGGACCGCTCGAGCACGGTGCTGACGTCGAAGACCAGCGGGGCGTCGGGCCGGGGACGCAGCGAGACCACCTCCTCGGTGATCGGCTTGCCCTCGACCAGAGGCTGCAGCACCCCGGCCTCGACCGGCGCGTCCGGCCCGCGACGACGCAGCACGTGGACACCGTGCTCGTCGCGGCCGAAGACCAGCGCTACGTCACCCGCCGCCGCCAGGGCTTCGGAGCGACCGGCCGGAGGCCGGCGCCCCCGGGACTTCGCCTGCAACTGCTGCGGTTTCGGCTGCGGTTTCGGGCGTGCACTACTTGCCACCCCGCTATTCTGACACTGTTCGCCCCGGAACGCCCAACGATGAGGTCCGGGACCTCAGGGCGCCGGGCGCCAGAGGCCCGGAATCGGCGCCACGTTGGTCGGATCGAACGCCTCGCCGGCCAGCGCGGATAGCGGATCAGATGTGCGCAAGTAGGCCTGCGCGATGGTCATCCACAGGTCGTTCACCGGGCGCGGCGCGCCCAGGTTCAGGAACTGTCCGTGCACCATGCCCAGGCGCCGCCCGCCAAAGATCAGCGCCGGCAGCGGCGACCAGTGGCTGGTGGCCTCGGCCCTTTCGGTCACGAAGGGAATGATGGTGCTGTCCAGCAGATTGCCGCCGAACACGTCGGTGGCGCTCTTGAATCCGTTGACGATCTGCGCGGTCTGCCCGTTGTACCAGGTGTGCACGTTGGCCAGGAAGTCCGCGGCCCCGCGCTCGATGGGCCGGGTTTCGGGCGGATAGGCGGTCAGCGTATCCATGCCATTGACCAGCCGGTGGGCCATGGGGTTGTGCATGTAGGCGCCGCCGGGATCCGGCGGATACATGCCGCCGAACGACACGTGACTGGTGCCGGGCGCCCACTGGAAGGTGGCGACGCGGATCAAGTCGCACTGGAAGGCCGCGCGCAGGATCGCCGCGTGGAGCTGCCCCACCTGGGCGTGGATCGCGTCGTCGGCGGGCACGGACATCGGCTGGGAGGTGTAGTCGAAGTGCGAACCGGATTTGCCGACCAGCGCCGGATCGGGCGCGCCCGGCAGCTGGCAGGCGTCGGAAGCACCCCCGATCTGCATCGCCAGCTGGCTCTCGATCTTGCGGATCACCTCGGCGTGCTGATCGATGCGCATCGACTCGCTGGCCGGCGCCAGCGTGCGCAGGCGCGCCAGCTCGCGCAGGGAGTGGTCCAGCACGCTGCGGCGCGCGCGCAGAAGGTTGCGTATGCGCGCCGAATCCACGGGGGTCCCACTGAAGCCGCCGAACAGCTGCGCGTACGCCATCGTCGGCGGCAAGATCGGCAACAGGGGAACGTTCTCGATGATCGTTCCGCCGCTGGCCGCCTGGATGGATCGCTGGGTGTAGCTGTACGAGAGGCACTGGGCCGAGGTTTCGAAGGAGTCGACGCGCGCATCGCAGATCACGTTGCAGTAACCGTTCCCCGGACGCTGCAGCTCGGGCACCCGCCTCAAGAAGACCTGGTCGAACGAGGGCCCGCCGGCGGCCGCGTCGTCGGCTTCACCGCCGTTGGCGCGCGTGCCCGGCCCGGAGGCACCGGTCATCACCTTGACCGTGCCGGCCTCGGCGCCACCGCCGGGCACGCGGAGCGAAGTGGTCTGCAGCCCGTAAAGGACGGTGGTGTCGTCGGCCAGCCCGGCGTCGGCGATCGGCTTCAAGATACGCGAGCCGGCCAGCGCCGAGGTGGAGTCGGACGCAGGGAGGAAGAAGTACTTGATCGTGCCCAGCGGCCAGAAGGCGATCAACAGGCGGGGCGGCGGCGCCAGGCCCTGGGCGCTCGACTCCAGGTTGCGCAGCAAGACCTTGAGGCCGACGGCGCCGCCGACCCCGGCCAGAAACGAGCGGCGCGCGAAGCGATAGCCGATCACGGGGCACCGCCGGCGCCGCGCTGGCGGAACGCCGGCGACAGGGTGATCTGGCGAATCAAGTCGGCGAAATGCACCGGGCCGGCGCCCAGCGTGGCGAGCAGCGCGCGGTTGGCGCACGACTCCGGCGTTGCCTTGGAAAAGGACTCGACGGCCATCAGCGCGTAGACCAGCAAGTTCTGCGTCAGGCAGGCCACGAAGCGATCCCCTTTCACCAGCTCGCGCCCCAGGGACACCGCGTCCGACACCGCCGCACTGCCCGACAAGGGAGGCAAGACCGTCGAGCTGTCGATGGGCCGCCCGCCCTCATCGACATCTCGAAAGCGTCCGATCAGGTCGAAGTGCTCGAGCGCGATCCCGTAGGGGTCGAAACCGGCATGGCACTGACCGCAAAGCGGCATCGCGATGCGGGCGTTGGCTTTTTGCGTATCGGTGCCTTCGGGGGGCGGCGGCGCCGGGTCGGTGACGTTGTCGGCCGCCGGGGTGATGCCGCAGAGGAGCGAGGAACGGACCGTCAGGCCTCGCCCCACGATCTGCCCTCCGCTGGGACGGGCGCGGGCCACCAGGATTGCCGGCTGGGTCAGCAGACCGCTGCGGGTGGCGGGCAGCTCGACAGGTGCGAATCCGTCCTGGTCGAGGATCGCGCCCGGTGGCGGGAAAGCCACGCCATAGATCCCTGCCAGCGACGCATCGATGCGCGATCGACGGGAGGTCAGCAGGTCAGGGATCGTCGCGCCCCACAACGTGTCGTGGAGGAAGCGCATCGCCTCGCCCTTGAGCGAGGCGCGCGGTAGGTTGAAGCCGACCACCGTCGAATCCAGCACCACCTGGTCGATGTTGGGCACGCTGAAATAGGAGGCCATCACAGCCTCCAGATTTTGGCGCACGCGGTCGCTGCCCAGCAGGCGGGTCGCCTGAGCGACCACCTCGGCGTCGGTCGCCAGGCGACCGCCAGCCGCGGCGTCGAGCAGCTCCGGATCGGGCGGTCCATTGGTCAAGAAGAACGCCAGCGCGCTGGCCAGCTCGTAGGGCGCCAGCGGACCCGCCCGATTGCCGTCGCTGCCGAGCTCGGTTCGATACAGGAACTCGGGCGCCTCCAGCACCGCCTGGACGGCGTTCTGCACCCCTTCCTTCACGTTACCCAGCACGGCCCGGGTCTCTTCGTAAACAGCGAGCAGGCTCTGGCCCTCGTCGGCCGTCAGCGGCCGCCGGTAGGCGCGCTGCGCGAAGTCGAGCAGAAAGGCGCGCCCGCATTCGACGGTCGGATCGTCGCCACAGCGGGTGACGGAGGCAAACCCCTCCAGCACGGCCTGCGCGGCCCGTTGCGCGATGCGATCGGCGGCGGCCCAGGTGTTGTCCGTGTAGACCACGCCCTCGCGCGGGTTGCCCAGGGGTGGAACGTACCGGGCGCTGGCGACTTCGCCGGTGTCGATCTCGAGCTGGCGGCTGACCAAATCGCCGATCTCGGGGCCCAGCAAGTCGCCGATCGCGGTGGCGATCTGATTGAAAGAGAGGCGCACGATGCGCTTGGGTGGCACGGCGTCGGTCGAATCGCAGGCCGCGATCCCACCCGCGCCGGCGGCGCCGCCGGTAGCTCCGGTGGTGGCGCCGCCGTTGCCGGCCGCTCCTCCACCGTTGCCGGCGACGCCGCCCGGCGGCGGCTTCCTGCCTCGAGTGAGCGCGCGATCGCAACCGGTCGGCGCGCTCAATACCCCCACCACCGCCGCCAAGGCCGCCGCCCCCGCCGCACCCTTCGACAGCTTCATGTTCATAAAGCCGCATCGGCGAGCCGGAATGGCGCAAAATTCGTCAGCCGGCTAGATTCCCCCGCAGCCTCGACGACGATGGTGAGTAAGACCGATGCCGTGACCGCCTGGACCCGCGACCCCGCGCCGCTGCGGCTCATCTGTGGGGTGCAGCACTACGACTGGGGCGAGCGCGGCCCGCGTTCCTTGATCGCCCAGCTCGCGGGCATCGACGCAGCGCCGCAGCTACCTTTCGCCGAGCTGTGGATCGGAGCGCACCCCGCCCTGCCGGCCAGCGTCGCGCTCGGTGACGTCGCCATGACCCTGCCCGATCTGATCGCGCGCGCGCCCGAGCGCACGCTGGGAACCGCGTCGATCCAGCGCTTCGGAAGCGAGCTCCCGTTTCTGGCCAAGGTGCTGACCGCCGAGCGCCCGCTGTCGATCCAGGCGCATCCGGACCGCGCGCAAGCCGAGGCGGGCTTCGCGCGCGAGGAGGCCGCCGGCGTGGCGCGCACCGCGCCCGAGCGCAGCTACCGCGATCCCAATCACAAACCCGAGCTGATCCTGGCGCTGGGCGACTTCTTCGCGCTCAAGGGCTTTCGCCCAATCGACGAGATCGCCGCGGCGCTGGCCGCGGTGCCCGAGCTGGCGCCCTTGCTGGCCGAGCCGCCCCCTGCCCCGCTGGCCGCGGGCGCGGCGGGCGCGCAGCTGGAGGCGCGCGCCTGGCTGCGCCGACTGTTCGAGCGCTGCCTGTCGCCGGCCGAGGCCGAGACCGACCGCGCCCTGGGCGCCCTGCTTGCGCGGCTGCTGCTCGAAGAGGGCGATGCGCCGGCGCGGCCGGAGCGACCGGAGTACTGGCTGGCGCGCACCGCGCGGCTGCTGCCCGACCACCCGAAGCCCGATCGAGGCTTGCTGGCGTTCTATCTGCTGAACCTGGTCCACCTGCGCGCCGGCGAGGCGCTGTTCCTGGACGCCGGCGAGCCGCACGCCTACCTCGAAGGCCGCGGGCTGGAGGTGATGGCCAGCTCCGACAACGTCCTGCGCGGCGGCCTGACCAGCAAGCACGTCGACCTGCCCGAGCTCCTGCGCGTGCTGACCTTCAGCGCGCAACCGGCGCACCGACTGCGACCCGACGCCGACGGCCGCTATCGCACCGGCGCCGCCGAGTTCGAGGCCCAGCTGCTGTCACTGGCGCCCGACCAGCCCGCGCGCCCGCTGCGCACCGGCCAGCCGACCGTGCTGCTGGTGGTCGAAGGCGCCGCGCAGCTGCAGGCCGACGCGCACCGCACCGGGCTCGCCCGCGGCGAAGCCTGGTTCGTCCCGGCCGCGACGACCCGGCTCGAGCTCAGCGCGCAGACCCCAGCGCAGGTGTTCGTGGTGACCGTGCCTTCAACCGCCAGTCACCCTCGCCCCGGTCCGCCGGGGAGAGGGTCGGGG
>Ga0207701_10007452_pt1 | contig 10882 bp, 8 predicted proteins | sample KBSSwiSSwithPhiX_FD_184294 | JGI IMG/M metagenome (GOLD analysis project Ga0207701, IMG submission 184294) | Switchgrass rhizosphere bulk soil microbial communities from Kellogg Biological Station, Michigan, USA, with PhiX - S5 (SPAdes) (version 2) | ecosystem: Environmental > Terrestrial > Soil...
CTTTGAATATCGGCTGGACTTCGCTTGGCCATGTTTCCTCCTCACACGAGTGGTGGATCGGTCTGTCGCTCGAAATGCCGGTGTTTGGCGACTGCCGCGATGAATGGGCTGGTGGCCTTGGCCGCGTCCCTCGCCCGCAGAATTCCTGGACCTTCGGCCGCGCCGAGTAGCTGATCGCCCATGCCGAGCGCAAGGATGGTCTTGCAATGACGGTACTGATCCTTCACGAATTCCACCGCGTGTCCGAGCGCCGACAGCGCGCGTACTCCGGTCTCACCATCGGGAAGCACCACCGCGTCGAACAGCACTGACGGCGCAGTTTCGAAAGTGACCTCGACATCAATCTCGCTTCCATCCGCGCCGCGCACGGTGCCGAGCCGCGCCCCCACATAACGCGGCACGGCGCCTTCGTCGGCGAGCTTGCGATGCAATTCCTCCAGCGGCGCGCCGTTGATGCCATCAGCCACCAGTAACGCGATGCAACGCGTGCGAATGCTGCCATCTCCGGGCCGTGCCATCAGTGACAGCGGCGGAGAGACTTTCACTTCGGGCTTCATGTTGCGCGGCCGAACCGCGGGCTGCGGTTCGGGCACGTCGATTCCCAAGCCTTCGGCGACCTTGCGCGCGAGATCCGCATCGACATTGGCGAGCTGCGACACCACGCGCTGCCGAATCGGCAACACCTGCACCTTCGTCAGCTCGAATCGGAACGCGCGCACGATGTGTGCCTGCTCGACGGGCGTCTGGCTGTTGTAGAACAACGCCGCCTGCGTGTAGTGATCGCCGAATTTTTCCGGCTTGCCGCGCACTTTGTCTTCTTCCACAGGTTGCGGAAACGACATGAAGCCTCGCGCGCCCGCCTGAAAAGGGCAGCCACCACCGAGCGAATTGGGCTCATAGGCCACGCGGCCACGATGGATCGCCTGGCGATGCATGCCATCGCGCTGGTTGTTGTGAACCTGCGCAACGGGCGAGTTGATCGGGATCTCGTGGAAGTTGGGTCCACCGAGTCGCGAGATCTGCGTGTCGATATACGAATGGATGCGTCCCGCGAGCAAAGGATCGTTGGTGAAGTCGATGCCGGGCACGATGTGCGCCGCGCAGAACGCCACCTGCTCGGTCTCAGCGAAGAAGTTGTCCGGATTACGGTTGAGCACCATGCGGCCGACGGTGCGCACCGGCACCAGCTCCTCGGGAACGATCTTGGTGGGATCCAGCACGTCGAAACTGAATTTCTCTGCCTGCTCCTCGGTGAAGATCTGAAGCCCGAGCTCCCACTCGGGATAGGCGCCGCCCTCGATGGCTTCCCACAGATCGCGGCGATGAAAGTCCGGATCGGCGCCGGAGATCTTGACGGCCTCATCCCAGTCGAGCGAGTGCGTGCCGGCGCGCGGATTCCAGTGGAACTTCACGAATACGCTGGCGCCGCGCTCATTGACCATGCGGAAGGTGTGCACGCCGAAGCCCTGCATCATGCGATAGCTGCGCGGAATGGCGCGATCCGACATCACCCACATCTGCATGTGCACGGACTCTGGCATCAGCGATACAAAATCCCAGAACGTGTCGTGCGCGCTCGCGGCCTGCGGCATGGCGTTGTGCGGCTCGGGCTTCACGGCATGGATGAGATCGGGAAATTTCATCGCGTCCTGGATGAAGAACACCGGCATGTTGTTGCCGACGAGATCCCAATTGCCCTCGTCGGTGTAGAACTTGACCGCGAAGCCGCGCACGTCGCGCGCCGTGTCGGTCGAACCGCGTTCACCCGCCACCGTCGAGAACCGCACGAACACCGGGGTGCGCTTGCCGGCCTCGGAGAACAACGCCGCGCGCGTGATCTTCGTGAGCGGCTCATAACATTCGAAGTAGCCATGAGCGCCAGAGCCGCGGGCGTGGACGATGCGCTCGGGAATCCGTTCGTGGTCGAAGTGGGTGATCTTCTCCCGGAGAATGAAATCTTCGAGCAGCGCCGGCCCGCGCAATCCAGCCTTCAGGGAATTCTGGTTGTCGGCGACGTACACGCCCTGGTTCGTTGTGATGGCACGCCCGCCGCCATCCGCGCGCACCCGGTCGAGTGGGCCGATGGTCGAGTTGAACCCGGTCGTCGGGCCACCTGAGCCGGTTTTGGGCGAGGGATTGGTTTCCGTGAGCGTGCTGCCGGTCACTGCGACGTCTTCGGGTTCGAGCGGCTTGCCCGCAGGAGGTTTGCGTGCGCTGTCACCGAACTCGGCGGACTTGATGGGATTGGTTGGCATTGCCTCGGCGAGCGCTGCCGCACCTGCGGCTTTGCGCGCGGGGCGATCGCTCTGGTCGACGCGCGCGGCTTTGCGGGATGGGCCGCTCACCGTTGCGCGTGACGAAGTCCTTGCCGACTCCGAAGTCTTCGAACCTGCGGACCGTTTTCCTGGGCGTTTGCGGTTGGCCATCTCAGTGCCTCGGTTGACGCATTTCTTTCGCGCGCTGCGCCTCGGCGGCCGTGGTGACGTCGCGCTTTTCTTCCGCCGGTGGTAGTTCGGCGGGAAGCCCCAGAGACTCCAGCCACAACTCACGGCACCAGCCTTGCGTGTGGTAGAGGTGCTCGTCCTCCTCAGCTTCTATCTTCTCGTACGCGTCCTGCAGTGCCTGGCGTTCGTCGCCACTCAGTGCTTTCGAGGCCTCGCCAAGCAGTTCCCAGTCGAGATGATCCTTGGTTTCGGCAAGCACCACGCATTCCGCCGCCACGATCTGCGCGGCTGCCGGATCGCCGGCGGCGAGTGCCGTGTTCATGGCCTCCACCAGTGAAGTTCCCACGGCCTTCACGATCTGTGTGCCGGGTGTCATGGTGAACGGATCGATGTCGAACACCTCGCATATGCCCGTCAGTGCCTCGACATGTTGTTCAGTTTGCGCCAGGTACTTTTCCCACTCGGCCTGCAGATCCGGGCGGCGCGCGCATTTGAGTGCGGCCGTATACACCTTGACGCCACCTCGCTCGTGCTCGAGGGACTGCAGCAACAACTCGATAAACTGCGCGGAATTCATGGCGATCTCCGTGGAAGAAAACGGTGGGGCGCCATTGAACGCTTGCATTCAAGTCGTTAGATGTAGGAGAGGGCGATCGTTACGGGCAAACAACGACCGACGGAAGAATATTCAAGACCTTCTTAGAGAGCGTGAGCATCTTCCGACTCAATGGAGCGAGTCACAACTCATTGCGAGGCAGCAACTCCCGGCGCAGTCTTTGTGCTCAGGGAAGGAGTCGCTGCATGAGGATCGCGCAGATTGCCCCGCTCGCAGAAAGTGTTCCACCGAAGGCCTACGGTGGTACCGAGAGAATCGTGTCCTATCTCACCGAGGAGCTCGTGCGGCAGGGCCACGAGATCACGCTGTTCGCCAGCGGCGATTCGACGACGCGCGCGGAGCTGCATGCCACTGTTCCCACGGCGCTGCGACTGACCCCTACGATAAAGGATCCGTGGGCCTACGCGGCCCTGCAGCTCGATCACGTGCGCGCACGCGCCGATGAATTCGATGTGCTGCATTTTCACTGCGACTATCTGCACCTGCCGGTGATACGCGCGCTGGGCCTGCGCAACACCGTGACGACCATGCACGGCCGTCTCGACCTCGACGGATACCGGGAGCTCTTCGAAACCTGTTGCGATGCGCCGCTGGTATCCATCTCCGATCAACAACGGCGGCCGCTGCAGCACTGCAACTGGGCGGGAACCGTGTATCACGGGCTTCCCGCCGATGTTTGCCGCTTCGAGCCGCATTCGACCGGGGGTTACCTCGCGTTCCTCGGGCGTATTTCGCCCGAGAAGCGCGTGGACCGCGCCATCGAAATCGCCGGACGCGCGGGGATGAAGCTCAGAATCGCTGCCAAGGTGGACGCGGCTGACCGGAAATATTTCCACGAGTCGATCGAGCCATTGCTTACACAGCCACACGTCGAGTTTGTAGGAGAAATCGGCGAGCGCGAGAAGCGCGATTTTCTCGGCCAGGCGAGCGTATTACTATTCCCCATCGACTGGCCGGAACCGTTCGGGCTGGTGATGATCGAAGCGATGTCCTGCGGCACCCCATGCGTGGCGTGGCGTGCGGGCTCCGTACCCGAAATCATCAATGAGGGTGTAAATGGCTTCATCGTGGATTCCATTGACGGCGCGGTCGCGGCGGTGCATCGGGCCCGTTCGCTCGATCGGCATGCGATCCGTGCTGAATTCCAGCAGCGCTTCTCGGTGGAACGCATGACGCGTGACTACCTGACTATCTACCGGCGCGTGGCGGAAAGCCGCTTCGGCAAAGCTGCTGCCTGAATCCCGTGTCCGCGGATCCGCAGACTCCCGAAGCGGAGGAGGTCGCGCAGCCGTATTACATCGCTGCTCATGATTCGCTGGTCGATGAGCCGCCCAGAATTCTCAAGCACGGCGACTCGTTCGCGCTGTTCGATCATTATGGCGACCTCGCCAGTCGCCGCGGCAACACGCTCGGGCTCTACCATCGCGACACGCGCTTCCTTTCGCGGCTCAAATTCACGGTCGAGCGGCGCAGCCCGCTGCTGTTGAGCTCAACGGTTCGGACCAACAACGCGGTACTGGATGTCGATCTCACCAACCCGGACATCCAGCGTGGCGAGACACTGGTGCTCGCCAAGGACACCATCCATATCACGCGCATGAAGTTCCTCTGGAATGCCGCGTGTTATGAACTGCTGGTGGCTCGCAACTTTGGAGAGCAGACCCACACACTGCTCATGGACTTCGATTTCGATGCCGATTTCGCCGATCTTTTCGAGATCCGGGGGTTTCAGCGCCGCAGCCGCGGAAAAGTGACGGCGAGCGCCCCCGCACCAAACGTCGCGCGATTCGTCTACGCGTCACAGGACGGTCTTGCGCGAGCCACGGAGGTGCACTTCGATCCGCTGCCCAAAGAACTCACGTCGCGTCATGCCTCGATTGAACTCGAGTTGCCGCCGGGGCAGCGGCGCTCCGTCACGATGAGCGTGCACTGCCTCGTGGGCGTCGAGCAGCCGGAGCGCCGCGTGTTGCATGCGCTGCGATCGGCGACCCGCGAATTGCGCGCGGCGACGCGGCGCGCGGCGGCCATCGAAACGTCGAGCAGCCTCACCAATGAGGTGCTGTGCCGTTCCATGGCCGACATCAGCATGCTGGTCACCGACACCGAACATGGGCCCTATCCATATGCCGGTGTACCGTGGTTCTCCACGGCGTTCGGACGCGACGGGATCATCACCGCGATGGAACTCCTGTGGCTGTACCCGGACATGGCGCGCGGAGTGCTTCGATATCTCGCCGCCTGCCAGGCGCAGGACGAAGATCCGGCCAAGGATGCCGAGCCCGGCAAGATCCTGCACGAGACGCGCAAGTGCGAGCTCGCCTTGTTAGGCGAGGTGCCGTTTGCGTGTTACTACGGCTCCATCGATTCAACGCCGCTGTTCGTGGCACTCGCCGGCCTGTACTGGCAGCACACCGCGGATCGCGCGACGCTCGATGCGATCTGGCCGAACGTCAAGGCGGCGCTCGAGTGGATTGACCGCTATGGCGACGCCGACGGGGACGGGTTCGTGGAATATCGGCGGCGTCTCGACAGCGGGCTCGTGAACCAGGGCTGGAAGGATTCTGGCGACGCCGTCTTTCACGACGACGGTCGCCTCGCCAACGCGCCCATTGCGCTGTGCGAAGTGCAAGGCTACGTGTATCTCGCGCGTACGCTTGCGGCGCGCATGGCTGAAGCGCGTGGCGAGGGCGCGCTGGCCACGCGCCTCACGGAACAGGCGAGGGTGCTGCGCGAGAGATTCGAGGCGACATTCTGGGACGATGATCTCGGGATGTACGTGCTCGCGCTCGATGGAGACAAGAAGCCATGCCGCGTGCGCACCTCGAACGCCGGACAGTTGCTGTTCACTGGCATCGTCGGCGTGGATCGTGCCGCGATCATGGCCACGACACTGGCGTCCGCGGACTTCCTGACCGGCTGGGGTATTCGTACGGTGGGCGCGCGTGAACGACGCTTCAATCCCACGTCGTATCACAACGGCTCGATCTGGCCGCATGACAATGCGCTCATCGCGCTTGGCCTTGCGCGCTACGGCCACTCCGACCAGGCCGCGCGACTCACGGCAACCTTGTTCGACGCGGCTGCGCACATGGACTTGCGGCGATTGCCAGAGCTTTTCTGCGGAATGCGCCGGCGGCGCGACAAGGGACCCATTCTCTATCCAGTCGCCTGCTCGCCGCAGGCATGGGCGGCAGCCGCGCCCTTCGCGATGTTGCAGGCCTGCCTGGGCCTGGAAGTGGATGCCACGCAGCGGGTGGCGCGCCTGCGATATCCGCGGTTGCCCGAATCCCTGCTCACGGTGCACGTGCGCGGCATGCCGATCGGTGATGCGCGCGTGGACCTCATGCTGCGGCGCCACGGCAGCGACGTCTCCGTGAACATCCTCAATCGCGTGGGCGATGCCGAGATCGTCACGCTGCAGAGGTGATCGCCGTGTCGGCATTCATGCCGACATCCTGACGCGGAAAAAACCGGGAACGTAGCGCCGGTCCCTTGCATTGCCGAGGCGCTGGATCGTGTCTAACTAGCAACGGCGCGGCAAACCCTTGCAATCCATTCCGTGGCCTCCTACATAGAGCCGACAGTGACGGGAGTAGTTTGCGCCGTACATTCACACCCCGTCAGGTGCCGATATGACATACAAAGTCCAACAACTGATTCTCGCGGCCGCCTCGATCGTCGCACTCGTGCCTCTCATTTCTGGCACGGCGGAAGCGCAGGGCGCCCAAGGCAAGGAAATCTTCCGGTTCGACACCTTCGGAGACGAACAACTCTGGACCGACAAGCTCGGGCTGCACAAAGTCGTGGAACAGAACGTCGATCCCACCACGGCGCTCAAGGTAGGGCTCAAGGTCGATGCCGAAGCCTTGCCACCGGGCACGCTCGAGAAGGCCGACCTCAAGAATCCGGCAACCACCGTCGCATTGCTCAAGCTCAATGCCGTGGTCGGCCTCAAAGCCGAGGTGGATGCTAACAATCACATCACCCGACTCGGCGTCACTTGTGCGCTCTGTCATTCAACGGTGGACGATTCGGTGAAGCCCGGCATCGGCAAGCGCCTCGACGGATGGCCAAACCGTGACCTCGACGTGGGCAAGATCATCTCGCTGTCGCCGGCTTTGACCGCAGAGCAGAAGCAGGTGTACACCTCATGGGGCCCGGGCAAGTACGACCCACGGTACAACCAGGACGGCAAGAACAATCCGCTGGTCATTCCGCCGGCCTACGGTCTGGCGCAAGTGAAAAACGAGACGTACACGGCCGAGGGTCCGATCTCCTACTGGAACGCGTACGTCGCGGTGACGCAGATGGGCGGGCAGGGGAATTTCAGCGACCCGCGTCTGCACATAGACGTCAAGCATTCGCCCGACCTGGTAACCGCCAAACTACCGGCATTGCGCGCCTATCAACACAGCTTGCCCGCGCCCACCGCGGCCGCGTCGAGCTTTGACGCCACGGCGGCTCAGCGCGGCCGGGTGACGTTCAACCGCACCTGTGCGACCTGTCACGTGGGCGGCAACGGTACGGACAACGACGCCGGCAAGCTGCACCAGCCCGCCGAGACCGGCATGGATGGCGCCTATGCCATGCGCACGGCGAATAAATCGTACCGCACGACTCCGTTGCGCGGACTCCAGCACCATCCGCCGTACTTCCACGATGGCAGCGCCCAGACACTCGATGACGTCGTGGACCACTACAACGGCAAGAAGTCGCTGGAGCTCACCAAGGACCAGCAGGCGGATCTCGTGGAGTACCTCAAGTCGCTGTGAGCCGACCCGGGCGCAGCAAGTTCATGTGACCGGTCTGACGAGCACACCGCCACGCCACTTCTCACCGAGCCAAGGGATCAAAAGGAACAGCGCAGCGTTCGCCAATTGGGATGCGACCAGCGCTGCGCTGCCAATCTTTCCGTTGATGAACAACATCAAGGGGCCCGTCAGGATGATGTGGAAGAGCACGCCATTGAAGAAGATGAGCGCTAGAGCCTTGTAGCTCAATCGGTCGGCACCGAAGCAGGCTTGAATGATCCAGGCGGATACCGGTATGAACAGAACGATTGCAGTAAGTGTGCCGGGGCCAAAGCCGGTTCCCGCCAGGAGCGGCATGATGTGGAAGAAAAGGTTGACGAAAATCACGCCGTAAAACGCGAGGCCAACAAGCGGATGGCGGCGGCTCAGCAACGCGGCTATCGGCGCGACAACCCAGATCAGCGGAATGTTGACCGCCAGGAAATACGCTGCAGGAATCGGGCAGTCCGGGTACGCGGGCAATTTCAGAACGGAGCAAATTTCGGCGGGGAACTGAGTCATACGACCGAACACGTCGATGCCGTATTCCTCGACGTTGTGCAGCAGGTAAATCGCCGTCGCCAGCCAGGATAGCCAAACACGGTCATGCCATCTCGACGACCCCGGTTCGCTCTGCAGGAAACGACTGCCGAACAACAAGAACAGAAACACGATCGCAGCTCCCCCTCCGATCCAGGGGAAGAGGACGATAGCGACGTCGGTCCAACCCTTATCCATTGAGGGAACTACTACGCAGTCGCCTACTGGACCGGCACTGGCCGCAACGATTCAGGCTTGAAGAAGCGGCTCGCGATGGCGGCCAAAATAATTGGCGCGAAACCGGTCAAGGCGGCAAGGAACAGCAGACCCGCGTTGCCAATCACTTCGCTTTTATAGAGTCCATAGACTACGAAAAGCAGGACGTGCGTTACGGCTCCGGCGCCGAACGCCGTGCCAACAACCTTGCCGCTGTACGGTCCGCGAATCGTGCACGCGTATAGGACCCAAAGGGACAACGGAACAAACAAGAAGACGCTGCTCCATAGTCCGGTGTTGTAAGCGCCCGCCGCGACGCCCCCAGCGGTGTGTAGAAGTCCATTGGCCAAGAGCAGTCCCCAAAAGCTGAGGCCGGTGAGGACGTTGCGCCTGCAGAGGTACGCCGCAAGTGGCGCGCCGAACCACATCAGAGCGATGTTCACCACCGGATAGAAGGACAGGGGAATCGGGCAGTCGGGGTACGGCGGAAAGCCCAGCTTCTTGCAAATCATTTCCTGGATCGAGTAATCGAAGCCGAGCACCGGCAGGCTGTATTCCTCAAACTGATGTATCCAGTAAAGCGGCACAGCGAGCCATGCCAGCCACACCGGATCACGCCACCGCGATACCGTGGTGTTGTCGCGGAAGGTGTCGGTCATCAGCAGAATGGCGACCATCACGATCGCTCCCCCGATGCCGATGAACGGCCAAACGGTGTAGAACCAATGTGTTTGCACGTTGACTCCCTGTTATTCCTACATCGGATTTCGAGTGATGTTTTGGAACGGACCGGCGACTCGTGTAGGGTCTCGCAGACATTGAATCGAATTCAATCTTTACGCATTGGACCAAGGACTCATAGACATCAATGAACGCGCGCAAATCGTCGCGGCGACGAGCTAAGACCAAAACCGCACGCGAGACCCGCACGGACGGAGACGCGACTCGGAGCCGCATCCTGGAAGCTGCAGGAGCGCTTTTTGCGTTTGGAGGCTTCGCGCATACCACCGCAAAGGCGATCGCCAAGCGTGCAGATGCGAGCTTGGCGTTGATCAACTACCACTTCGAAAGCCGTGACGGCCTCTATCGAGCGGTGCTGCTCGAAGCTCACCAGCGCATGCTTAGCCTGACAGAGCTTCGCGAAGCTGCCGGAAGTGAATTGTCGGCTGCCGACAAATTGAAAGTCTTCATTGACCAGTTGGTCAAGCAGGCGACCGATCAACAGTTAGGGTGGCATCTGGATGTGCTGGCCAGGGAAGTCCTCTCGCCATCGCCTCACTACCGCGAGATGACTCAGACGTCAATGTCACCAAAATTGACGATCATCACGCGGGTGCTCAGCGAAATCACGCGAATCCCTTTGAATGATCCTGCACTCTTGCGTTGCTTTTTAAGCGCAGTGACACCGTGCACCATGCTGCTCCTTGCGGCGCGGGGCGCACCAGGTCCTATGCACGACCTGCGGCAAATGCCTCCCGAGGTGATTACCGATCACCTGCATAGATTTGCGCTGGCCGGACTGGATGCAGTAGGGCGTGAATACGCCCGTCGCGAAGCGCCAGGTAGGCCTTGAACAGCTGTGCACTGCCAAGTGCGCCCAACAAAAGTCTCACCTGGCGTGGCAATGCACTACCTGTGCCACATCTTGAGACGCAGTGACACGCGAACTGAGACCCTACATGATCCCTGGCGGTCAATTTTTCCGCTCCATACGTAAAGGAGACACGTATGCGAGCACTACTAATCACAATTATCTGGGCGAGCCTGGGGCTCTCGAATACCTCCCTCGCCGAAACCAAACTCACCGTTGGCGTGGCGCTGCCGCGTGCGCAGCTCGGTCAGGGCAATGGCGCCAGCGCTGATGTCGCCGAGCCCGTGCGGCAGGCACTCATGAGCTATCTGAAAGGACCGAAGCTCGAGGTCATCGCACTCGAGGCGCGAATTCCCCAACAGATCGCGGCTGAAGCGGGCGAGAAGGGGTGTGCGTTCGTGCTGTACACGGACGTGGCGCAAGTCCCGAAGGGCGGTGGCATGAAGATGTTCAAAAAGCTCGCGCCGCTGGCCGGAGTACTTCCCTTGTTGGGTGGTGGAGGCATGGGCAATGTCGGCACGCAAATGGCGGCGTCCGCGGTGGCACAGACCGCCATGCAGGCGCAGATGGCCGATGCCCAGGAAGACGCCATGGCGAGTGCGATGTCAGCCATCAATGGCGCACAGAAATCCAATGTGAAGTCGGGCGACTCGCTGACATTGCAATACAAGCTCGTGAAACCTGG
>Ga0207701_10007453_pt1 | contig 10878 bp, 10 predicted proteins | sample KBSSwiSSwithPhiX_FD_184294 | JGI IMG/M metagenome (GOLD analysis project Ga0207701, IMG submission 184294) | Switchgrass rhizosphere bulk soil microbial communities from Kellogg Biological Station, Michigan, USA, with PhiX - S5 (SPAdes) (version 2) | ecosystem: Environmental > Terrestrial >...
CATGCCGAGGATCTTCTGATCGCAGCTCAAGTTCATGCGGTTGAGCAATAACCGATTCAGTTTCGTTTTCCAACCGTCCCTGTATTGAACAACGCGACAGAGTGCGCCGGCCTTAAGTAAGTATTCCGGAGTCCAATCCAAGAGTCGATTTAGACAACGATTGGCCTCATCACGGCGGTTCGGCACTCTCCGACGGGGCCTTATTACCTTCTCTGGTAAATCGGCATCCCAGCGAGGCCTATATCGAGTGGTCAGGTCTTGATCAATGCCGTCCGTGCAATCGTACTGCAACGTGCGATCTGTACTTACCTCAAGCCAAAGCCGCCATCCCATTTGATGGGGTTCAGAAAAGAGTATGGCTAACTATCGGCGTGCCCCTCAGGGCGAACAGTCAGGCTCCCTCGATCTCGCCATTAGAATCTCGCGCCTTGCGAACGGTTCTCGCGTGTCGCGTGGCTAGCCATGTGACAATTCGGCGGAGGTTGGAAAGTATTGCGAAGGCTCCGACAATTAAGCCGAGCGAAAACCCGGTAAAGAATTGAATATCCAAAAGCATACGTTGCCACTCCAAGTGATGCCTTCCTCATATGCAGCTGCGATGTTTCGCAGTCGCATCAAGGAAGTTGCGACAGTAAGTTGGGATCAGACAGAGGAAATAGCGCCTTTCGGCACTATTTTGGGGTGTGGCTAAATTCGAAAAACCCGGCGGTCTTTTTGCGTTCGAAAGGCTTTAGATTCTAAGTACGCAAAGAGAAAAATTTCACCCGCGGTACTCTCAAGCTCGTCATCATCAGGGATTTTTCCGAAGCTCGACGCATGATGGTTGGCCAGCTCGACCGTGTCATTGGCCAATCTAATTTGCTTGTTTTTACTGGGCGAGCGCGGGGCTGGAGAGATATTGAAACAACTACTGATACAAAAACCGGTTTCGAAACGTAAGTCTTCTAGAAGATCGACCGCTGAGAGTAGCAGCCAGGACAAAGTAAGAACCGTTGCCAATATTTTCCATGGCAAGTGGTCTCTCATAAGCTCGACATTTTAAACCGCTACACGCATTTCGCAAGAGGTCTTGCCGGAGGTCACAAAAGCGTCCAAGAAGCTTGAAACAAGTTACTTAAGGACCACAAGCGCCAGTAAGCGGAGATCCGCGGAGCGGCGTGGTGTCGGTTAACGAGCAGGTTCCCTTCGAAAGCACCAGGATATCAGAAGGCTCGTTTGCACGAGTCTGTCGATGGTATCTCAATTGAACACAGACAATGCGCCACTTGCAGTGCTTGGAGCGCATAGGGCTGTTTTCGCAGAAACTGTTTGTTAAAGAGCGGCAGTGTAATCGGATTAGGTCAGTGAGGATAAGACGTTAGAATTAGCGCCCAGGTCCGCTCTGTTTTTTCAAGAGCAGAACAGAAAACCATTCATTGGGATCGGTGAAGTGTTCCACTGGGCGGAGGCCAAAGAAACGGAGCTGTTCTTGCAAGCGACTTGGATCGAATTTTCGACTGATCTCCACGAGGATTTTTTCGTCTTTCAGCCAGCGAAATGATGCGCCTTCGGTCGGGAAGTTGATTTTATGTTCCTCGACGGCGACAGCATACATTTCAATCTGCTGCCATTCAGGATTGAACCATGAATAATAGCGCATTTTCTCGCGCTGAAAATTGCTTTGTAGCAGCCGATTGATGTGATCGAAGGCATTGAGGATGAACTCCCGCGTAGTGCCGCGGCTGTCGTTGTAAGCCTTTTCAAGGATTGTCGAATCCTTGATTCGATCCGCGCCGAGCAAAAGATAGTCGTCCGGCCCCATAGCGGCAGAGAGAGCGCGAAAGAAGCGCGGAAAATCCGTGTGGTTGAAGTTACCGATCGTACTGCCAAGAAAGACAAACAGAGTAGGCAATGCTTTATCAATGGCAGCAAACCCTGCCTCATAGCGCGCATGCAAGCCGTGAAACTCGATCGCAGGAAAGGCGCGTCGAACGGCATCCCGCGAGGCAACAAGTCCGGCGAGACTTACATCAATGGGGGCAAAAATCGTGGCGCCGCGCTGGCGCAGCTGCTCACTCAACAAGTGCATGGTCTTTTTGCTATAGCCGGCACCGAGCTCTGCGATGCAGGCTACCGGAGCGCGGCGAATCACGTCCGATGCGTGACGCTCGAGGATGCTGTTTTCAGTCCGAGTGAGATAATATTCCGGGAGCTCACTAATCTGCTCGAACAGCTCTGAGCCATGTTGATCATATAAGTTGTAGGCTTCCAACCAGCGCGGCTGATCCCACAACGTTGTTAAAATCGACAAAGTTGGATTGGCATCGATTTCTGCGTCTCGGCGCGACCAAATCTTTGGCTCCCGCATGTGCCAATGATCCATCTGCTCAACGGCAAAGAAGTCTGGCAAGTTTGCTTGTTTCATCGCTCAAGAGACTATAAAAGAAAAGCACATTTGATGCGACCCGGGTTAGAGAATTGATGAGCAACGGCGATACCGCAATCGAATTTCACGACGTCAGCTTTACACTACCAGACGGTAAAACGCTTCTCGCCAACCTAAACTTGCAAGTCCAGCAGGGCGAAACGCTGGTGTTACTGGGCCGCAGCGGTTCGGGTAAGACCACAACGATGAAGCTCATCAATCGGCTTATCGATCCGACGGCAGGAGAAGTGCGAGTGGAGCAAAAGCCGACCGTCAACTGGGATCCCATCCGGCTGCGCCGGCGCATCGGTTATGTGATTCAGGAAATCGGGTTGTTTCCTCATCTTACAGTCGAGGAAAACATCGGGGTTGTGCCGCGGCTCGAGGGTTGGGCACCGGATCGGATCCGCGACCGCGCGCGTAGGTTATTATCGCTCGTCGGTCTGGAAGCCGACCGATTCGCCGCGCGCTTTCCCCGCGAACTATCCGGTGGGCAGCGTCAACGAATCGGCGTGGCGCGCGCGCTTGCCGCTGACCCGCCGATCATTTTGCTCGACGAGCCGTTCGGTGCGTTGGATCCGATTACTCGGCGCGAAATCCAGCGAGAGTTCAAATCGCTGCAGCGGGAACTCAACAAGACCATGATCTTTGTGACCCACGACATCGCCGAAGCTTTCGTGCTCGGCACGCGCATCGCGCTCCTCAAAGATGGGCAACTGGTGCTGCTGGACGTGCCGGCCGGGTTGCTTCGATCGACGCATCCGGAAGCACGCGCGTTTGCCGAATCCTTGTATGACGCGCAGAGCATCGGGAGCTCTGCGTGAGTTTGGCTGAGTTTCTGTCACGCAACGTCGGCGAGTTGGTCACGCTGACTCTTGAACATCTTTTTTTAGTTGGCGTCTCGACCGGCATTGCGATCTTGATCGGCGTGCCCCTCGGCATTCTGCTGACTCGAAAGCCGGCGCTGAGCAAGCCGGTTCTGGGCTTTGCCAATATCATGCAGACGGTGCCGAGCCTGGCGCTGTTTGGCTTTCTGATTCCGCTGAACATTTACTTGTTTCATGTAAAAATCCTCGGGGGAATCGGCGCGCGCACCGCCATTGTCGCGCTGGTGCTTTACGCGCTCCTGCCGATCATACGAAACACCTTTACCGGCATTCGCTCTGTGGACCCGGCGATTCGCGATGCCGGGCGCGGCATGGGAATGACCGACCGCCAGCTCCTTTTCCAGGTCGAGCTGCCGCTCGCGCTCGGAGTGATTATCGCCGGCGTGCGAGTGGCGACGGTGATTTGCGTCGGCACGGCGACCATCGCGGCAGCGATCGATGCCGGCGGTTTAGGTCGGTACATTTTTCGCGGCTTGCGTGCAAATGACAACGTTCTGATTCTCGCCGGCGCAGTCCCGGCAGCTTTGATCGCGATCGCCGCGGATCTGGCGCTCGGATATTTCGAGAGGACGGTACAGCTGGGCCGACGGACTCGCGTTTCGGCCAAGAAAATCATCATCGCCGGCCTTGCCGTATTATCCGCCGCGATGGTCATTGTGTATTTTGTCGTCGGAGGGAGCTCCGGTCGAATTGCGGTCGGTTCCAAGGATTTTACCGAGCAGGTGATTGTCGGCGAGATTCTTGCGCAAACGATCGAAAACAAAACCAGGCTGCAAGTCACGCGTCGTTTTGACCTGGGTGGCAATCTTGCCCACGAAGCCCTGGTCGCCGGAGAGATTGATACGTACGTCGAATATACCGGGACCGCGCTCCTGGCAATATTGAAGAGCCAGCCGATCACCGATCCGGCGGAAGTTTTACGTCGCGTCAAAAAAGACTATGCCGAGCGCTTTCAATTGGAGTGGACCGAGCCGCTCGGTTTCAACAACACTTTCGCCGTGCTGGTGCGCGGTGAAGATGCCAATAAGTTCAACCTGAAAACCATCAGTGATGCCGCGAAGATTTCGCCGCAATGGCGCGCCGGTTTCGGTCAGGACTTCATGTCGCGCGCCGATGGTTATCCCGGCTTTGCTCGGACGTATGGATTTCATTTTTCAGAAATTCGCGAAATGGATCTATCCTTGACTTATCGGGCGCTGGCGGAGAAGCAGGTGGATTTGATTGCGGGCAATTCCACCGATGGTTTGATTTCCCGCTACCATCTAGTTCAGCTGGAGGATGATCGACACTATTTTCCGCCCTACGATGCCGTGCCGGTGATTCGGCGGGCGACCTTGGAAAGCCATCCGGAAATCCGCGCCGCGCTCCGTCAGCTTGGCGGGATCCTGAGTGTTCCCGAAATGCGCAAACTCAACGATGCGGTGGATGGCGAGAAGCGACCGGCGCGGGAAGTAGCGCACGAGTTCCTGGAAACCAAAGGAATCTTGCGATAAGACACGGGTGGGAAGAACCGATCGCCGGGTTAGTAAGATCGGCTGGCTCGACAGCGCTCGGTCGCATTGACGATGGAACGTGAGTGGAACCCGGCTGTCGAGCCATAGTCTTCAAGACTTCAACAGAGAGATTACATTAGAAAAAGAGGTCAATTATGACGAATGTCAAAGGGTTCATCGATGCCGATGGCCATGTGGTCGAGAGCGATTCGGAGTTGTTGGAGTTTTTGCCTAAACCCTTTCAAAAGCGTGAAGATCTCCTGTCGTTTCCGTTCTTTCCCACCCTCGATGGCTTTCATCGCCAGGCGCGCAGGGTTGCGGACGGTCAAGGCCGTTATATCGCCAAGGGCAGTCTAAAACAGTGGCAAGAGTTTCTCGACGATGACCAGATTGCGTGGTCGGTTTTATATCCCACTGCAGGCCTCACCTTCGGCCTGATCAGGGACACGGATTGGGCCTGTGCGATTGCGAAGGGTTACAATAATTATCTCTACGAGACCTTCACTAAGCCAGAAAAACGTCTGAAAGGGATGGCGCTCATTCCGCTGCAGTCGATTCCTGACGCCATCGAGGAACTCAGGCGTGCCGTGACGAAGTTAGGCTTCGTCGGCGCCGTTCTCCCGGCGGTCGGATTGCGGCAACCTTTTGGCGACCCAAAATATTTCCCGGTTTACGAAGCAGCGCAGGAGCTCGACGCGCTACTTGCGGTCCACGCAGCGCCGACCCAAGGTATAGGCGTCGATGGCTTCGACAAGCTGATCGAAGTTCGCACCTTGAGTCATGGCTTTGGGCAGATGATTCAAATGACCAGCATGATTTATGGCGGCGTGTTCGATCGCTTTCCCAAACTCAAGATCGCATATGCGGAGGCAGGCTGCGGCTGGGTGCCTTACTTGATGGAACGAATGGATATGGAGTATGAACATCGCAGCGCGCAAGCGCCTGAATGCAAAGTATTGCCCTCCGAGCATTTAAAGACCGGCCGCATTTTCATCCATTGCGAGCTCGAGGACCGAAGCATTGCGCAAATCGCCGCTCTTCTGCGCGATGACATTTTATTTTGTGCGACTGATTTTCCGCACGAGCCGCGCGCGGAATTTCGTGAGAACATCGAAAAATTCATGGCGCGTGAGGACGTCGCGGCAGAGACCAAGCGGAAGCTTATGTTCGAAAATCCCAAGCGCATGTATCCCAGGGCTTTGCAGTAGGCGGCCGCGCGATTTTCTCCAAGAGTTATATCGGGCTTAGCTGCGCTGTTCGCGATAACATAGCTGCGCCAAAAAATCACACATCAAATGGAATAGAGGGTGGCAAGGTTTCGCAGTTCCGGGGCTTTTCGCGCCCTCAGTTATCCAGACTATTTCTGGTTTTGGTCCAGTTACTTTGTTTCCAATGTCGGTTCTTGGATGCAGGGGATTGCCCAGGGCTGGTTGCTATTTGACCTGACGTCCTCGCCATTCTACCTCGGTCTTTTCAGCTCCCTCAGAATGGTCATGCTGCTGAGTTTTTTTATTCTCGGCGGCATCATGTCGGACCGCATCGACCGTCGCAAGGTCATGCTCGCGATCCAGTGGATCTCGGCTCTGACCGCTTTGGGCTTGGCGCTGCTGGTTTCCACTCATACTATTCGCGTCTGGCATATCTTTGTCCTTGGTGCGATTACCTCAACAACCTGGGCATTCGAGCAGCCGGTCCGTCAAGCGCTCCTGCCCCAGCTAGTACGCCGTGAGGACCTCGTCAATGCGCTCGCATTGAATGCCGTGACTTGGAACGGCGCGGGTCTGCTCGGTCCGAGCTTGGTCGGCCTATCGGTTTCGTATATCGGCATTGGCGGTTGTTTTTATGTCAATGTCATCAGCTACCTGGCGGTGATTGGCGCGCTGATGCGTATGCATGTGCCGAATGTTGTGCACCATCAACACGCGAGCGTGATTCAAAGTCTCACCGAAGCATTCGGCTACGTGCGGCGCGAAAATGTGATCATGACTTTTCTGACCGTTTCGGCGATCTTTAATATCTTCGGACGCTCTTACGTGACGCTCCTGCCGGTGTTCGCGAAAGATGTTTTGCAATTGGGCGCATCGGGATTCGGTTTTATTTCGGCGGGCCCCGGACTCGGCACAATTATCGGGTCATTCACGCTGGCGAGCCTCGGCCGCGTGGAAGCTAAACCGGCGCGTATGGTCGGCCTTCTCGTCGGTTTTACAACCTGCTTGTTTTCGTTTGCTGTCAGTCGAGACGCCCGGCTCGCCTTCGGTTTTTTGGTCGCGGTCGGTGCCTTGAGCACGTTATTCGAGACGTTGCTCAACACATCGATTCAATTGCGTGTGGAAGAAGCTTTTCGCGGCCGCGTTTCTGGTTTTTATGGTCTGACCGGCGGGGGCTTGCGCGAGTTCGGCGGTATGCAGGCCGGGTTTATCGCCGAATGGACAAGCGCGCCGGTGGCGATTAGTGCGGGCGCGGTGGCGCTCGCACTGATCGGCTACATGTTTCTTAACTTCCGCGTAACGAATTGGCAGATCAGTCGGACCTGAAGGCGACGCGAACTTCAACGCATCGGAGCGTTGAAGTTGATGATCAGCTGCGCGTAAAATCGGATGCAGCGCTCGTAGTCTTCCACGGAGATTCGCTCATCGATGCCGTGATATCTGCTGATATCCTCCGGTCCGACCGTCACCGGCAGAAAACGAAAGACATTTTTCGTTAGGCTGCGATAATGGCGCGAATCGGTGGAGGCAACGAGCAGGGCGGGCGCGACCACAGCCGCCGGAATCGTTTGATGAATCGTTTTATGGAGTACTGCGAAGCTTGCGGTATCGACATTCGATACGGCCGAGGGTTCCGAAGCGATGGGGAATGGCAGAATCGTAACCGTGGGATCGGCGATCACCTGGCGGACATATTGTGTCGCGCTCGCGATCGACTCGCCCGGGATAATACGAAGATTGACAACAGCGCTGGCTTTCGACGGCAGCACGTTGTCTGTAATGCCGGCGTTAAGCATGGTCGGCGCGAGCGTTGTCCGGAGGAGCGCGTTGGTGCGCGGCGATTGCGCGAGGGTTTTTTCCAGCAAAGGACTGAACAGCCAGAGATTTGCGAGCACAACCTTTTTATCGAAGGACATTTCCGGACCGAGAAATTCAAACATTCCGCGTGTCGGTCGACTGAGGCGCGCTGGAAACGGCGCGCCTTGGAGTCTTTGCAGTGCCCCGGTCAGAGTGCCGATTGCGGTATGTTCCGGAGGCATGGAGCTATGCCCGCCGGCCGTTTCGACGCTCAGCTGCAAGCTGAGATAGCCTTTCTCGGCAATACCGATGAGCGCCGCCGGCGAATCGAGACCGGAAATAATCCCGGTAAAAACATTGAGTCCCTCGTCGACGATGCATTCGAGCTCGACGTGGCGTGAGCTTAAAAGCGCGGCAATTTTAGCCGCGCCGTTTATGCCGCCGATCTCTTCGTCATAACCGAAAGCCAGATAGATCGTGCGCTCGGGCCGGAAATTGCTCGTGAGCAGAGACTCGACCGCTTCGAGAATTGCGAAAACGCTTTCCTTGTCATCCATTGCGCCGCGTCCCCAGATGTAGCCGTCGGCGACCTCTCCAGAAAAAGGCGCATGGTGCCAGCTAGACTCCGTCGTCGGATCTACCGGCACGACGTCCATATGTGCCATGAGCAATATCGGCTTCAGTCGCTGGTCTTTGCCTCGCCAGGTGAAAAGCAAGCTGTGGTCGCCGACGCTTTCTTTGGTCAATTCCCGGTGGACGCGCGGAAACGCGCGCTCCATGAGAGCGTGCAGAGCGACGAATTCACCGGCATTCGCTGCCGGCGTTTGCATCGAAACCGTTTTGAGTTGAATCGCTTCCGAGAGATGCGCCACGGCTGCTGCCCGGCTGATCGCAAGCGTCTGAGTCGGTTCGGCGATAACTTGGCGGGATTTAAAACTCCCAACGCGGATGACGAGCACAACGAACAAAACCGCGATTACCGCAACAAGGATGAAGCTGAATGTTTTGATCATCGTGACTTGAGGAGAGAGCTAGGAGTCAAGTCATCGAGTGAAGCAGAGCGAGCTTAATTTGACAAGCGCAGGAGGGTCGGATAATTTTTTTGGGATATACAAAGGGCATAAAAACTGGAGGGACAATGAGCAATTTTTATACGGCCTGGTTGGAGCGGTCAAAAAACAACCACAAAATAGTTGATGAAGCGCCGCGAGTGGCGCGTGGTAAGGATCTTAAATGGGTGCGCACGCCGCAGGATTACAAAGCGGCATTGATGATCGCGCCGGAAACTGGATTTCCCACCGGGGGCAGCTGTCTCATGCGCGCGGAGATTCCGGTGGGCTGGCATACCGGAAAACACTTTCACGGCGAGGAAGCGATTTATGTCGAGAGCGGCGAAGGATTTATGGTTCTCGATGATAAGCGCTACGATTTTTTTCCGGGGACGGTTCTGCACATTCCGTATCGATCGCCACATCAGTTGTTCAACACCGGCAAAACATCGGTAGGTTATCTCTCCGGACTTGCCTGGCACCTTGAGGCTGATGTTTACATGGGTAAGATGGAACAGCTCGAGGAATGCGGTGAGAATGACCCCAAGGTTTTGGCGGCTTTCCCCAAAGAGGAATCGCAATATTGGCCCGAAGACGGCCGGCGTATTGCCATGCATCAGAAGCAGCAGGAAAAATCCGACGAGTCGAAGCATGGCGCAACCTACTTTCTGATGGGGCGGAGCGGAAAACAAAATGGGTTCAAGGCCACAGGGGTAGCGATCAGCTCAATCTTTGTCGACCTAGCGCACACCAAGAGCCACAGTCACGCGCACCCCGAGGCTTATCTCTACGCGCTTGAAGGCGACGGCTATTCGGAGATCGGCGGCAAGCGCTATGACTGGAACCAGGGCGATGCTGTTCACGTTCCTCCCGGCATGATGCATCATCAGCATTTCAATCCCTATGATCGCGATATGAAGGAGCTGCGCTTTGAGTTCGGCGTCCGCTATTGGCTGGTCGACCAGTGGAAGGGTTACACCACGGTGGACAAGCATTTGAAGGCAACCACGCACATGGTCGATTAGTTTTTTAACGAAAAGAAAAAGCGAGCCAGTCTGACGATGGCTTCGCTTTTTCTTTGGGCTTGCAGCGATTCAGCCGGCGCGATTTATTTCTTGCAACGCCACCCTGGATCTTCTATAGAATGAGTGATGGCGGATTTGCGCAACGCAAGAAATGGCGACGCCAAAATCATGCTCGGCTTTATCGTGCGCCGGTGTGCCGCTGATATCGGTCACACCCCCACACCTGCCGAATTTGCGACCTGGGCAAATGGCCAACAGCAAAACGGTAAACGTCTCTGTCTCTTCGGCAAGGAAATTTCGCCATCCATCGCTAAAGTGATGTTCAATCAGCCGGGTCGGCTCGTCAGCGTCAGCGCGGAAGGTCTAGCAAGGATTTGGAAGAGCAACGGCCGTTAGTTTCATTTTCCGCCGCGTCTGGAATAGCCAAATACTGCATCGCTTCGTTTTTGCTGATCAGCGAGTAGCGCCTGATTACCGTAGCCAATCATACAAAATACCAACGGTCGAGCATGTGAGCGTTGCCGCCGCCGTGTTGGCTTGTTATGCTTTCAGCGCTCGCACGCTCGGCGATATTCAGCTGATATAAACCAGTGAAACTGATTCAAAGGGTAATCGTTTTAGCTATGGCTGTGGCCGTAGTGCCGCTTGGCAATTACGCGCTCGCGCAACCCAGGCCGGACAAGCTGCGCATCGGCTATGCTGCACGGGCCGTGGCCCATTCGGTTCCATACGTGGCGAAGGAAGCCGGCTTTTTTAGTGAAGAAGGAATCGATGCCGAAATCGTTCGTACAGCGGGTTCGATCGCGCCGATGGCGTTGGTGGCCAACGAGGTGGATCTGGCGATCATGTCGGCGTATTTGATGATCCCGGTGGCGGCGCAAAATCGAGACGTGGTCATGCTAGGCGGTTTTTCGCGCTACGCCTCGATGGTCTTTGTCGCGCGACCCGAGGTGAAGGGTGCGCAGGACTTAAAAGGCAAGATCGTTGGCATTCAACGGCACGGCGACGCTTACGA
>Ga0207701_10007454_pt1 | contig 10878 bp, 9 predicted proteins | sample KBSSwiSSwithPhiX_FD_184294 | JGI IMG/M metagenome (GOLD analysis project Ga0207701, IMG submission 184294) | Switchgrass rhizosphere bulk soil microbial communities from Kellogg Biological Station, Michigan, USA, with PhiX - S5 (SPAdes) (version 2) | ecosystem: Environmental > Terrestrial > Soil...
AGCAGGGGCTCATCTCCACGATCGTGCTCGAGATGGGCGGCTCGTCGGACCTCTGCTTGCAGCTCACGCCCGGCGAACCGGTCGTGCTCATGGGGCCGACCGGCACGCCGACCGAGATTCCCGAGAACGAGACCGTCGTGCTGGCGGGCGGCGGGCTCGGCAACGCGGTTCTCTTCTCGATCGGTCAGGCGATGCGGGCGGCAGGGAACCGCGTCCTGTATTTCGCCGCCTACAAACACATGACCGATCGCTACAAGATCGCGGACATCGAGGCGGCGTCGGATGCCGTTGTGTGGTGTTGCGACGAGGAGCCCGGGTTCAGCCCCGACCGGCCGCAGGACAAGACGTTCGTCGGCAATATCGTGCAGGCGATGCACGCGTACGCGAGCAACGCGCTGGGGGAGCAACCGATTGCGTTCGCCGACGCCGATCGCATCATTGCGATCGGATCGGATCGCATGATGGCGGCTGTCGCGCGTGCACGGCACGACACGCTGAAGGCCTATTTGAAGCCGCATCATTTCGCGATCGGCTCGATCAACTCGCCGATGCAGTGCATGATGAAAGAGATCTGCGCGCAGTGTCTGCAGCCGCACGTGGATCCGGCGACGGGTGAGACGCGCTATGTCTTCTCGTGCTTCAATCAGGATCAGCCGCTCGATTTCGTCGACTGGGCTGCGCTCGATTCGCGGCTGCGGCAGAACAGCACGCAGGAGAAGCTCACGGCGGAGTGGGTGGATCACTGCCTGGTGAAGTTGGGCAGCAGAGAGATGCAGAGAATCTGACGGCAGTGCCCGCAGGCATGCGAAACCTTCGCTGCCTGGTTGAGCAGAGCCTCAACCCGCCACCAAGGAACTGCCCGCAAGACCAACCGGCCGCGCCACTCTCTCTTTTAGTGGCACGTCCGAACGCCATTACCCGCCTAGACTATCGACCGGTTTTCCAGCCCGCCATCCGCCTTACGGCCGACCGGATCGGGGGCGTTGATTATCGATGCGTCGTACTAACGCCCCAATTCACGAAGTACATCCCCGATCGTTCCCACCAGCTCATCGATCTGCTGCTTGCTGATGATGAGGGGGGGCGAGAGCGCGATGATGTCGCCGGTGGTCCGCGTCAGCACGCCTTTCTCGTAACAGCGCTGGAACGCGGCGTAGGCGCGTGCCGTCGGCTTGCCGGGAACGGACTCGAGCTCGATGCCGGCCACCATTCCGCAATTGCGCACATCCACGACGTGCGGAAGCTCGCGCAGCGAGTGCACTGCGTTTTCGAAATAGGGCGCGAGCTCGGCCGCGCGCTCGAACAGGCGCTCTTCTTCATACAGCTGGAGCGTCGCGAGTGACGCGGCGCACGCAAGCGGATGTCCGGAGTAGGTGTAGCCGTGGAAGAGCTCGATCGTATCCTGCGGCGCCGCGGCCATCATCGTCTCGTAGATGCCCTTGCGCACGACCACCGCGCCCATCGGCACCGAACCGTTCGTGATCCCTTTCGCGAGACACACGAGATCCGGCACGACGCCGAAGAGATTCGTCGCGAACGGCGCGCCAAGCCGCCCGAAGCCGGTGATCACTTCGTCGAAGATGAGCAGAATGCCGTACTTGTCGCAGATCTCGCGCAGCCGTTGCAAATAGCCTTTGGGCGGAACGAGCACGCCGGTGGATCCCGCCATCGGTTCGACGATGACGGCCGCGATGTTGCTTGCCTCGTGCAGCGCGACGATGCGTGTTTCGAGCTCGTTCGCAAGCTCTGCACCCCACGCCGGCTGGCCACGCGAAAACGAGTTCTGCGACAGATTGTGCGTGTGCGACAGGTGATCGACGGTCGAGAGCAGATTGCCGAAAACCTTGCGGTTTGCAGGAATGCCGCCGACGGAGGTCCCGCCGAAATTCGCGCCGTGATAGCCGCGCTCGCGGCCGATCAGCCAGCGGCGGCTGCCTTCGCCCCGCGCGCGGTGATACGCGAGCGCGATCTTCAATGCGGTATCGACGGATTCCGAGCCCGAGTTCGTGAAGAAGCTGTAGTCGAGATCCGCCGGCATCAGCTGCTTCAGACGCTCGGCCACCTTGAACGGGCCGGGGTGCCCCATCTGGAAAATGGGGCCGTAATCGAGCTCGCCTGCCTGCTGCCGGATCGCTTCGACGATCTTGGGCCGGCAGTGCCCGGCGTTCACGCACCACAACCCGGCGGTCCCGTCGAGAATCCGGCGCCCGTCTTCCGTAGTGAAGTGCATGTCCTGCGCCGACGCGAGAATGCGCGGAGCGCCTTTGAACTGGCGGTTGGCCGTGAAAGGCATCCAGAACGGGTCGAGCTGATAGTCTCTTGGGTTCATAGCGGGCACCGAAACGGGTCAGGATGCGTATTGTGCCAGCGCGTCCGCGGCCCAGCTACCGGCCCCGTGACGGGGTGCTATATTCCGCCGCTCATCATTGCGACATGCGAGTGTGACCATGGGGCGTTCCATCGTCTGCCTGACGTTCGATTTCGACGCCGTCTCCGGCTGGATCGCGCGCGGCATGGCAACGCCGAGCGTCATCTCGCGCGGGGAGTTCGGTCCCAATGTCGCGCTGCCGCGCATTCTTGCGCTGCTCGAGAAGTACGATGTCACCTCGACCTGGTACATCCCGGGACACACGATCGCGACCTATCCGGATGAATGCGCGCGCGTCGCGGAAGCGGGATACGAAATCGGCCACCACGGCTGGACGCATCGTCCGCCGGCCACGCTGACGCGCGAGGAAGAGGAGGAAGAGCTCGTGCGCGCGAACGAGGCCATCCAGAAACTCACCGGTCGCAAAGCGCGCGGCTACCGCTCGCCGTCGTGGGATTTGAGCCCTCATTCGGTCGATCTGCTGCTGCAACACGGCTTCATGTACGACAGCAGCATGATGGGCGACGACTACACGCCTTACCGGGTACGACGCGGCGACTCGATCGAGCTCGAGCAGCCCGCCCGGTTCGGTCCGGAAACCGATCTGATCGAGATGCCGATCAGCTGGACGCTCGACGATTTCCCGCACTTCGAGTTCATTCGCACGCCGACCTGGATCCTGCCGGGCAATATGAACGCCAACAACGTGCTCGGCAACTGGATCGACGACTTCCTCTACCTCGACCGCAACCTCGAATGGGGCGTGATCACTTATACGTTCCATCCGTTCGTGATCGGACGCGGACACCGCATGGTCATGCTCGAGAAGCTGCTGGCGACGCTGCGGGAACACGGTGCGCAGTTCATGACCGTCGAGGCGGCCGCAGCGGAATACCGGCAGCGCCAGAGCCGCTGACGGCGCTCGCCGTGGTCAGCCTCGACGGCGTTTCGAAGCGCTATGGAAACCGGGTCGCGCTCGAGACACTGACCATCGACTTTGGCGAAGGTCGGACGACGGTGCTCGTCGGCCCGAGCGGTTGCGGAAAATCAACGATCCTGCGCATGATCGTAGGGCTCATCACGCCCGAAACGGGAACGGTGCGCATTGCCGGAGAAACGCTCACGGCCACCAACGTCGAACGCATCCGGCATTCCATCGGCTACGTGATTCAGGAAGGCGGACTCTTTCCGCACCTCACGGCCGCCGACAACGTGACGCTGCTCGCGCGACACCTGGGCACGGCTGCCGATCGCGTGACCGAGCGCGTGGCGTCTCTCGCCGCTCTCGTGCGCATCCCGCCGGAGGCGCTCGCGCGTTACCCGCAGCAGCTTTCGGGCGGCCAGCGACAGCGCATCGGTATCATGCGCGCGCTCATGCTCGATCCGCCGCTGCTGCTGCTCGATGAACCGCTCGGCGCGCTCGATCCGGTCACGCGCTACGAACTGCAGACCGACTTGAAGGGCATCTTCGAGCAGCTCGGGAAAACGGTTGTCCTGGTGACGCACGACATGGCGGAGGCCGCTTACTTCGCGCATGAGATCGTACTGCTGCGTGACGGGCGCGTGCTCCAGCGCGGCACGCTGGACGACTTTGCGCAACGCCCGGCCGACCCTTACGTAACGCGCTTCATGCATGCGCAGCGCGTGCGCACCGGGGACGCGCCCGCGTGATGCGCCGTCTGATGCTCCTGCTGTTGCTCGTCCCGTCCCTGTCGATGGCACAGACGGTCAACGTCGGCTCGAAGCGCTTCACCGAATCCTACATCCTCGGGGAAATTCTGAAACAGACGGCGGAGCAGGCCGGCGAAGCCCGTGTGGTTCACCAGCAGGGACTGGGCAATACGGCGGTGGTATTCGCGGCGCTGAAGACGGGTTCGATCGACGTTTATCCCGAGTACACGGGCACGCTCGCCTTCGAGCTCCTGGGCAAGACGACGCAGCCGACGTTGGCAGAGCTCGAAGAGGATCTGCGCAAGCAGGGGCTGGGCGTCGGGGTGTCGCTGGGGTTCAACAACACGTATGCGCTGGCCGTGGCGCAACAGCAGGCCGCCGAAAAAGGGCTTACGACGGTCTCGCAGCTGAGGTCGCGTGTCGAACTCAGGCTCGGACTGTCGCAGGAGTTTCTGAACCGCAAGGACGGCTGGCCGGCGCTGAAGACAGCATATGGACTCCCGCAGATGCCGCGCGGACTCGACCACGGCCTTGCGTACGAAGCACTTGCCGCGGGACAGGTAGACGTGATCGACGTGTATTCGACGGACGCCAAGATCGCGCGCTATGGTGTCCGTGTGCTGGAGGACGATCGCCGGGCGCTTCCGCGATACGACGCGGTCATCGTTTATCGCCTCGACTTCGCGCAACGCTTCCCCAAGTCGTGGGCTGCGCTGCGTGCGCTGGAGGGACGGCTCACCGAGCCATCCATGGCGGCGCTCAATGCCGAGGCGGAGTTGCAAGGCCGTACGTTCGCGGCAATCGCGCATGATTTCGTGAATGGGACACGCACCGGCGAATCCGCGTCCGCGTCTCACACGCGTGGGTTCCTCTCCACGTTGTTCGGCGCGGACCTGTCGCGTCTCACGCTGGAGCACCTCGCACTCGTCATGGCCTCACTCCTGCCGGCGCTGCTCGTGGGCGTTCCCCTCGGCATCTGGGCGGCGTATTCACCGCGTGCGTCATACTGGATCATGGCCGCGGTCGCGGTGCTGCAGACGATCCCGGCCCTGGCACTGCTCGCGTTTCTGATCACGCTGCTCGGCACGATCGGGGTCGTGCCGGCGATCGTCGCACTCTTCCTGTATGCGCTTCTGCCGATCGTCCGCAATGCGGCCACGGGTCTCATCGATCTGCCGGTTCAACTCCAGGAGTCCGCGCGCGCCCTCGGTTTGCCGTGGTTCGCGCGACTGCGCCGGATCGAGCTGCCGCTCGCGAGCCGGAGCATTCTGGCCGGCGCCAAGACCTCGGCCGTGATCGCCGTCGGCACTGCGACGATAGCGGCGTTCATCGGTGCGGGCGGTTACGGCGAGCGCATCGTCGCCGGCCTGGCCGTCAACGATAATCGGCTGCTCCTCGCCGGCGCTTTGCCCGCCGCCGCGCTTGCGCTTGCGGTGCAATGGATGTTCGAACTGCTGGAGCGCTGGGTCGTTCCAGCCGGTTTGCGACTGGGCGCCGCGCGACAACCGAACTGACGACATGGCTGAGGGGCCATGCGAATGAACTTAATTGGATGCCTCCGGTCACTCCGGTTATCGCAGGCTCGCGCCGTCGCGCCGTGCTGGGTCGGGCGGTTATACTGTCGGCTTTGTCCGATCGGTTTGCCCACTCGACTTGGATAAGACAGGTAAGGTCAGGGACGGATGCGATGAGCGATCGCGAGATCGATCAGCAGTTGGTCGAGCGCGCGCAGCGCGGCGAGAAACAGGCGTTCGAGCTGCTGGTGAGCAAGTACCAGCGGAAGCTCGCGCGTTTGCTGTCGCGCTTCATACGGGACCCGACCGAGGTCGAGGACGTGACCCAGGAAGCCTTCATCAAGGCCTACCGGGCCCTGCCCACGTTTCGGGGTGACAGCGCCTTCTATACGTGGCTCTATCGGATCGGCATCAATACGGCGAAAAACTATCTCGTGGCCTTGGGCCGACGTGCGCCCACGACCACCGATATCGACAGCGAGGAGGCTGAAGGCTTCGAGGATGGTGAGCACCTGCGCGACCTGAATACGCCGGAAAACGAAATGATGAGCCGGCAGGTCGCAGAAACGGTGAACCAAACTCTTGAAGAACTGCCAGAGGAGTTACGCACCGCGATCACGCTGCGCGAGATCGAAGGGCTGAGCTATGAGGACATTGCAAATATCATGAACTGTCCCATCGGCACGGTGCGCTCCCGTATATTTCGCGCGCGGGAAGCCATAGCGGAGCGGCTGAGGCCACTGCTCGGCACACGCAAGGACAGGAGATGGTGAGATGGACGCGATATCCGCTTTGATGGATGGCGAGCTCGACGCCGACGAAGCTCGCCGGCAGTTGTCGAAAGTGAAAGAGGATCGGATGCTGCGAACGCGGTGGGATGACTACCATCTCATCGGGGACGCGATGCGTGGCGAGACAGTGCTCTCGCCCCAGTTCGACGAGATCCTCGCCCGACGGCTTGGTGCAGAACCCACCGTCCTCGCTCCCCGCCGCTTTCCCTCACACCGCAACAGATTGAGCACCTACGCCATGTCGGCAGCCGCATCGTTGGGTGCCGTCGCGTTCGTGGGGTGGATGGCGCTAGGGCCGACCGGTATCGCGGTCAGTGATTCGTCGAAAGGCCCGACCGGTGCCACCGCGCCGACGAACATCGCGGGCAATGCAATGCCCCCGGCGCCGGCGCTCCCCGAAGCGAATGTTCCCAGCGACGGGCGCATGAACGAGTATCTGCTGGCCCACCAGGGCTTCTCCCCGAGCACGGCGCTTCAGGGCATCGGTCCCTACATTCGAAGCGTCTCCACCACAGCCCAGATCACAGGACGTTAACTGCGCATGCGTGTTTCGTTGCCCGGCACGGCTGCCGGCTTGCTGGTGCTGGTGGGCGCGGCAGGGGCCGCGTGCGCAGCCGACGGTGCCTCGATGGGTGAGGCGTTCGCGTGGCTGAAGAAAATGGCCGCCGCGTCGCGTCAGCTGAATTACAGCGGTACGATCGTCTACCAGCACCGCAATCATGTCGAAACGTCGCGTGTGGTCCACTTCGTGAACAGCGCAGGCGGAGAATTCGAGAAACTCGAAACGCTGGACGGTCCTGCGCGCGAGGTCGTTCGCAGCAACGACCAGGTCGTGTGCTACCTGCCGAACGTGAAGAAGGTACTCATCGAGGAGCGCAATCGCAGCGCCCGCAACTTCCCGGCGCTCGTGCCGGAGTCCGTCCAGGGTCTGAGCGAGAGCTACGACATGTCGACGGAAAGCGCCGATCGCATCGCCGGCCACGATTGCCAATGGGTGGCCCTGACGCCGCGCGATCAGTTGCGGTACGGCCGCCGGTTCTGCGCGGAGACCGCCTCAGGACTGCCGTTGCGCGCACAGACCATCAACGAGACCGGCGATGCGGTGGAGTCCTTCGCGTTCACGGAGATCACCATTGGCGGGCCTTTCAGTCGCGACCGTGTTCGCTCCCGGTATGCCGACGCCAGCAAAAAGCAGAAGTGGCGTGTCGAGCGCTCCGGCTTCAGCGGTCCGGCCGCAACGCCGGCCGATACCGGCTGGGTTCTGACCAGCCGCCTGCCGGGTTTTCGCAAGATGATGGAAGGCAAACGTTCGATCGCCGGCCGCGAAACCATCTCGCAGATCGTGTTTTCAGATGGGCTCGCAGCCATCTCGGTGTTCATCGAGCCGCTGCAGCAGCATCCCGCCGCGCAGCCCCTGAGCCACCAGGGGGCCGTGAACATCTATACGAAGGCGCACGGTAGTAATGTCGTGACGGTGCTCGGGGAAGCGCCGGCGAAGACAATCATGCAGATCGGGGATTCGCTGCAGCTGAAGCCGCTCACCGCCGCTGTCCAGCAGTAGACGTCGCCGCGTCACGCCATGCTGTCCACGCGGCTGGCCTCCACCTAAAATAGCGCCCCGGAGTAAACCGCTCCGGGTGCAGCAGGCATCTAATAACAACGGGTTTTTCTCAATGTTCAGACAATTCGCTCTCGCGCTTTTTTTCCTGGTGCCGCTGCAGGTCGCGGCGCAGCTTCCCGATTTCACGGACCTCGTCGAAAAAGAGGGTGCGGCCGTGGTCAACATCAGCACGACCCAGACGGCACGCAATCCGGTCGCCGGCCGCGGGGCGATCCCCAATCTTCCGGAGGACGATCCGTTCTACGATTTTTTCCGACGGTTCATGCCGAACCCGCAGCAGGGTCCGCAGGGGCAGACGCCGCGCGAGTTCCAGTCGCAGTCGCTCGGCTCCGGCTTCATCCTGAGCGCGGATGGTTACGTCCTTACGAATGCGCACGTGGTGGAGGCGGCCGACGAAATCACGGTGAAGCTCACCGACAAGCGTGAGCTCAAGGCGCGTGTGATCGGTTCGGACCGGCGCACGGACATCGCGCTGCTCAAGATCGACGCCAGCGGACTGCCGTTCGTGCACTTCGGCAATCCCGAACGGCTGCGCGTGGGGGAGTGGGTGGTGGCGATCGGCTCCCCGTTCGGCTTCGAGAACACGGTGACGGCGGGCATTGTCAGTGCGAAGGGCCGCTCGTTGCCGCAGGAAAATTTCGTTCCGTTCATACAGACCGACGTTGCGGTGAACCCGGGCAATTCCGGCGGTCCGCTTTTCAACCTGCGCGGCGAGGTGGTCGGCATGAACTCGGCCATCTACAGCCGGACCGGCGGCTTCATGGGACTTTCCTTCGCGATTCCGATCGACGTCGCGAACGACATCGTGCAGCAGTTGAAAACGGTGGGCCGTGTGATCCGCGGCCGCATCGGCGTTGTCATTCAACCCGTAACGAAAGAGCTTGCCGATAGCTTCGCTCTGCAAAAGCCACAGGGCGCACTCGTGAGCTCGGTCGAGAAGGGCGGCCCGGCGGAGAAGGCGGGCGTCGAGGCCGGCGACGTGATCCTGCGCTTCGACAACAAGGTCGTGAGCTCGTCCGAAGACCTGCCGCGCATCGTCGGCGGTACCAAACCGGGTACTCGCGTGCCGATGCAGGTGTGGCGCAACAAGGCTGCGCGCGACGTGCAGGTGACGGTCGCGGAACTGCAGGAGGATCGCGACGCCCAGCAGAAACGGGGCGCGAAGCCACCCGCGGCCACCCCTGGTGTATTCGGTATGTCGGTGAGCGACCTGACCGAAGCCCAGCGCAAGGAGCTCAAGGTCGACAACGGCGTGCTGGTGAACGAGGTTCAGGGCGCGGCCGCACGTGCCGGGATACGCAAGGGCGACGTGATTCTCGCCGTCAACAATCAGGACGTGAAATCGGTCGATCATCTGCGCGAGCTGATGGGGGCCGTCGAAAAAGGTCGCATCGTGGCGCTCCTCATTCGCCGCAGCGGGAACTCGCTCTACATTCCGTTCCGGATCGAGGGCGGTAATGCGGGTGGCGGGCAGGGTAGCCAGGGTGGCGGGCAAGGCGGACAGGGCAGCCAGGGTGGCCAGGGTAGTCAGGGCAACAAGTAGCCGCGCTGAAGCTCACCGTCTACAGCCGCAGGTCGTGTCACCTGTGCGAGGTCATGATCGCCGGGCTGCGGGCGCTGCAGTCACGCTACCGCTTCGATCTGTCGGTGGTTGACATAGACAGCGACCCGGCGCTCTACCGGGTTTACGATGCAGACGTGCCGGTGCTCGTGCATGGCGCGCGCGAGCTCTGCAGGCACCGCCTGGACGGCACCGTTGAGGCCTATCTGGTGAGTTGCGGTAGAATGCCGCAAAAATAGGGGACAGACCTTAAGCCACGAAGACCGGGGTCTGGCCCCTATTTACGCATGCAGCATATCCGCAATTTTTCCATCATCGCGCATATCGATCACGGCAAGTCCACTCTCGCTGATCGCTTCATTCAGACTTGCGGCGGGCTCTCGGACCGCGAGATGGAAGCGCAGGTGCTCGATTCCATGGATCTCGAGCGCGAGCGCGGCATCACCATCAAGGCTCAGACTGCCGCGCTGTCCTACAGCGCGCGTGATGGGCGCACGTACCAACTGAATCTCATCGACACGCCGGGTCACGTGGATTTCTCCTACGAAGTCTCGCGCTCGCTCGCCGCGTGTGAGGGCGCCCTGCTGGTCGTCGACGCATCGCAGGGCGTGGAGGCACAGACGGTTGCGAACTGCTACACCGCGATCGAGCAGGGCGTGGAAGTGGTTCCCGTCCTGAACAAGATGGACCTGCCGCAGGCCGATCCGCAGCGCGTCATCGCCGAGATCGAAGACATCATCGGACTGCCGGCACAGGATGCGTTGAAGGTGAGCGCGAAGAGCGGCGAGGGTGTGACCGACATCCTGGAACCCGTGATCGCGCGCATCCCGGCCCCCGAAGGCGACCGCGACAAGCCGCTGAAAGCGCTCATCATCGATTCGTGGTTCGACAACTACGTTGGCGTCGTCATGCTGGTGCGGGTCGTGGACGGCAGGCTCCGTCCGAAGGACAGGATCCTGTTCATGTCCACCGAGGCGACTTACCTGTGCGAGCAGGTGGGCGTCTTCACTCCGAAGTCGCGCGCGAAAACGGAGCTCGCGGCGGGCGAGGTCGGGTTCGTCATTGCCGGCATCAAGGAGCTCAAGGCGGCGCAGGTGGGCGACACGCTCACCCGCGCCGACGAGCGTGCGCGTGAGGCGCTGCCCGGCTTCAAGGAGATCAAGCCTCAGGTTTTCGCCGGACTCTACCCGGTCGATTCGAACGAATACGACGCTTTGCGCGATGCGCTCGAAAAGCTGCATCTGAATGACGCGTCGCTGCGCTACGAGCCCGAGTCCTCGCAGGCACTCGGCTTCGGTTTCCGCTGCGGTTTTCTGGGGCTGCTGCACATGGACATCGTGCAGGAGCGGCTC